>JACLAC010001632.1_pt1 | contig 10226 bp, 4 predicted proteins | sample 8027881 | NCBI WGS metagenome assembly JACLAC01 (sample SAMN15725517, study PRJNA655200) | protist metagenome | isolation source: fluorescence activated cell sorting (FACS) single amplified genomes of... | place: Spain: Blaines Bay Microbial Observatory, Mediterranean Sea | collected 2016-01-19 | reverse complement strand
ATTTGTCTCCACTTCAATCACATCATCTCTCCCTTTTATATTATTTGAAGATGAATTACTATCTGAAAACCATTTTTGTCGTTGTGCATTCCTATATTTCTCATCTGCAATTGGAACAAATTTATTACCCATCAATGATTTTCGTTTTGCATTTACAACAATTTCCATATGATTAAAAAAAAATAATAATTTATCTGTCTCTTCAATATGTGATTTATTATTATTACTAGGTGGTAATTCACGAAATGCATATCTTAAAGCTTCAACAGTGGATAAATATCCTTCACCAGCTGGTGGAACACGCCAAAATCGACCTTGCTTTGGTATATTTTTTAACTTTACATGTTTGATTTTATTTAATACGGGCAAATCCAAGATAGCTTTTGTTCGTCTCCATGGACAATCTATAATAATTATATATTTTAATTTTTCAATTTCATCATTAGACATTTCCTCAAAAGTAACTGCATTTTCACTTGGGTATAATATGACAGCATCTGTTTCCTTATCAATATTATTTAACTCTTCAATTTCAATATCTGGATAACATCTTGATTTCCGTTCGTCTTTTGATGTTAATGGTAAATCATGGATAATTGTATGGTCATATGCAAGTGTTTTTATTTGTGCTGCTGTATTACGTCTAGGTTTATCACGTCTCATAATTAAAACTTTTTTTGGTAATTTAATTTTTGGTATTAATTTCTCTTCTTCTGATGTCAATGGTTTAAAACAGTTGGGGCAAAAAAAGACAGTTTTTAATCCACAATTTTGACATCGTTCTCGTTTAAATTGTATTTGATCAAGTTTATCAATTGTAGAAGGTGTCAACAATGGTTTAACATTTTTTTTTACATTATTATTATTACTATTATTATTGTTGATTGTATCATTATTTATTGGTAGATGGAATTGTGGGCCTGTCAATAACATTATGCAAATATATATATATATTATATTATATAATTAATTAATATACAACAAATAAATATTAGGTTATACAAGTTGCAGTTAAAAACAATGGGATGAATATATATATATTAAAGAGGCAAGAACAACAATGCTTCTCTATATGGAATTACTATATGCTATGCTATAGAAATATGTTTCTTTTGACTTTTTAATTATTTTTCTGTGATGTCTATTTGTTTCTTCTGTTCTTTTAATTATATATATATATATATGTGCATATATATATATGTCAATAATTGATGAAATTATTATAAAAAATTGTGATTTCCATCTTCATCTCCTATCAAATTTTATTATACTTACGTTTGTACTTAAAAGTGGAGCACAAAATAGAAAATCTTCCTCCTTTCACCTCGTCCATCCATTACCATTCCAGGTTGCCCAGCATTTATGGCCAATATATATATATATACAATACACAATTCTCTTTTAACCATTAGAATTTGTAGCATTTTTAAGATAATATATATATAGACATATATGTAGATACGTATATATATATATATATTATATCTTACAAAAATAATAATTATGGCATATCGTCATCGTTCCTCGAATTTAAAACAATCCAATAAAAAACACAAAACTGGGAAGGATACTAGTAAACGTAGAATTGATCGTAGGGATAATGTTGGTGGACGTGCAATTAGTAATAAAAGGAATATTGGAAAATATGCAAAGTCAACACTAGCAGTTGAGGGTCGTTTAGATCGTATTAATAAGACGAAGCAAAATGCAGCAAAGAAAAAAGCTCAGATGTTGAGAAATAAACGATATGCTGCTGGAAGTGCACACGGTCCACCACGACTTGTTACAGTATTATCATTATTTGAATCAGTTGATAACGAAACAAATACAACAAATACATCGCCAATTACTTTAGCAAGTGATATATTGCAAGAAATGGAACATGTATCTACGTCAGATGCATCTGGAAGCAAACAGATGTTAACACAACATACAGGGATGATAAAAAAATGGAATAGTAGAATAACCCTTACATGTTTTCAACGCACCGGCGATGATAGCAATGATTTAATTGCTTTATTAGATATATTAAAAGTAACTGATGTTATTTTAATGATCGTGCCTTCTACGATTAATCCAGATAAAATCATTGATGATTTTGGGGAACAAGTCATCTCTTCCCTACGTGCTCAAGGATTTCCATCTATTATCGGAGTACATCAAATGAAGAAAAGCAGTAATATGACAGGAAAGAAGAAAAATAATGTACGAAAATTATTACAACGTTTTTTCGATACTGAACTTGGCGATGGTACAAAAATTATGGAACATACTTATGATGAAGCTAATAATAATAATAATTATAATAATGATGATATTATTGTAACAAACAATATAAATAGCAATGGAATGATGGATATTGACACAAATAATACAAGTAAAAGCAATGGCAATAGCAGCCTTAATACGGCAACAAAAGGAAAGAATGGAACAAACCAGCACGTTGATCAAATATGCCGTTATATATCATCATTAAGATTGAAAGAATTACATTTTCGTACAATGCGGCCATATTTAATTGTAAATAAAATTAGAAAAGAATACGAAAACAATATTGTCGGAAGTAATAGCAATAGATATTACTTGTCTGGATATGTACGCGGCAAACCATTGAATGTAAATCAACTTGTGCATTTAACAGGTATTGGTACCTATCAAATGCATTCCATTCAACATGCAAAAGATCCAGCACCATTTGTAGGTCGTGATAGAAAAAGTAACCAAAAAGCAAATAAATTTGTTAATGTATCAGATAATAATATTAGCGAAACAACTAGGACATTATGCAATGCAGATGAATCCAAGCAGGAATCATTGCAACAATTTGCTACGATTAATCCTTTAGCAGGGGAACAAACCATTTTTTCTGATGCCGAGCTTGAAGAAGCAGGATTTACTACAAATGGCAACATGTTTTCTCCATATGATAATGGCAATTCATTTGATAACAGCAACAACGGTTTTGTATCATTGATAGGTAGTGATGGATCTTCATCATCAACAGCAGTAGCGTCAAAAAAGAATGATTCATCAAATAATAACCTTAGCTTTAAATTTCCTGGCGCATCTGAAACACAGAAAATATGGTTAGATGGTGTTATGGATAGTGGAGATGAAGAAGATGATTATGAAGAATACAAAGGTTTGGAAAAGTTTCAAAAAGAAATCAATAACGGTGGTAAACAAAATAAAGATGATATGAAAATGAAAGGGGATGATGATGAAGATGATGACCCTGATAAACATGCGCTTGAACTCCAACGTTGGAGAGAGAAAAGACAAGAGCTACGTGAGAAACAGGAGGAAGATGTTATCTTTCCAGATGAGGTGGATACGCCAGAAAATATCCCAGCACGCGAGCGTTTTGCACGTTACCGTGGTTTGAAAAGTTTTCGTTCAAGCCCTTGGGATCCAAAGGAAAGTTTACCATTGGATTATGCAAAAATATTTCAAATCGAAGATATTGCATATACACAAAAACGTTTACTGGAATTAAATGACAAAATACAAAGTTTAAAACGTACGAAAGATATGATGAGTTTGATAAAAAAGAATGGAAGTAGCAAGAAGATTAATAATGATAATAATAAAAAGAAAAACGAAGATGCAATGGATATGGATGAAGATACTGATAACAATAGCAATGGTGAAAATGAGTTACAAAATATTGTAGATGATTGTATTGGAGTTGGACAATACGTAACATTAGTATTAATAAATGTAGATAATGAACAATTTGATAAGCATATAAATAATAATAAATTGGCATTAAACTTTTGCCAACCTTTATTATTATCAGGATTATTTAAACATGAAAACCGCATGTCTGTTGTCAATTTTACAGTTCGTAAATCTGCATTATGTGATTCGACTGTGAAATCAAAAGATGTTTTAGACATACATTATGGTTTCCGTCGTAGCGTTTGTAAACCGATTTTTTCTGAAAATAATTACAATTGCGATAAGCATAAATTCGAAAGATACCTGCAACCTGGAAGATTCGTTGCTATGACAGCATATTTACCTATTACATATTCACCAGCACCTGTGCTAGCATTTAGGCATAATGTAAATGCAAAATTAAATTTAAAAAAAGAATTCGTTTTATCTGGATCATTAATGAGCATTAATCCAGATAGAATTATATTGAAGAAAATTGTTTTATCCGGACAACCAGTTAAAGTGAAAAAGAAAACGGCAACGGTGAAATTTATGTTTTTTAATCCAGACGACATACGTTGGTTTAAGCCATTAGAGTTGTGGACGAAACATGGATTTAGTGGACATATTCGTCAACCCATTGGTACACACGGGTCAATGAAATGTAATTTCAATGGGCATATCAAAAATCACGATACTGTTTGCTTGACATTGTACAAAAGGGTTTATCCAAAATATCCAACAGAGGAAGAGATTAATAAGGTGTGAGAAGAGTGTGTGATTTTGATACGTATTAGTCTGTGTGCGTGTTTGAAAACTTGTACAAATACTACACTGATGATAAACATGATATAATTTAATTAATGCATAAATCTATATGTGATAAAAAAATGATAAAAAAATCAATTCAAATGTATCATTTTCATAAAGTATACACACGTAGTTCTATATTCATATATATTTTCAATTTTTAATTTTACGATAAAAAACTAAAAAATAAAAAAAAAATTTTACTCTTCTCTCTCGCTTCATCTCACTTGAGTAAATAATAAAAAACGCACCAAAATATCTCATATACGAAGCGTATGATATATCATATCATATCATCATATATCATATATATCATATATCATATCAAATATCATACGATGCTCGTATGATACTATGATATATACATTAGTGTACATACATATATATATTATATAAAGTGTACATACATATTATATAATATACATGTATACACACATTACAAACCAGATGAATGAATTTGCAATGGTGATTTATACGTGCCAGCAGCTAAATCTAGACCTAGATCGACAGCTGGTGCTAATGTTTCACCAACACCACGCATAGCATCACTAGCAGAAGTTCCCATAATAGCTCTAGCATAAACTCCATGATTGATTCCTACCTTGCGATAACAGTTTAATGCTCTGAAATAATCCCACTCCTTTGCATCAACTTTGTCCCATCCACGATTATATGCATATAATTTTAAAAATTCATCTTCAGTTGGAATTCCAGGTGGTAATGTACCTTTTTTTGGATGATACATCCCACCAGTTGCTCGGCCTTTGCTATTATCATACGTCGTAGGATAATATGGAGTACAAAACCATGCTAAATCAGCCAACGGGTGACCAAGGGTACTTAATTCCCAATCTAATACGGCAACAACTCTCGGCTCCGTTGGATGCAATATTAAATTACCTAAACGAAAATCTCCATGGCTAATACATGTTGGTTCAACAATACTATCACCAGTAGATTGTAAATATTCTCTTAATTTTTCCATATCACTAGTGTTCCATCGAAATCCATCCTTTGGCGCTGTTTCTGCTACTATCTTGTCTTGAGCTTGATAATTACGCGTCCAAGTTTTTATTTGTCTGAAGTGATAATTACCAACTTTTCTTGAATATCCATCCAAACCAACCGCTTTGTAATCTACATTGTGCAATTCAGCCATAATACGATTGCAGTCCATGTAGATTGAAGATCGCTCATATGCAGACATGCCATGCAATGAATTATCCAATAATATCCTTCCCGGTACATATTTCATGACATAAAACATAGTGCCTAAAACATTATCATCATCACATAGACCTAAGACTTCTGGAACAGGTACATTGGTATTTGCTAATGCTTTTTGTACACGATATTCACGATCGACTTGATGGGCACCTTTTAATAATTTACCAGGTGGTTTCTTCCTGACTACAAATTGTTCATTATTATTTGTTTGGATAAAATATGTTGGATTGCTCGCACCATTATTAAATTGCTTCACTTCCAATCTGCCACCACCAAATCTTTCTACACCACCTTCCGTATTTTTTTCTAAAAATTGTTGAAGGGAATCTACATTAATTGGTTGTCTGACAGGAATTAAATTAACACCTTCGAAATCAGTAGACATAGTTAAAAATATATGAAGTATTCGTTAGTTAAATATGTGTTTTATCTTAAAAAATACATTTTGTTTTTAATTCTATTATATCTATGATACTGTTATTGAAATTACATTTTTCGTGATGATATATATATATATATACTCTTCTTTTTTTTAATATATATTAAAAGAAAAAAAATGTGATATTATATTTTAAGGATTGGACTGATGTGTAATGCTGTGTATTCTAATAGTGCTATATAAAAAATATCGAGACAGATATATAATTTTTACTTTTTCTTATGTTTATTAGTAGAATTATTATGACTCTCATCACTTTTTAACGTACCAAAGACATAATCAAGTGGTACCAATGGTGTCCCATAATTACAATCCACTAAACTGTGATGTAAATAATGAAATGCACTACCACCAGCTGGTTTATCATATCCATCATGCCCTGCAATAGGTGATATATCTGCATGAAATTTTGTATATAAAAAATGATAGGGATGTAATGGGAACAATAAAACAGTTAATGTGCAACTATAATAAAACAAATGTTCAATTGGATGCATTGACAGACCACTCCATGGCCCTGGATTTTTACTTTTATGATGCAACGAATGAACATGTTTATATAGAAAATACCCAATATCAACTCCAAATATTTTAAAATTCCATTTATGCATAAGTCGATGAACAAAATAAAAATGTCCATCTCTCCAATATGCAACAATGAATACATGAAATATTGAATATGCTGACCATTTCAAATTATTATTTCCCCAAAAATCGTCGTAAAATGGTACAATATAACTTGATTTTGCACTCCATAAATGTAATATAACACATTCAAATGCTGATGACATGAAGAAACCTAATGTAGTAAATATTACTTCTCTAGAAATATTTTTACCACCATCATCGTATTGATTTTCAGGGTTAAATTTTTTATCTTCAATTCTACCTTTAATACAACCGGATTCATATAAAAACCAGTGCCAACCACCGTAAAGTAAAAACTCAATAAATAAATTTCGAAATAAAACTATTAATATCCATCTTAATTTCCATTCTTTTGCCTCTTCGATAGGCCACGTATATTGATATGCAAGATATGTAATTGTCAAATATGTTATTAAACGTAAATGTCGTACAATTAACTCTGCACCTAATCCCTGTTTTAAATTATTATTATTATTATTAGCACCACTAGTATTTTTTTTCCTACCACTATTATTATTTGGTTCCATGGACAAAATACGAATAATATTTTCGATTGGCCATGTCATAATTCAATTATATATACTATGTACGAATACTTAATTGTTTAAACAAATTGCTATAATTTCACGTGACCTTTGTTTACAAGATTTTCTTTCTTTATTTTATTAAGTATAATTATTTTAATTAATTATATAAAAAATACAATAATTTTATAATAAACACTAAATGATTTGTTGTTGTTCAAACAAAGATAATTACTTATGAAAGTTTTATTACTTAATAATATTATTCTATGAGTGATTTGATGACAACTACAACAGCAAAAAAGCTGGCAAGCTGACAAGCCCAGCAAGAAGGAAGTGCGCACGTGCGTACGTGCGTGCGACAATACATGTATTTAAATTTGATAAATAACAATATATTAATATTATACAAAAAAGAGTATATAGAGCGTGGTGTGATTTTTTTACAACATCCTCCGGAAAAAATCATATTTTCCATATACTGTACAGTGTTATTTATCTACGATAGACACAGCGGCACTAAAGTATAATACCACCGCAGGTACTGTGTACCACCAGCAGGATTACTGTGGATTACCAGATTAAGATTAAGATTACCAGATTACCACGATTAGTAAGTTACTAAAGTAATAATAATAGAGGAAGAAGGAGTAATTGAATAAGAAAAACAAAAAAACATCAAAAATATATTTAATGGATATAAACAGAAAACAACATATTATATATATATGGTAATAATATACATAATTATATATACAGATACTCCATTACACGCACATACGTATATTTACACCAATAAAAGTATGGCTACGAACAATGGCTCTTCTACTCTTGCACGTGCTGTTATCAATTTGAATTCTTTGCGTGATGATGCAAATATAGAATTAGCTGAAATATTAGATAGTGTTGCTGGAGCGAAATGTTTAGTATTGGATCCATGTTTAGGTGGACCACTTAATTTAGTAGTAACGGAAGGACCGAAAATGTTTCAAGCGCATGGGGTAGAAAATTTCATTGAATTGGGATGGAGAAAGCTCAGTACCAAAGAAAATAGTATTGTATATGTTGTACGACCTAGAATAACATGTATGAAACAAATTGCAAATCATATACGATCGCATGTAAAAGAACATACAAAAAAAAAATATTCCGTAGTATTTGTGCCAAGGCGTAGCTTTTTATGTGAAAAAGTATTGAAAGATGAAGGCGTCTATGCAAATATATCTATCTCAGAGTATCATTTAGGATTAATCCCGTTTGATGATGACGTATTATCATTAGAATTGCCAAATCCAATTTCAGAGCCTGTGTTAGATAAAGATAATACAATGTTATATACGATGGCAAGGTCATTAATGGATCTACAAACATTGTATGGAGTCATTCCAGTAGTACGGGGGAAAGGATATATGTCTAAAATTGTTATAGAATTAATGTTACGTTTACGAAAAGAGGAAGGAGACCATGGTGATCATGGCGCAATTCCTGATATTGATTCATTATTAGTGTTAGATCGCATGGTAGATCCTGTTTCACCTTTATGTACACCATTGACATATGAAGGTTTAATAGATGAATTGATTGGTATTCAAAATACATATGTAAAAATTGATATTAGTCAGGAAAATAAAGATAGCAATGCACCTAGGAGTGTACCAGGAGCATACCCAGACACACCGTGGCTTTGTCAAGGCTGTATGTGGAAAAACAAACCTAATAAAATTTTTTGTTCAGTATGTGGCTTACAACGCCCACAACAAGGAGTAACATCACCAGTGCCATTGAATTCCAATGATCAATTATATGCTGAAGTACGTAATACAAATATTGGTGTTTTGCTACCAAAATTATCCCAGCGTGCATCTGAAATGAGTCAATTAGAAAATTCAAGGGAGCAAATGGAATCATTAGATGAAATACATCGTTTTGTAAAAGACTTGCCGATGTTACAAGCAAATAAAAAATCGTTGAAACGTCATATTGATTTAACTGAAAAATTACAAGTAACAACAAATTCCATGTCGTTCAAAGAATTATGGCAAGTAGAACAAGAAATTTTGGAGGGGAAACAAAATGTGCAATACATTGAAGATAGCATTGCGCGAGAGGAACCTTTGGCAAAGGTATTGCGAATAGTTTGTATGCATTCATTATGTTGTGGTGGATTCCGACCAGCAAAATTGGATCAGATCCGACGTGAAATTTTACAAACATATGGATATGAATTTATGTTTACATTAGATAATTTAGAACGTATGGGATATTTTAGTCGAACACCATATTGGGAATGGCGTAGTTTAGCAAGAACATTTTCATTATGTGTAGATGAAGTTGAGGTGCATAATCCAAATAATATGGCATATGTAACCTCCGGATATGCTCCTTTAAGTGGGCGTATTGTTGAAAGCATGATACGTATGGGATGGGGGGAGACGGCAAATGCAATACGGGGTATACCAGGCCCAGCGGTAGATACCACTCAATCTAGGAAAAAAGTAGGTGTTGTTGAGCCAAATAATAATAATCTTAACAATAGTAATAATAATGATAATAATATGAAACGTAAAGTTTTATTGGTATGTGTATTAGGAGGTATTACTCATATGGAAATTGCTGCGTTGAGATTGTTGAAGAAAGATAGTCGATTTGATATTATTATTGCATCAACAAAAGTCATTAATGGAAAATCATTTGTAAAAAGTTTAATTGATAATCCAAGAATAGACGGACAAGACATGTTATTGTGAGAGTGAGAGTGTTTGGATAATATTAATAAATATTGAAATATTTAAAAAATAAATATGATATGATATTAGCAACGCATTACGTCCCCCTATCATATAATATTTTAAATTATGAGACAGGTTCGTATAAACAATCATACTCGTCGTAATATCAAAAAAAAAATACGGATATAT
>JACLAC010010590.1_pt1 | contig 10227 bp, 8 predicted proteins | sample 8027881 | NCBI WGS metagenome assembly JACLAC01 (sample SAMN15725517, study PRJNA655200) | protist metagenome | isolation source: fluorescence activated cell sorting (FACS) single amplified genomes of... | place: Spain: Blaines Bay Microbial Observatory, Mediterranean Sea | collected 2016-01-19 | reverse complement strand
TGCATCGCGCTCGATATTCCGTTCTACGCCGACCATGTGACGCGTCACATGCACCGCGCCAACACGCATTCTGAACGCGTACACGTATACCGCCTCGAGGCTGACAATGGCCTCGTCGGCTATGGTGACGCTACCGACGCGCCCAACTCGGTGGAGGCCCTGATTGGACAAAATCCCTGGCAGATATACCGCCACGACAAGGTTGGGATGGGACCACAGATTGCCCTGCTGGACCTAGTCGGACGCGACGCCGGAGTGCCCATTCACCAGATCATTGGTGCCAAACTGCGCGACCGCTGTCCAATATCGTGGTGGGACATCGATATGCCGCCTGAAGATTGGGCCAAGGAGGCGCAAGAGTCGCTCAAGCGCGGATATACCACCTTCAAAATGAAAGCCCGGCCGTGGCGCGATATCCACGAGCAAATCTGCACGGTCGGCGAAGTGGTGCCGGGCGATTATCGCTTCGATATCGATTTCAACGGCTTTCTGCTGACGCCGGCCAATGCCGAGATCCACTTACGTAAGCTCGACCAATACGTCAATGTCGGCATGTATGAGTCTCCGTTTTACTTGTGGCGGGATACCGACGGAGCTAGGGGTTTGCGTGATCAGGTGCGAAATCCCATCATCGATCACTTCAACGAGCGGATCCTGCACAGCCGGGTCAGCGACGGCTTTGTCGTTGGCAGCACTTTGCAGGAGACGCTGCGCCAGGCCGCGCTGGCGAGCGAGTTCCGGGCGCCGTTCTGGCTGCAGATGGTCGGCACGGGGATCACCACGGCTTATGCCGCCCATGTCGGATCGGTGCTGCTGCATGCGCAGTTGCCGTCGATCACCTGTTTCGAACTGTTCGAATCGACGCTGCTCAAGGGCGGTATCGAGGTGGTCAATGGCTATATGGAAGTGCCGGATGGTCCGGGGCTCGGCGTAGAGGTAGACGAGAGCGCGCTGGAGCGATACCGGGTGGAGGTAGGCTCGCTCTCGCCGAAAGAGCGATACCGGGCGCAGCAGCGTATTCTCGTCGTCTCCTGGCCGGGCGGAGGCGACGGGCGCAGGGAATGGCGTTTTACCGACGAAAAGGTCTATCAATTTGCGTTTTACAAGGGCAATTTGCCCGGTTTTCAGGACGGGATCAATCTGACGGTGGTCGAGGACGACGGCAGCGATGCCTTTGCCCGCGAACATGCGGCGATTCTGGCGCGAGAGGACAATCTGTTGATGGACGAGTTGCGCTGAAAGGAGGCACGAGATGGCAGCATATAATTGGGAAAAAAGAATCCTCGGCCGCACCGGCTTTGAAGTGACGGTGCTGGGGATCGGCAGTGCCTGGTTGGGGCATCAGGGCCAGAGCAAGTACGATTTCGACCAGGGCGTGGAAACCTTGATCGCCGGTTTAGAGACGGGGATCAATCTCGTTGACACCTCGGATAATTACATCGGCGGTGAAAGCGAAGCTGTGGTGGGACGGGCTCTGGAACAGTGGTGGACGCAGGGCAACAGGCGCGAAGATCTGATCTTGTCGACCAAGCTCTCGGTCTACGATAGCAATCCGAACGCGTTCAGCTATGACGGTGCGTTGTTTGGCCTCGAGCAGAGCCTGAAGCGGTTGCGAACCGACTACCTGGATGTTTTCTTGGTGCACGATCCGACCGATCTCACGCCGGTGCTGGCAGGCCGTGGTGCGCTTGCGGCGCTGCTCGAGGCCAAAGAGGAGGGCACGATCCGCGCGATAGGATTGGGGTGTCGACCGCACGAATTTCACCGTACCTGTATCGAGACCGGGTGCTTTGACGTGAGCCTGACGTTCCGCGATTATAACCTGATCGACATGACGGCGGAAACGGGGATGCTGGAGACGGCAACGGCCCACAACGTGGGGGTATTGAATGCCTCGATCAATGCCGCCCTGGACGACCAGGATCCCGAGAGAGCGCGGCAATTGGCGGAATGGTGTCAGGCGCGCGATCTCGATCTATCGACCCTGAATTTGCATTTCTGCCTCCGGGATAAGCGTTTCGCCTCGATATTGATCGGCTTTTCGCGCCCGGTACGGGTGGAGCAGAATATGAAGGCGCTTACTTTGGAGATCGATGAGACGGTTTGGGCGGAGTTGGCGCGGGACTTCAAGATCGGTCGCTGAGTACTGAACAGAGGTGGTTATAAATGATGAATGGCCGTACGCAGACCCAATGAGTCGTCAACGGCTTTGTCGCGCGCCTCGTCGTGGTTTTGATTTGTCTCAGCCATAGCTTGATCATCATTTTCATCCGGACGATTTTCCGAGTCTCTGGTCTATATGGGGCTTCCAACATACGCTCCACTGAGTGCACGGCGCCAGTGTTGGCAACCGCCCGCTGCTTTTGCGCTCATTTCACCGGACTGGTCGCCTATCTTACCGTTATATCGTCTTAGCAAACTGCGCGAGGGGCCTAACGGATGGTGTTGATGCTCCGTCTCGTCTGCCCGCGAAAAAGCTTGCTTGAGCTATATCGGAAACCGACATCGACCACGGGCGCTGGACCAATCGGCGTTAAAAACGACCATTGTCAACGGCGACAGCAAGTGATTTGATGATGATTTCACATTCTCTTTTTGTCATGGCGTGTGTCTTTTCAATGGTATATACGTAGTATTTTACACTGTAAAATCAATCCTGTGTCGAGCAAAAACACCGGCGGAATTTCGCGCGCGGAAATACATCGTTGACTCCTTGGCGAGGCTTGACGAGCTTAGCCGATCAAACGCCAAGCTGCAGACTACATACACTTTTTATTTAAAGGGAATGTGTTTATGCCCATAACCCAAATAATCCACTCATCTGACGACGGGCTTTTGCGCCTGTGCACAGACGATGGGACCGAAGGCAGGGTACCCGACGTAGCCGCGTCGCTGGCTCAGTCCATTATCGAAACGTACGGGCCCGTGGTCACCGGCAGTTCCGTATGGGAACGAGACCGGGTCTGGCGGGCTTGTCGAGATACGGGCCGCGCCGCCGGATTAACACCGGCCTCTTGGGCTCATGTTGATATCGCTCTTTGGGACTTATTTGCCAAGGCTCAGGATCTTCCCCTGTTCCGCGCGATCGGTGGCTTTCGCGATTGCATACCGTTCTACCGTCCCGGCACCGAGACGACCGCATGCGACGTCGTGATAGCGGAGGCGTTAGCGGCGCGCGACGAAGGCGCTTTGGGGTATTGCCTGCAGGCTGTGCGGGCTGATGCGACTACGGATTTGCTGTGCGCGCTCAGGCGAGAAGTAGGCGCTGAGTTTCGCATTCTGTGTGACGGCGGCCAGCGCTTTGACCTGGAAGAAGCGTTAAAAATCGGTCGCGCGTTGGAAGAGATTGACGGACACTGGTTTGCCGAGCCGCTGCGCGATACAGACGTCACTGGGTTGCAGAAGCTGTCCGATGCGCTATCACTTCCCGTGGTGGCGGGCGCCTTTATGGGCGACTCTATTTTGGTGGGCACACGCGCCCTTACAACGCGTGCTGTCGACCGTGTGCGCATTGTTCTTCCCGATGGAGGTGGCATCACAGAGGCATTAAAATTGGCTCGCGGCGCGGAGGCGCTGCAGATGAACTGCGAGATAGATTGGCGTGGAGCATGCGGTTTTCACGCTGCTGCCCACGTCATGGGGGCAGTGCGCAATGCTGAACTACTGTCCGTGGGCCCTTTGCCGGAAGGTATAGAAGCGCCCGTGATCGAAGAGGGTCACTTGCAATTGTCAATGGATTCAGGCCTCGGACTGCGTCTTACCCAAGGGAGTCGGTGATGAAGATAACAAAGGCCACTTTTTACATCCACGAAACAGAGCCGCAGGTGCGCCAAGTGCGCTACGCCGACCGTGGTGGCATAGACAAGGTCCCGCCTGGTCTATCGGGTTTATTCACCCACTGCGAAGGCATCGGTCCCGAACCCGATTTACATATCGAGTATACGTCTTCCGAACCTCTACCTATGTATAGGCTCCAGCTTCGCCTGCACACCGATGGGCCGCTCGACGCCTATGCAGACTGGGGCAGCGGCTACAGCGCCTCGGAACTAGAGTGGAACGCCAAGTTAGCAATTGCTCGCTACATGCCGCTCGTTATGGACGTTGACGCCTTTGATCGAGAGTACATATGGCAGCGCATGTGGTATGCGCAGCGCTTTTTCTACACGGGGCGCCAGCCGCTAGATACCATTGACCGCATGCTGTGGGATCTGGCTAGTCGGCACGCACGTAAGCCCGTCTACAAACTGCTGGGTGGTGCGCGTGAGAGCATTCCCGCCTATGGTCTGATCGGAGGGCGTACGATCGAAGCGATCGTCGAAAGCGCTATCGACAGGCGCGAACAGGGATTTGTTGGTGGAAAAGATCACTGGTACCGCGGCGTGGAGGGGAATGCCGAAATGGCGCGCGAGTTGCGCGCAGCGATGGGAGACGATTTCCTCCTCCTCCACGATCCGGTCGAGTCATATACCTGCGAAGAGGCCATCCGCATAAGCCGGCAGTTGGAAAAATACAACTACGAATGGATCGAGGAGCCCCTGCAGGATTACGATATTCTCGGGCTTCAGACGCTGTGTAAAGCCGTTGATCTGCCCGTGCTAGCGCTGGAGTGGATTGGCGCCATCGGTGGTCAACCTTTTAACGCGGCTCCTTACGTGGCGCTCGGTGCCACTGATATTGTGCGTCAGCGGGGAATTGGTATCACCGGACAGCTCAAGGTGGCACAAATGGCCGAGAGCATGGGCGTGCCGGTTCATGGTGGCGATCCGCATGTGATCTTGGGCGTGGCCAACGACCCGCTCTTCGAGGCCTTTATGGGACTGCAGCCTGAGCCTGCTGAGGAAGAACAGAACTGTCGCGGGCAGCTTGTTGTTGGGGACGGTGTGGCTCGGATCGCATGGAGCGACCGCGCCGTTGATGAGCCAGATTGGGACGAAGTGGCCCGATCGGCGCTCATGGTAATTGAGTGAGTGATTCTGCTGTATCCAGTATGCCCAGCGGAGCTGACGAAGATGAGGCGAAAATCCGTCGGCTGCCGTGGGCTCTGCTCAGCGCTGCATTGGGCAGTGATATGGCAATCTCGGTTCTGTCCTCGTTCTGTATTACGATGAAATGGGCATGCCCAAGACCTATATTGGCTTGCTCAATACGCTTATTTTTCTGCCGGGGCCGCTGGCGCTCTTTGTTGCACCGCTTGCCGCCCGCTGGGGCTTGAAGCGCACCTACCTCGCCTTCTATAGCACCCGCAAGTTGATTTTTGCTCTGTTGGCAGTTTGTCCCTTTGTCCTGCTCCAGGCTGGAATCGCAGGCGTCATGGTGTTTACGACAGCTTTGATGGGAACGTTTGGCGTTCTTCGGGTAATCGCCGAGACGGCCCTCTATCCGTGGTCCTATGAATATGTGCTCCGACGGGTGCGCGGCTAGTTCTCGGCAGTCAATAACATCGTTTCTACCTAATTTGGGCTTGGGGTCATCTGGTGGATGGGGCACTTTCTATCGCAGGGAGCCGATCTAAAAGCCAACCAAGTGCTCGTTCTATGTGCGGCGTGTTTTGGTCTTTTTTCGGTGTTGGCAAAGATGCCTATTCGCGGAGGTGCGCCACAGCCAGAAACCGTTTCCCAGCCCGCCCACTTTGCTCTTATGCGACAGGCGCTGGGCGATGCACCGTTCCGACGGTTTTTGTGGGGGCTCGTCATAGTGGCTTTGGCCACGCATGCCTAGGGGGCAGTTATTCCCCTCTACCTGAAAGACGAAGTTGGTCTTGATGCGGCCACCGTGGTTCAGATGCAAACCTTTCTTTTGATAGGAACCTTAGTTTCTAGTTACGAATGGGGTTGGGTTGCCGATCGCTTTGGCGGACGACTCGTTTTGCTGAGCGGCGTGCTGACCATGGGAGCGCTACCGCTGATATGGATGATCATTCCTCGTCACGATGAATCAGGTGTCATATGCGCGGCCATCGCTTCGCCGCTGTGGGGCATTGGGTCTATCGGATTTGGCATTGGTCAGGATCGGCAGCTCAACGTCGATTTGGTGCCGGCAGAGAAGAAGACAGAATATATGGCCCTGTTCTATATGTGGACGCAGATCGCTGCGGTGATCAGCCTCCTATCAACCGGTTGGGGTTTGGATCAGGCCGGAACATTGCGCACGGAGTTTTTCGGGTTACCCATCGGTCCATATACCCCCTTTTTCGCTTTCAGCCTGGTTGGTGTTGTCGCCGGGGCTTTCGTTTTTTTTCGTGTTGAAAGCCAATCCGCAGGGGCGAGCACGGCAGCGGTTAATCCAGCCCACACAAGCTGCCGATGATAGGCCGTCAGCACCCTATCAGTATCCAGCCACAACGTCTCTGCCGAAACAGGTCCGACCACATCAGCGCATCGTGGCATCGTCTTGGCACCATTCCCCAATGGCTACCGGCGTATTCGTGCCTTTTTGTCACAGTAGGACGGATCGGTTCGTTGTAAGCAGGTCCGGCGTATCCGGCGTAAAGAAGGGTTGAAAGTCCGTCCTAAACCGGTACCTGTTCCTCGGCTAGGACATTCTATCGGATTGTGCCCCAAGCTCTGTATCGCCACCATGTCTGGATTTAATATAGCGGGCAAATCGTCGGTAATGAATATGATGATCCGGTTCATGTTTGGCGCATGGGGAAGGCCACGTATGCGCGTTGGCGAGTCGGCCAACCTGACGACAACGTCAATGCTGACAAGTACCTTTCGGATGACGAGCGGGGAGAAGTACCGCGTTTCGGTGTTTTAGTATGCGGATACGTAGGCGGGGCGCGGCCGGGCGTTTCGTTGCGCTCTTGCTGGTTGGGCCGTGTTCGGGGTCGTTGAAGGGCTCATAAGCCTTGTTCGCCGCCACCTGCTCCCGGCTGTCGCCTGTCAACTAAACAATGTGTTTGTTGGCCGTGTGGGATCGGGTCTTCGAGGTCAGGGACTCGCAGGTCATCGCTGAAGTCCTCGACTGCGCGGCTGAAAATATGTTTCCGATTAACGCCAGTTGCTTAGCCGCCCTCAGTCGCGGGCAGCCCGCCTCATTCGGGCGAGTGGGTCTTCGCCGCCATCGCAGCGCTATAAGCGGCTGTGAGTGCCAGGTCGAGCTCTTGCTGTCTGATGGGTTTGGTGACGTAGTTGTCCATGCCGGCGTCGAGACAACGTTGGCGATCGCCTTCCATCGCGTGCGCCGTCAGGCCGATTATGTGCAGCCGATGGTCGGTTCCTTGTTCCCGAAGTCGCAGCTCGCGGGTTGTTTCGAGGCCGTCTTTGGCCCGCATCTGCAGATCCATAAATACAGTGTCAAAGACGATTTTTCTCGTTAGATCCAATACTTCCTGGCCATCGTTGGCAACCGTCACGGAATGGCCCCGTCTCTTCAAGAGCCCGATGGCGACCTTCTGGTTATGTAGATTGTCTTCGGCGACGAGAATCTGCAGTTTCGACCCGGTTTTATGGGGCGCCGATGATTCGCTTTCCGCGAAGCTTTGGTTTTTAAGCCCCGGCGGGGTCTCGAGCGAAAACGGAGCGGTGAAGGCGAAAGTGCTCCCCCTCCCCACCTCGCTTTCGACCTCAATCCGACCGCTCATCATCTCGGCGATTTGGGAGCAAATCGAGAGTCCTAGCCCCGTGCCGCCATAGCGGCGGGTCGTCGATGCGTCGACCTGTGTGAAGGACTCAAAGATGTATTCGCACTTATCTGCCGGGATGCCGATGCCGGTGTCGCGCACCTCGAATCGCAAGATGGTTTGGCCCGGATCTATTGCCTGGCGGTGGACGGTGACGGTGACTGCGCCCTGCTCGGTGAATTTAAAGGCGTTGGAAAGCAGGTTGAGCAGAACCTGTTGGAGCCGTGATGCGTCGCCGAGAACCACGTTGGCCACGTCCTCGTCGATTCGGCAGGTTAGTTCGATATTTTTTTCGCGGGCGTGCAGGGCCAGAGTACTGACGCTACTTTCGACTGTTTTACGCAGGTCGAAGGCGATGTTTTCGAGCTCGATTTTTCCAGCTTCGATCTTGGATAAATCGAGGATGTCGTCGATGAGTTGCAATAGCGAATGGGCCGAAGTTTTGACGAGATCAAGGTATTCGCGTTGGCTATCGTCAAGGGCGGTTTCGAGAGTGAGTTCGGTCATGCCGATGACCGCGTTCATGGGGGTGCGGATCTCGTGGCTCATATTGGCCATAAACTGAGTTTTGGCTCGGTTGGCTCCTTCGGCGGCAGACAACGCCTCTTTGAGGTCTTCTTCGGTCTGCTGGCGTATCTTGATTTCGCGTTCAAGTTCCAGATAGTGCTGTTCGCGGGTCGTGATGTCGCTGTTGCGGTTGAAAGCCTCCTCGAGTACGGCGGCCAGTTCCTGCAACGATACAATATAGCGTTCAGAATAAGCGTCGGGCAGGTGGCTATTAACCGCGAAAGTGCCATGGGCGAACGGCAGGTCGATGACCGAGCGCACTGCTCCGCCGAAGGCTTTATTTAACCTTGTTCGCTCACCGGTGCCGTCTTCGACCGCCAGGTCGCGGCGGTAAAAAGGGCGCCGCTCGCGCCAGGCCTGTGCAAAGATTTCGCTGGTCTCCATGGTTTCGGCGCCTTTCAACTGCTTGAGCTGCTGGCCTGAGCTGCCGATAGCGTAGGGCATAAATACCAGAGGATCACTCGTGGGCTGAACGACATTGATACCACAATTGTCGAAGGAGATATCGATGGCGACCAGCCCTTCGCGCAGGGCATGCAGGACCTGCGCGATATCGCTTGTGGTCTCCATAGCCCAGATCTTTTCGCGCATGCGGTGCAGGACGGCCTGTTCACGCTCGTCGCGCATGCGGTCCGAGAGGTCGCGGACGACGCTGGTATAGAGGCGGCGACCGTTGGCGGTGAACTCGCCGACGGAAAGTTCCATTGGAAAGGTTGTGCCGTCTTTGCGTTGACCTTGGACCATGGTGCCCTGGCCGATGAGACCCTGTCGCAACGACCTGGTGAGGAATCTGGCGATGTAGTTGTCGGTTTTGTCGCAGTGGGGTTCAGTCATCAGCACGCGGATGCTCTGGCCGACTATTTCTGATGAGTGGTAGCCGAAGATATGCTCGGCGGCGGGGTTGAAGAGCTCAAAAAAACCGTTTTCGTCGATGATGGCGAAGCCGTCGACCACGTTCTGTACCGCGGCTTGGAAGCGCTGCTCGGTTTCTTGAGTTTCGGTGATATCAATCGCGATCCCCAGAATTTTCCAGTGGGTATTGTCAAGACGCTCGATATGCGTGTTCTCTACTAGGTAGTGCATCTTGCCGTCGCGGTCGCGGCAGCGGGAGCCAACATTGTAACCCGTTTTGCCGGTATTTAGCGCGGTTCGGCTGATGTTGTCGGCACGCAGGCGGTCCTCTTCTGGTCTGGACAGGAACCAGGCTGTGGCGTAACTCTGGTCGCGTGGGATGTCAAGCGGCAGGACACGCTGGGCGGCTTCTTCGTTTAAAACCCGGGTCTGCCAATCGAAGTGGTCTTCTTCAACCTTCCAGACAGAGGACTCCCAGACCAGGCAGTGGGTCTGGTCGAAAATGTTCTGGAATTGATGCTGCAGGGCTTGATACGAAGCTATTTCTACCAGCCGGCGGCAGGCCTCGTTGAGTAAGTGGGCCTGGGGTGACCTTCAATAGTTGACCCAGTTTGGTGGTGAGTATTTCTTAGACCCGACGGAGGCATACTCATGAAAGGCAAAACGCACAGTACGGAAGAGACTATCCGTATTTTGCGGCAAGCCGATGGGGGTAATACTGCTCAATCGGTTTGCCGTGAGCACAACATCTCCGAGCAGACGTATTATCGCTGGAAAAAGAAATACGGTGATATGGAGTTGGCCGATGCCAAGCGGCTGAAAGAGTTAGAAAAAGAGAACGCCGAGCTCAAGAAGATGTTGGCCGAATCGATGCTGGAAAATCGAGTACTTAAAGAGGTCAATTCAAAAAAATGGTAAGCCCTTCGCAGAAAAAGTTGGCCGTTGCGCATATAGTGCAGCAGCGACTGTGCTCGGTGCGAAGGGCGTGCACTTACCTTAGCTTGCCCCGCTCGACGTATCGCTATGTGCCCAAGCCGTTGACCGATCATCAAGAGCAACTCTACCAGCGGATCATCGCTTTATCTTGGCATCATCCGCGCTACGGCTACCGCCGCATCCGCGCTTTGCTGGCAAGAGAGGGTTGGACCGTGAGCCGCAAGCAAGTCCAGCGCATTCGTCGACGA
>JACLAC010007141.1_pt1 | contig 10230 bp, 18 predicted proteins | sample 8027881 | NCBI WGS metagenome assembly JACLAC01 (sample SAMN15725517, study PRJNA655200) | protist metagenome | isolation source: fluorescence activated cell sorting (FACS) single amplified genomes of... | place: Spain: Blaines Bay Microbial Observatory, Mediterranean Sea | collected 2016-01-19 | reverse complement strand
GCGGTGTCGCCGCCGCCTGGGCGGCACCTGCGGACTTCTAAAGCAACCCGCGTCTGTCGAGTGTGCGGCACCACCTTGTGACCTTCGGGTACGAGAAAGTGACCGATGGAGTGGCGCACACGCACATAGTCAGACGCCCACCTAACCCAACGGCCCAACCCAACGGTCAATGGAGAGGACGGTTGCTTCGCGTTCGCCATGCACCGACGCGAATTGAAGCTCTGATAGACACACAGACAGACAAACCCAGCCACCCACCCACCAAAGACCCCAAAGAAATGGCCAGCCTGCCTCCGTGGGCCCGTAGATTGCTCCAGTGGACCTTCGACGCGTCGTCCCCTGGACTGGGGTCCGCTGTGTGGCCGTTTTTGCCAACATCGCGCGGGCACGACGCGCGCGCCAACATGCCGCACCACGCCCGCCAGAATAGCCCCAGCGGCTCGCGTCACGCCCTACTTTTCATCTAGTTGGCCCCGTGCGTTGCACTCTCATCGTAACTAAACAAGCATCTTCTTGCATCAAAATAACCATGTTCTGCGTCCTTTTTGTAAATGTCTGTGTGCCCGGCGTCGTGGTCGGGTTTCCAATTGATTTCGTCAGCCGAACCCTTAGGTGTCCAGCCCACAGAGACCAAACTTTCGCCCCGGCCCAAGGATGTTGGTCCGCTATCTTAAGCCGGGCATTTGCGTTCTTACCTTAATTGAGTTTGAATCCTGCAAGTTTTATTATGGGGAAGAAACGGTCTACGAATCCCTGTGCTCATTCAGCTAATATGCAGCACGTGCCGGAGTTCTCACAGTCGCGTTTGAAGAGCACGGAGATGACGTGTTCGGAACGGCGGATGCGGACGTGCTGGGTGAGCTTGGATGACTTGGCGCGGAACTACAATCTCACCGCGGACCAGCTCCAGAAGATCATGGGGCCCCCAAAGAAGCTCGGGACCTTGGGCGGCAAGACTTGGGAGGGCTACCTCGTCTCCGGGACGGACGACGGCTTCGAGACCACTAAGAATAAACCCTTTCAGTGCAACGTGTGCAACTTCTCGGGGCCCGACCCGCGAGACTTGCCGGAGATCAAAATCAGCTCTACGCGCTCCTCTTCCTCATCCGGGAATTCGTGCTCCTCATCGTGCGTCTTCTTCATGGGGTCCGGCCGTCGATCTGCCGAGCCGGAGGGTGGACGAGGTGCTTTGGATGCGCGTCGGAGGTAGGGGGGGAGGGGATCTTCTGTCGTGCGTGCTGGCGTCTTCTTGTGGGGTTCAACTCGTCAAAATTCCTGGGCGCGCAGAAGGGAATTGGTTTCCGGAGTCTCGCGTGGTTGATGCGCATGGCCTCAAGTCAGGTGAGTTTTTGATACTTGGTAGGCCTCTCAGCACCGCTAAAATGTTTTCAAACATTGAACTACATAAAACTAGCGCACGTCCGCACTTCTCCTTTGTTCTGTCCGAGGTCAGGGGCGCGTTGTGTAGGTACCGGCCTTAGTTTTTGCGTTCTGTCAGCACGCGCAACGTCAGGCGACCGCGTTACTAGCTCGAGTCTGGATCTAAAGGTGCTTGCCGGGACTGCGAGATGATACTCAACCACCTCAAGAAGGAGCCTGCGCTTGGCTTCGAGTTAGTCTTTTTGCTGCGGACCTAACGGCGTCTGGCCTTGGCGATTTAGTGAGCGGACTTCTTTGGAAGAACAGTGTAGTGACAAGTGAGTAGATTTGTCTGGGGGCTGGACGTCGGTGCATAGGGTCTGTACTCTGGTTGCCTTGCCAAAAGGTCGTGCTCTCTTTGCTCGCGAATGTTTTTTGAGGTGCACCTAAGGCTAAGGGTGAGGGGAGAGGTGCACGTCGTTCCGAAATCATTCTCGCGGAATTCGGGGCCTGCTTCAGTTCATGTTGGAGTAAAAACCTAAACCGTCTGTCTCGGAACCTGAGGCCACCGCATGTGACATGGAGAGTCCACATGCCCCTCCACGTCCTCCCACTTGGGTTCGGTGCGGGCGGGCGCCATCGGATAGGTGCTTGGACTACCCAAGTTCGTTTGGCTCAAGACTTCGGCAGAGGCCCACCTATCGACGCAGCACTTCGACAGTTGTTTCAGCAAGTCCGTAGTAGCGATGCCGTCGATCGGGGTGCAGACGACTGTTTCGGGTATCAAGAAGAAGCCGAAGCGTAACGTAGGACCGCTAACACGCGAGGAGGCGGTGCAACAGATGCGCAAGGAGCACACGAAGCTGATTAAGCGTATCGTGTCCGGCGATTGCCAACATGCGTTGGCCACTCCGAATGGGCGGCACTTCCTGATCTTGGAGGTCATCAAGATCGAGGATTGGTTGAAGAATCACGACTCTGCCTTTGGGTTCGCAATGTTCATGCGGGGGCAGAGGAGCGTTGTCTTCAAGGGGAACTGCTTCTTGACCAACCATTGGCTGGGGAATAGTCTCGCGTTCTCAGCTCTTCCCGCGCCGGTCCCTGGCCAGGAGCTCGGCATCCCTCCGGCCTTCCAAGAGCCTCCTCCCCCACCTCCCCAGAACATGTGAAACATGGGCTGAAGTTGCCATTGGACGTCCTCGGCGGGCCTGCAGCGCACATCCTGGCTGCTTTTTGGGGCTTGGCCATGGGCGTGGGTGATGCTTGACATCGGCTTCCAGAGTGGCTTTCGCTCTTCATGTGTCTGAACCAGGTTCGCAGCAGTCTCCGTGTTTTTGCGGGTGGCACGGAGCCGTCTGGTGTGCATGCCACGGTGCCGTGGAGGTTTGCGGTTTACCGTGTTCTCTGCTCGGTGTGTCTATCGAGGCTTTTTGGCCCTCAACGCCATGCCGCCGGGCAGAGCTTCTCGAAGACGAGTCGCTTGCCAAGCTACATGCGTACAAGCCTAGAGCGGGGTGGGCTTCAGCACTCTGCGCCGCTGCCGATGCTTGACAGCAAACACGTAGGGGGGATGGATAGCTGAGGGCCAGCTATGCTATGAGTTGCGGTGCAGGGTGATGATAGGCAGAGAAGATCATGAGATGACACTCTAAATTGTTGAGAGGAACAGTTTGTCTGGGGTCAGCTCACCGATAAGGGCAGTCCCAGGAGAGGCGACGGTAGGGCTCTGGTAGGCAAGCTCTTCTGAAGGTGTCTACCGGCAGGGTTATAGATCGCCGGCGCTCTCTGTGGGTTTATCGAAACGGTTAGCGGGGATCTCGGCGAAGTATACTCCAGAGAAAAGCCTAGAAAAGTACAGAGTAGCCACCAGAGATCGTGCGCCTTGGAACCCCATGCGGATACTGGGACCATCTGCGCAACTAAAAAGCATAACAAAGAGAACAAGCAATCCAGGGCATGGCATGCCGCACAATCAGGGCCCGGATGGCACACATGGGACATGGCGAAGCCACGAAGGACGGTCCCTGTAGGATGAACTCAAGAGGGTCGGACGACTCCTGACCTGATCGTTCACGAAGAAGAATTGTGTCGGCGAATCTTTTATCTATGACAGATCCCCTGGTCGAATTTGCAAACGTTGAAAGGGGTGGCCAAATCCCAGCGTGACTGGCGCTACGCTACTTCTTTTGTTATAAGATTTCTTGGAATCTTGAATCTACGGTGGATACCGTGCTCTTGTCCGACCCCTCCTGGCTTCGCTAAGGTGGGGGAGGGTTGGACGCCGTCGCATAGGGTCTGTTCTCTGGTTGTCTTGCCGAAAGGTCGTTCTGTTTTGCTCGCGCATGCCCATCCTTGTCAGTCGGGCCTGTGGCGTTCTGTGACTCTGGTAGCTGGTGTGGGCGCCCCGCTATCCTCAAAATCTCTTAACAAGTTAAAATCTGCAAAGACAAGCAACGCGCAGGAGTGGCGTTGAAGTGCATCTTCATCGTGCGGGGGGCGAAATCCCGGTGGATTTGCTGGCCGGCGTAGTATCATGGAGAATCGCGACAAATCGAATGAATCACGGCGAATGTAAAAGCCAATCGTGCGAGGCACCCCATGAAACGCAAAAGCCTAGGTGTTCTATAATTGGAGGTTTCGCTTGTGATCCGCTGGCCTGGCCTGACCCCCAGGTGCGGCTCTCTTTCGAAACGTCTTTTCTGTTTAAGCTTTTACTAGGCCGGATCGTCAGCGGGAAGCAGGGGCAGGTGAAGCCGGATTCTTTGCGGGATAGGCCGTGATCCGTCACATGTCATGTGCCCATGCCATCAGCACACCTAGCCTAGCGGCAATGAATTTGAGGTTGGAGAAATTGCAGGAGCTTAGTGTGCCGAGTCGCCGTACTCTCGCTTCAAGTGCTTCATGTGGTACGTCGCAGCTTAGGTGCGTGGATGTGCAGCTCCTGAATGGAACCCCATGTGTGATGGGTTGGCACGCTGCACAACGATGGACGGAAACGCATTTCGTAGACTTCGGACAGTTAACGCACTATTCTGGGATTAGATTGATATCATATGCAGTGTCGGCTGGTGGACCCCAAATCCAATGACCATTTGAAATCCGTAACCCTCCCTCAATGACAGTGCCTGTGCAGAACTGGCGCGCAAGTCGTTCTTCGATTTGGACACCTCTCAATTGGGGAACTATTGCCCATTGCAGCATGCAGCATGTATCTACCGCGATGCGATCTCAGATAGTCCTCTCTTAGCAACCAGTATACGTGCTAGCACACTGCGTGGATAAATTATCCGACGCAGCCACGAGTCCGTAGCCAGTACTGCAAGCCCAGTCCTCTGTTGACATGCTTTTGTGTAGTCTTTAAGCTGCCCTCACTGCTCTGTCTTGAGGCAGGAGTTTATTGCAAGACACTTCGAACCAAACCACGTGACATGACATCGGTATGGATACCAGACATGTGCGCGCGACACTGGCCTCTCAGCACGCACGACAGCCCCAAATGCAACCTGAAGCATTTGCAGTTTCTACAATGGGACGCATAATAGGCGGTTGTGGACGGACCATGGGCGATGTTTGGGGCGCCTTTCTGACCTTTTGTGGTATCGGACTGCGATGCGCGAGAAGGGATCCGTGTTCAGCGCCTGCATCTCACTTGCTTACACACGTCGTTAAGCAATCGCATCTTTTCCGGAGAATTGCGACCGGATGTGCTGTGCACCCGTCCGTACCCCCTCATTTGCGTTTCGGAGAGCTCACCCATGTCTCTCTCCTGCAAGGACACGCCCTATTGGCATGCCGATTGTGTCGCCCGTAGCGACTTTTGGCGCCGTGGATACCGTTACATAAGCCGCAATCAGCGCTGAGTTCGAAATGGTTTTTGTTAATCAAAAGTCTGCGCGGAAGCGTGCACAGATTGCGCGTGAAGCGAGGTCGGGAGACGGGATCCGCGTGAAGCCTACCCCTCTCAACGCCGCTGCATCGGTCCTGATGGCGCAGGCGCAGCAGCAGATGGCCAAGGTGGCGCTCGATTGGTCCGCCTCCAACCGCTGCGCCCGCGCTGTGAATCGGTGGGAGCTGCTCATGATGCGCTTCTGGGAGTGGCAGTACGAGATGTACGTGACTGGGTTGCAGTTTATCACGAAACCCACGTGTTTATTCGCTCCGCAGTGCTCCCCAACGTCTCGGGAGGTTATGTTCGAACTAAGCGAGCGTGTCTAGAACTTGAAAATCGTTTTCAATACTTTCCATAAGGGTTTCCGCAAAGTCGATTGCGTGTGGAAAGCCGCAGATGACACGCTTGGAGTTTGACTCCGACGCCCGAGCCCGATCCCTTGATGCAGGACCGACCCCCATTTCCGAGCCCGACCCCACGACCCGAGCCCCATCTGGAGGTTCGAGCCCGATGCCTCAACGCTTGGGACTGATCCTCGGGACCTGGCTTCATGCCAGATTTCTAGGTTTGACCCTATTTCTTGGGGTCGGGCCCGACCTCCAGGTTCGTGCCCTCCTCTCAAGTAATGGCGGGCTGCCTAGGCAGGGGCAGCAGACGCTAAGGATTTCCTGTGCCCCTCCCTTAGCCAATCTGCGCCGGGTGTCAGCTGGCTCTTCATGATGGTCTGAGTATAATTTTGGGTGCCCTGATTTGGGACCATTGGTCTACATCGCTTGCTATTATAATAACTCTCAAGCTTTCTGGGATTACCTTCCCAGATGGAGAGCGCGTGTCTCCGATACCACGCGTAAGGCAGGCTGCATCGCGCGCATGGAAACCTCCAAGGGTCACTGTGCTTTTTACATGGCACTCCAGGTGATTTACGTGATCAACCAGAAGTGCGCTCTGCACGACAGTCGGGACCAGATCAAGATGCAGCTCAACGCGATGGACTGAGGCTCGGCATTGGAAGCGTCGCGTTAACGGGAAACGGGCTAAAATGCTTCGAGTTGTAACAATCCTAACGTCCGGGATGCCTTAGGTTGGCGTGGCGTGATGACATGGAACCCTGCACTGAAACATTATGTCGATGCTAGTCCCAGCGATAGGACGCAAGCCTAGTGTGGGGTTCAGACAAGGTTGAGGTGAGGCTCAGGTTTACTCATGGGTGCGGCAAGGTTGGCTTGTGGCTGTAGCTGAGCTGTTGCGGGGGGACGCTGCGGATGCGGCTGCGAGGCCGGTGTCTGGGTCAACGCACGGGACATTGCATTGAATCGCACGTGATCGAGGTTCGGGTGCGGTTGGATGGGTCGGGGGTTGTGTTCGAAAAGGCGAGGGTTGCGGTGCGTGTGGGGCGGCGAAGGGTTCGATGCGTCGGCACGCCCCAGGCACGCACGGCACGCCGTACATGCGCATACTTGGACTAGGTTTCAGCAAAAATGCGTGGTTTACTAGGTTGGGGTGCGAGGTTAACCAGCTCGATTGGGTTGACCAGATCCTGGGAGGCGCCGGGAAGTTTTGCCGCGATTCCTTTGGTCGGATGCATGCATAGTATAGCGGGGTTCCCCACCAGCTAGGAGCCATGCGCGGATTCCTGGTGTGTTGTTGCAATCTTGTGTTTGGTCCAAAAACAGGAATCGTGGAAAGACAGAAGCTAGCCTCAAAGAAGGCCCAGGCAGGGCTGAGATTTCCCTGGCTGGGCGAGCGTCTATCGTGCAGATTCACGCCTGGCCTCACTAGGAATGGGCACACGACGAGGTTTGTTTATTTGAAATGTATGACAACCCGAACCCGAGCAACTCGCTTTCTTGGGCCCGGGACACCTTTCTAGGTCTAGTTTGGTCAACACCCCGAGAGAGCCGATTTGGGAACGTCCCTCATTTCAGGGCGAGGACACACGACATAGGTGAAGAAGTACGGAAACGACTGGAAAGGGTTCAGGCGATCAGCGCCCAGTGGCCCTTTGAAAAGAGCAGTCGGGGATTGGTGTTCTGATGCTCCGATCTCCGACCCGCGCCTAGGGTACTTGGATACGCGACGCATGGCAGAGCAGTGTGTAGAGGTCGAAGTAGCTTGTCTCCCCTCTCTCTTTGTCTTGCCCGGAAGGCGGGGTGGGGGGTCGGTGTAGTAGAGGATGTCTCTCCATGGTGCCCCACCCCTCCAATAGCCTTGTACAATGCAAAATGCTGTCGAGCAGGAAACTCATTTTGCTTTCTTAGCCACCACCTTTTGTAAAATGCAGGAGTGATTCATGATTGAATGATTGATGATTCAGTGTTTGTAAAAAGGTGATTTTGGTGCGGGCGATTGCAAAGCTGGTGCTGGCTCCCATAGCTTAGTGGCGGAGTCAACTCGTAGAAGTTTTGGACTCATTCTATGGCATCAGTGCGACTTGCGTTCGCGTTTGAAGATCCTCCCGGGCATGGTACGCACCTTCCGTGGCCTGTGTGTGCACGTCGGACCTCGCGTATCACGTCCCAGCTTTACTCCACGGCCACGGTGGGCTCGTGTCCGCTCTGCCACCCAATCCCTTATGTCGACCGGCTTGTCTGTCGTCTCCCGTCTCATGCTCATGCCTCGCGTGATGTGGCTCTTGCTTAAGGTATGTAGCCCTTGTGTGTGTCTCGTGGCCTACGTCTGATGTGCCGCGCTCATCTTGGCGTATTGCCGAGATGCTGTTTCTGCCGAGATGCTGCTTCTGCGGCCCAGCTCAGTGCTTAGCGCAAGAAGCGGCTTGCGACAGGTCCAAATTGACGGAAACAAAAAGCGTCGCTACCTAACTAGGTGACATCCCCTGATTAATGGGAGGAAAGCAGGGCATCTATTGGCACAAGCGATCCCTTGCGGAACACCGAAGAGCTCTGCGGTGGCATTTCTGAGGTAGACGTCCTCTCCAGCTTAAAAAGGCTACGGGTCTGTGACGGCTTGACCTTCGCCTCAGGATTGCTTTTATCATGGATGTCGTAGCGCACGTCCGTGTGCCGCTGACCCTCACCTCGGACAAGGAAGTGATCTTGGTTTTCCAGCAGGCGCTCTTGGACCTCACCTCGGCATTGATAGCGTTGCGTTTCCCTCGTGACCCCTGATGTGTGAAAATCACGGTTGCGTCGGAACTGACCCTATGCGTAAAATCGTGCACGAACATTGTAGGATGAGTCAGCAAACTGTTGTGGTCTCTTCGCATCGTTATGCTCTCTGACCCTGGACACGGCTCATCGCATTTGAGGGCGTTTTGCGAACGCGGAGTCCGGTTTGCCCAGCCCCCACTGACACTAGACCGCAGACGCCATCCATCTCAGGCATTGACCAACGCCAAGAACCCCATGAAGCACAACGAACCGCGGAGCCTCCATGACGAAGAAATTCGCATCCTGGCGGGGCAGGGGGATGCCTTCTGCACGTTTACACGCCGCGCGCGTGGGCTACACCACGGAGGGTTGCGTGGCCTCTTTCTAAGCCTGCATTCAGGCGCCCCGTGTGGTCCAGGCGCACTTTCGTGGGTATGACATGTGGGTTGCGCGGTGGTGCGGCTTGGGTGTGTGTCCCGCGCGTGGGGTCCCGTCTCTTTAACGATTTCTCTCTGGCGTGTATGATATGTGCACGCCCCATGAAATGGATTCAACAAGGCGGATTGGCGCTTCGACGGGAAGCTCGCCGGAAAGAGCATCTCGATCTGCTTGCAGAAACCGAGCAAGGCCGCTAAGCTCGGGAATTGGACGATGATCATGGAGGAGTGAGCCAGAGCCAGAAGCGTGGGGGCGATCCTACTCTCACGGCGCTGTAACATGTGGGGTGTGAATAATATTGGATGCCTTGATTTTTATCGCGTTGGGGGGCTCTCTCGCCCAGCCCGTCCCCGGTGTGTGCAGGTAGTTCTGAGGTCCCACTTCCGAGGTCTTCGAGGACAAGACCCGAGGACCAGGCCCCACTTCTGAGGTCTTCGGGATCGCCGGCGTGACTCCAGCGCAAAAGAAAGACTATTCGAAAGAACACGAAAAGCGTGTCTCCACTGAGTTCCAACGCAGAGTGGATACTGGGACACTAGGAGGTTCGGATTGGGAAATGTTTTTCAGCAGCAACACCCCTGGTTTGTACCCTTTCAATTCGAGATTAACTGCGGAAGCTATTCTGAGGATGGGGCACGGAAAAGGCAGCCGTGAGAGTCTTGCAAAGCAATCAGCTATTACGGGCCGAAGCCGAACGCAAACGCCCAGCGCAATTTTACGGAGGAATCACCCGACCAAGGCTCCGCGGAGACACCAACATGTGTGCACTACAGCAGGTTGTCCGACTGGCATGGATGTTTTGCCAAGGGCCACCCGTAATGTTAAGAGTTTGCGGCAGTCGTGCCTTTCGTTGACGCCTGTGAGATCGCCGCCTCGCTTATATGGAAGTGTGGCGAAGTGGTCTTGTGCTTCTTTGGCTTTTCTGGGTCGCTAATGCTTGCTTATCTAGCCGTCAGGGAATTGGACGCTGTGGGAGGAGCAGTACGCTAGGCCCATGGCCATGCCCATGACCCCGCGAGCGCCCTCGCTCCCGCTCCCCTCCCCATTCCCCCCCCATTTGTAAAAAAGTTGACAGGTAATTGCGCTCTCTGGGATTCGGAAGTTATGATTGCTTTGGAAGCTTAGAACTGGTATTGTCGACACCGCACACTTGCGACAAAAACTCACAAACCCCATTGACCACAACGACCCCCTTAATTTGTTTGTGGAGGGTACTTCGTACCACTTCGCCATGCTTCCAACCTATGTGAGCCATGTTGTGTCCCTGGGCGTTCCTGTGAAGGGGCCACTACACGTCATCATGCTAGTGGTCCTCGGCGACTGGCTTTTGCTCCCGGATTACGTGAACTGATTCGTTGTAGCCCCTGGTCATTGGAAGCCACGCGGTTGGCGCGTCGGCTTCCGTTATTATTTAGCTCTTAGCTCATGCCTTAGCTC
>JACLAC010006168.1_pt1 | contig 10231 bp, 10 predicted proteins | sample 8027881 | NCBI WGS metagenome assembly JACLAC01 (sample SAMN15725517, study PRJNA655200) | protist metagenome | isolation source: fluorescence activated cell sorting (FACS) single amplified genomes of... | place: Spain: Blaines Bay Microbial Observatory, Mediterranean Sea | collected 2016-01-19 | reverse complement strand
CTGAACCTTATCTTCAAAACTTGAATATAAGCTTTAATCAACGAATGGACGAAGTCATGGAAGTGTCCGTGGAGACTATTATAATCGAAGATTGATTGACTGGTCCAATATAACGTTGTCACCAACATCACTGTCACCGTTTTTCAACAGTCATTTATCATCGCCATTAATACTGCACTAAAAATTGTTACTTTCTCAATCTATTCATAGCAGTCTTTTAACTGTTTCATGTCGCTTGATACAAACTAAAGCTTGCATAAGCTTCTACACACAATATTTCGCCAATTTAAAATACAAATGTTTTTAGAATTGTGCTTTTATTACGATTTTTAACTGCGAATTCATAACGTGTTTTCGAGGATACCTATCATTGTGGCCATTTGTTTCGAATTATTAAATATTTGAGTTTGTGAAACCTTAAAATTCGCGACGGTCTTGAATCAAAGACTCTTGATCAAAGTGACAAATTGAAGTAATGTAGTATTTAATAAGTATTTTTCAAGATGGAGTGCACTTAGTCTGTCCCGTGCATAATTACTTTAGCATCATTTTAAAGCTCCTTCTTTACCAAAAATTCCAAAGATGTTAATAAGAGGGATTCAGGATGACTGTTAAACACGGGCCCTCGATCTTAATCACCACCACCAATATTTACACCAAGCGGCATATTTCGAAAAAATCGCATAGTGTAATCACTATTTATGTTTTAGGTGTGGACAATCCTGATTTTGCAAAATATTCAGATTTTGATGATTTTGGCCAAGATCCAATTAGAACTTGAAAGGCTTGAGACTTACCACTAATTGAAATTGATTAATTTAGATTCGTTAAAGACCAAGAGGTTAAATTGCCAAGTTTTTCTCAAAATGAACAACAAATCTGATCTGGGTCTCGTAATGGACCAAAATGTTTGGCCCGACAACCGGACCGAAAACCCAGGGACCTTGGCGTACCACACCAATTACGGACCGACGATTTGTATTTTTTTCTCCATTGATGACTAAAAAATCAATTCCTTTAGTCACTTCCATGGTAACGGCATTGTCAAAAATATTCTAGATAGTCATTGAATAAATAATTTTGAATTTAAAGTTTTCAGTTTCAGAGAAGATTGACAAAATGACGGGTGAGAGCGCGAAAAGATCGCGTTATTACACACCCAATGAAGGTTTGGTTCAATCGGTTGTTGACCTCTAGAAAGTATAGTGGGTCCGCAATTAAAACTGTTCCGTGTTGTGGACACACTGTAGATTTCGTTGAGCCATGAAAAGTTGCACTTCATAATACACCAAATGACCTTTGGGTTTCATTTCTTGGGAAAGTCTATGACCTCACTGTATTGGTCGAAACTAATAAAGGAATGGATATTTATAACTGAGATTTAAGGGTAGTCGGTCAGCGAATCTATGAAAATATCCATGTAAGGAAATGAATTAATTGCACCAATACTAGCAGTAGCAGGCCAAGATATTTCTCATTGGTTCAACAGCCGGACCGGCGATATAAAGACACATGTAGATGCAGAAAAGGTTTGTCCTTGTCCGTGGAGTCCTGTACAATTAATTTGAATTTAGGGAATAACAAAATATTACTGTCCACATGGACGTTTTCTCCATGTGCCACCAGCCGAACCACGATCTGATTATTCAACTGATTTTGGACGGCCATGGTGGAGGGATGCCAAGTATGAGGTAATTTTGAAAAATCATAAAGATTTCCGAAAAATGGATTTTTTAGATTGGTACATTGACTTCAAAAGCTCGTCGCTTGAGACTGATAAACACATTGACCTCACAACAACATATGATCGAAGTTTGTAAAGGAAACATTCTAAAAATTCTCACCATCACTAGTGCCGTTATAGAGCTGGGAGATTTTTAGAATGGTTTTTATAGAAGAGAAACTATTTGAAATTCTTGCGCGGTATAAAGCATACAATAATCACGCAGAATCATACACTTGGAAATATCATTGCAATCCACTCAATATGAGCACTACACTAGGTACGTGTCTGAGGGTAGATTGAGGGTGAGGGTCAATTTGAGGTTAGGGTGACATAAAGAAATGGTAAAGTTGAGGTGAAGTTGGATAAGGGTCAGGGTGAGAATATGACTAGGGTTAAATCTGGATTAGGGTACAGAATAGGGCCGCTGGAGGTGAGATTAGACGGTAACTGTAGACTTTGACTAGAACTAAAATCCTAATTTCAGAGGCAAATGGAATAACAGACGAAGACTTAGAACTTGAAGAACTCAGTATGGATCCTGAATCATGGACACCGGCTATTCACTTGTACTATAACGACGATCATACGGTCGGCTAAATATATTCAATCTTATATTCAAATGCTGTTTTGCTTAAAATCATGATTATTCAAGAATTACCCCTTTTTTAAGGGTAGGATGTTGAGTGTGATTTTGTTTATTTACATAAAAAGTCAAACCGGTTGACATTAGAGTCAATTAGGCACAGATAATGTCCAAACTCAATTTGGAACTTTTATCAGAAAATGAAATTTCAGATTTTTTTGGCAGGCGTGGATTCCCTGGGTACAGATAAGGATACCTACAGTCAGGCACCTTCCCAAGTACCACATATGTCACATATTAATGACACAATGGTGTCACAAAAGTGTCGAAAGAATTTATAAAAATCTTTCAATTTGAAAAGATTTAAAATGATGCGCTGAATCAAAAGTGCAAATCGTGTTAGATTTGAACAGTCAAATTAAGGGTAGTCCCGCTAGAAGTTTTTCAAAGATAAAAACCGTTTATCGCTGGGCATTTTATGAAGAATGATTTTTTTCTTCTTGAGTTGAATTCATGGAATTATTCTTATTTTGGGCAGAATTGGAATTGTTCTTAACTTGGATAGCATAATCAAGAACAGAAATGTAATTTATTGCTTCTCGGAGAATATTCAAAGTTTGTGTCTCGACATCGTCAGCAACCAGGAAATCTGTTCGGCTTGGTAAAATTGTTGCAAGCTGTCGTAGAGCCTGAAAATGTTTGTTTAACAGTTGAACCTTAGTTTTTCAAGAAGGGGTCTGTTGCCGACCGTCTGTTTTTGCAAAAAAATCAGTTACTGATGCAAGGGTCAAAAGCCTTTGAAAAAATGATTGCGGCAAAAATTGCGCCTGGAAATTTTTGAGGGACGGGTAAAATTATTTTACTAAAATACGACCGACCAAATAGTCGAAAATGGGATTTTTTGGCAAAAACGTAACTGTTAATAAGACTTTATTTCGTTTTGAGGGACTAGATGTTTAAAATGATCAAAACTAAACTAAATATTTTATTTAACTTGAGGGATTAAGCAGCGACCTAAGATGAATTTAATTTTGGGTTATAAAGTGATCTGAATAGTAAACAGGTTTAGTAAACAAAACGTCGCTGAGTACTGTAAACATCCGACTGCTAGGAAATGAAAAAGTGGATCAACATTTTAGATGAGCCAACAAGAAATTCTGGTTTAAACACTCCGAACCAGCGAATCAAAATTCGAGAATGAATTTGATACGAACGTCACTCGCGGTATCTCGCGGCCGAGACAGTAGAAAAAAACTTGAATGATTTACAGTTTTGAAATTTTATCATTTTTGAAACTAATATTTTTCAATTTTCTTATGCTAAGGCTTTAGTGAAATAAGGATTTTGAAGCCTTGATTCTGGGCTTCTTTTGCAACCTTGCAATCAGCTGATTGCTAAATCGACAAAATAACTTTTCTTGCCGAATAGACATTCATTTTTGCTATTATGCAGTCTTTAGCTTCCGGTTATTGCATAATGAATTTCCGGTTGGCTGATTTTTAAAACCTCAATATCAGTAAATTCGGCTGAATATATAAAAAAAGGCCGTCAGATGGCGCTGTTCTACTCGAGATATTTAATTTTTCAAAACTCGTTTGACCTGTTTTAATAGAAAAATAAAATATAGACCATAATTTTTACCTTTTCTTGCTCCATTTTTTCAATTCTTTTGATTTCTCTTTGGATGTCAGTTTCTCTTTTTTGAATTCTGCCTTTTTTCATGGTTTTTTAAATTCCAGAATTTGATATGCTATGGCAATTTCTTTAATTTTTGTCAATTTGAGTTTGAGTGAGTCTGATCGGAGAGAGCTCTTATGCTTTCTCTAGTCCTGAAATCTACGCCAGGTGTGTGGTGTAGATCGATTCAGTTTTTTTGGTGGTGTCACTCTTTACTCCACCAACCAATCTCCACCAGACCTTTTTCTCTTCAACCCTTTTTTGAGGCGCCGAAATGTCGCGACCCACCCCCGACATCATGGCGCCACTAAACACCACCATTCAAAACCATTCAGAACCATTCTGAATATTCAAAACTATAAATTATACCAAAATTACCCAAAATTAACCCCTTCCTTACAAATGAGCTTAAATTGGACAAACGATGAGAATAGAAAAAGGGGAATTCCAAAGGTTTGTAAGACCTATAATGGGATAAGGCTGCCACCGAGTGTCTAAATAGCAAACCCGAATGGCAGTAAATTACCTGAACAAAATAAATATAGGGACACGTGATTGGAGTCAGTCGGATTTTCGAGTTTTGATTGGTGGAGGTGACGATTTCAAAAAAAAGTCAAATTCTGTCTCTTGTGATAATCCACTTGACCATAACAAGGATTCGAAAATCGGCTAAGCACCATAAAAGTTAAAATTAAACTAAGTGCCAATTAAAATAGAACCCGAACAAGCTAGCCTTAAGCTCCAGCAAATAGACAAATTAGAGCTAATGCACCCTTAAACTGCGCTCACATGCACTTTGCTCTTTGCATTCATATCAATATCGTGTTTTAACAGACGGTTTTGTCCAAAATCTTGGCTGAAAGCTCGGCCGGAGACTGAATTTCGTTGACCGACTCGCTGACAGACTAAACTATAGTTTTTAGCGAAACGGGATCACCGAAATGTTCGTACCAAACGCTGAAAATCTTTGCGTTGGTATATTCATCATCGGATGCAAATCGATGTAATTGTGAATTTTGAACGGAACAGGAATGAAAAGGTTGATCAATTTCAGCGAGATGTCGTATGTAAATCTTCGAATATGGTCACGTGATAATTTCGGCTTCTTTTTTGGTTTATTGAATGGAATAAACAGTTTGTAATCTGTTGTACATAGTGACGTAATGTTCAATTATGCATTCTTCAGCGTGCTTTCGTATGATTTTTATCTACCACTTGTCGCGCGCGTCTACACCAACCCTAAGCATGTTCATGAAAATGAGGGCGCTCACGAGCAAATGGATTTTTTAAAATAAGTCATTTAAAAGATCAAAACTAATCATTTTATAACAAAACGGTGCGAAAATCATAACACATAGAATATCCGAACAGAATTTAATTAAAAAATGATTGAAGTTTACTAATTGTTAAGACTAAACCTATCACATTATTTGAATTGAGCGTTCCATGGTGGCGCTCTAGAGTCCCCTCCACGTTCAAAATCCCGAAAAATCTTGAAAATCCGCCGCGAAATTTAAATTTATTTCCGAATCAAATGAGCGCGAATTATAATTCCGGATATGATTAGATAAGTTATTTCCTCAAGAACCATTCTAACGATTGAAACATCACGTGACAGAGTCATTTCAAATCCAAATTAACATCAAATGACTATAAATGACTAAAAATAGGATTTTGAAGATCGGAAGGGATCAATTTCTAGTGTCCGAAACTCAGATAGAGATAATCAAGTATCATATGTCTAGTCAAAAATCATTTCGATTTCAATCAGCTGGAATTTTTACACTCAGTCCTCAAAATATAAAGACCGCTTTTGTTGCGGACTCACTGTATGCAGTCCAGAAATAAGATATTGACAGTAGGTTGAATAGCGTTTGAGTGTTTCTGATTTGATTACTAGACCAAAGAGAGCTCCCGCCATCGTGGCGCCAATTCAGCTCTCTCGGCGTGCAGTAACATGCGCTCGAGTATCCAACCGAGAAGAATCTAATCCAGACTTATCGAAACAAAATTAATTCATTAAGGGTTGCACGAACATTTTATACAGTTGAAAATGATGCTCTTGTGATAAAAAAATTGAGATTCTCATCTAAAGATTTTTATCTATCGCAAATCAGCATTTTTCTAACGTCTTACGCCACGAATTCGGGCAACGATCACATGAATTAATATGAATTTTCTCAACAGACTCGAAATCAAAATCAGTTTCATAAATTATGAATCATTATACAGGTATGACTGTTTGTTTGTGACTTCGCCGTCCACAAAAATTCTTCGACTAAAAATGAAATTTTTTAATGAAAATTTGATTAAAAATTCTGGAATGTTTTATCCACCCAGATTATGGTTATTATCAGTGTGTAGTAGTATTGAATCTGAATAATAATTGGCTCGTGGGAGGAAGATTCTAGAGCTCCTGTCGCGCCAAACTGTCGCGCGCTCATCACCATCATGTCCCACCGAGTCTGGACCAGACCGGACCAGGATTAACTGGACGATAGAGTCTAGTAAGTAATCTATTATTCAGCACAATTAGCGCAATTATGGCGATCATCCTCTTCTTAAACTGTCTCAGACCGCACCAAAACACCCACAGATCTTATCATATTCTTATCTTATTCTCAGATCTAGAGTAAACGTCAGGCCAAGTCAACTCAGTTTGAAATAAATCATTTTTTTCTCTTTCTCAGCTGTTTTTTTTTAACTCAGCAGGAGGCCCCGGACAGTGATCAACGCGAACGGTCGAGTTGAACGTGGTGGAAGCAAGATAGCCGGTTCGATATGATAAATGACGAGATCGATTAACTTCTAGAATGACCATCATCATTGGAATCTTAAAAGTGTAGTAATTTTTTCAACAACAAATTATGGTGTCTGTTCTGAGCCTAACATGATTGATTAACTCCTATCTCAAAAGGGGATGGGAGATTATCATCTTGGGCGCGCCATAAAGTCTGAATTGTTATTTACATTTTTACGAAAGCATAAGCGCGGCACCATAAAATGCTGTCAAAAATTTTGTTTCAAAAACCACTTCAAATTGATAAAGAGTTGTCCCTTATCAATTCACGCCGAGACTAAAAATAAAGAATTCTGGTCCCACCGAGTGCCCACTTCAACCAATAATGTCCCGGTTAGATTTTCATCAAAAATTTTCAAAGATTTTGACCTTGAAATTGGGTTTTTGTATGCAAAATTAAAATTTAATGGTAAAATATCATCTTTTGCTAAACCGCGAAAATAACAAAACCAGCTTTATCAAAACAGAAATAATATTTTAATACAAAGAAAATCCGCTTTGAGTTTTACTGTTACCGGGGCCCGATTTCACCCTAATCCCCATACGGGTCATACATTATGACTTGAAATATGACATATTATATGTCACCAAGGACACCCTAAGATGCAAGAAAAATGATTTCACTAGGTACTTTTGGGTGTGATTTTTAATGCAATTTGTTTCAGGATGCTGGTCGTGGATGTTATGTTTGATGCGTTAATCGAATTTGTTGAATTAAAATTGGATTTATGCCGAACGGGCAACACTACAAACACATTCCGGTCAATACCAAAAAACACATACTGCGGCAGAATATTAATCGCTATCAAGATTGTTAAAAAACTGAGCAAGCATTCAGGGTACCGACCGTCCGAGCTTTAAGTGGGTCAAAGAAACAGGTTCGTAGTACCGTCTCAAATTCGTACGAACGAGTGAGCTTGGTCAAAAAATGAAATCATAATTGGCATAACGAGGTTTATTGAAGGGATGAAAAGGTCTTTCTGAGTTGGCAAGGAACCCAGACTGAGTGGCGTTTGAGGATCTTAATTCGGAAATTGGTGGATTTAAAAACGGAACTAAATTATTTTTACTTGGTGCTGCATAACCCCCTTACCCACGCCAGAAGGTAATTCCTTTAACTTAAGGGTTTAACTTAACTTTTGAAAGTTTTTAAAAATTTTTCAAAAAAACTATTCTTAAATAAACACGTTTGAAGATAAAACAAGTCTAATCTAAACATGAATGATCACGATTATCAGATATGAAGCGTTAAAAATTAAATTATTTTTATTTTATTTTTCGTTTATGAATATTTTAATATTTTTTAGACGAATAATAGCTTGGGATCGAATTGATGCTCACGGGCTAGGATTACAGGCGATGATCGGATCCTGATCCATCTTGGATGATCCCAAAAAAATGACACTTGGAAATGTGTTGGCACAAAAATGACACTGGTCAGACAGACAATCCGGCAGACAAGAACTTTAAAAATTTTAAATTCGTAAGAGCTAACAAAAATATCATTTTGAGCACTGAAGCACTTTAATCTCTAAAAACAAAGAAAATGTGAGATTGAGTCAGATCCAAAGTGGACGATCCTGAAAGTATCCCAAACAACAGCCCATATGACCGTCCACAGCTGTGGATACCTGGTAGAGTCCAATTGGATCTGGTTCTTGAGTAAACTGGTTTTCGACTCCAAAATGTCTCTGTTCATCTAGTTATTGGTGACATTTATTGCTTGTTAACAAACAACATAAAAATAATAAATATTAAGGTTAGACTGACCAATGTAAACAAGGATGGTCAGGTCAAGGTCAACTGAAAATCCGAAATTTTCGCAACCCAAAAGTTCGTTCAAGCGGCCCTACTACGGCGTTAGAAAGAATCTGAGCGATTATTTCAAAAAGCGGAAGGACCAAAGTTAGACGGTTCCTTGGAATAAAAGACTTTTATATGACCGTCCACTTTCACCCATTCTCATAATGACATTTTGAAAACTTTCTCAAGTTTGGACTTAATTCCTACGTACCATCGATATATTTTTATTTCTATCCGACTGACTGGTAGTTCTCACACCGCGTGGTCAGTTCAACTGACTCGAACAGCAGACGAGCTGGAGTCAATTTTGGGTTGTACATGAGTTGGACATCTCCCAAGTTGTTTTTAACCAAACATGTATTTTGTCAAATTCCATTTCCGTCTCGTCCAGTCTGAATGTCTGTCCCCCACCGCCAAGTACAAATCCGCACAGGACATTTTTGACATAAATTCTAGAATATAAGATTACATCGATAAGCAAGCAACCCCTTTGTACCTGTATACATTGACACAAGCGGTAAAGCGCGGTAGAAAGCGGTGAAATATCATTACTATTTTAGATTTCAAGACTTGATCTTGACTTTAAAAATTCTTGGCCGGAATTAATTAGGGGGTTTAAGCCGCTAAATTCTGGTTTAAGAGGGGCTTAGAGTCTTTAATAAGGAAGTGCCGCGCGTCCAAAGTCATACTGCGCGCGCCGTTTTGTCTCTGAGTCAATTATTACCGCGGCAAACCGCCTTTTAAAAACAAACCGCTTCGGTCAAGGCGAAAACAAAGACTCGAGCCAAGAATGATTTAATCGAATTAGATAGTATTGATTTAGACCCTTTTAAGTCTATTTAAGCAGCTCAGAAAGGAACGGCGACGCGGTTAAGACGCAGTGAAAAGGCGGTTGAGGTCATATTCGCGGTCAATTTGGCGCGGCACTCAATTTATCGCTTGCATATTGAGTCCAAAAACAAAACTGTTCCATTCTTGAATAATGTTCTATTTGAATACTAATCACTTTCTTGTTTGCAATACTTAATTAAGAGGTCGAGATTTGGTCAAGTGGGTCAAACGGTTTTAAATTTAGTGCTTACTTTTGATTGGTCCATACACTTTCTCGTTCACTTTACCATACGGAAAATACTGTAATTGGAGGAACTCAACTTATCTAGGCACAACTGTTAAGGTTAATTCCATTTGACTGGTCCATATGTTCAGCATTGCCGTTGAGCAGTTCATTATAAATTTTGAACTTGTCAAAAAGTGTTTGGTCACCAGAAAGAGTGAATATAGAACCGTATGCTGGTTACTTAATCGACTTATGTTGGTGAACTAGATTCATTATGGTTTATTAATAAATAATCAATGTAAAAACCTTCATAAGCGTTTCGAAAAATATTCAACCGTAGAAAATAAAAGTTGAAAACATGAAAATAGTCAAAATGGCAAGAATTTTTACAGGTCGATTTTAGAACACTTTTTCTTTATCCTCGGTTTCATACACAACTAGCCATTTAATACGCTACATTTATGTTGGAGACCGATCGAAAATTTTGAGACCTTGGTGTGCAAAATTGTCGTCAACATTCACGACAAATGACCCATCTTCAACATGGATGTTGCCTGCTGACAATTCGTTCTTAGAATTCGGATA
>JACLAC010004060.1_pt1 | contig 10236 bp, 6 predicted proteins | sample 8027881 | NCBI WGS metagenome assembly JACLAC01 (sample SAMN15725517, study PRJNA655200) | protist metagenome | isolation source: fluorescence activated cell sorting (FACS) single amplified genomes of... | place: Spain: Blaines Bay Microbial Observatory, Mediterranean Sea | collected 2016-01-19 | reverse complement strand
ATAACATGAAGAAGCAAGTATTATTAATGTGTTTTATCTTGATCAATATATTAAGTTTTGCTCAAGAGTTTAATTTATCTAAAGAGACTGTTGTAGAGTATCAACGTTTGATGAAAATTATATTGAAGAAAAACAATATTGCAGTCAAAAATGTATTTAAAATAAAAGAGTTTTCTAAGTTATGTACAACAAAGGAATTTCCATATCATATTACGATTTCTGATTCGTTATGGAATGAATATGATGATGCTATATCTAGTTATAATGATGGTGAGTACGGTAAAATGAAAAATAGTAATAAAGGAATGAGTAGTAGGTGTTACAAAACAGCTCAAGACCAAAATGTAGCAAAAACTAAGGATGATACAATCTTTTGGACAAAATTAGGAAAAATGTATAGAGGTACTTTTTATGAACCTGTTCCTCTTTGTGGTATAAGCAGACAACAAGCGATTAGAGTGGCTGTTCTTGCAAAAAAATAATCCTGAAATTTAAATCTTGATCACAATCAATAGAAGTCGTTGATAAAAAGATAATGATTCTTTCAACTTTGTGTTGAGAAACGAATACATTATAAATACATATAATTAAAAACTATTTTTTATGAAAGCAGATGAGTATTTACTTCCAATGGCAAATGCTATTGCAGAAATTTTTCCAGAAGCCACACGAAAAAAGAAAGACTTCACGAGATTAGGTGAAAAAATTGAAGTAAAAGTTAAGGTTAAAAAAGGAAATCTTAGAATTTTAGACTCTTGGCAGAGAGTAGGCTGTTATACTGAATTTGAAGTAAAAGTTATTTGGCAAGAATTGAATGATTTTTTTGACTTTGACAAAAAGGAAGTATTATTGAATGGTCAATTACGATCAGATGATCATACACCTTATTATTGGCATTGTTCTGCTGATGAGGTAAAAATAGAAAAATTGTGTGCGAAAGTTATCAAAAAACATGATGGTGATTTTGAACAACTATTTCAAGGCTTTGAATCTTCAGATTTGATTGAACGATATCTTTGGGCAAAACTTGAATGGAAATTTAGAGAAATAGAGGTAGATTGGGAAGTTCCTGAAAAAGCTAATTTGAATCCTTTTTGGTTGTCTCCTGATCTATCTGGACTTAATCAAGAACTTGCTTGTGCTGCTTATATTTATTGTCTTTTGAAACGAAATGCTTGGCAAGATGCTGAAAAAGTGATTGCTAAAGCTCAAGATTCTGCTGTAAAACCACCAGTAGAATTATTGGATAAACTGAGAACTGAAATTACAGTAGTTCAAAATAGAGGAGAGGAAGTCATCAAATTGGATCATCCAAAATTACCACCAAAAGAAAAAGAAGAAATTGTAGTTAGTGAAGGCATTAGAGAACAACTAGTTACTGATATCAGTGATTTGGAAAGACCACTAAAATTTGAAGCTGAGGATGATTTGATCATTATAAGAGAATTACATAGTCTTGAATGGAAATCAATTTTTGGAGCAATTAAGACTCAAATTGATAGTTATAATCCTGATGTCAACACAATGCTTTCTACTTTTAAGATGGAAGATCGAGATGCTGGATGGCATGTTATGGATGATATTAGAGCAGGGCATCAATATGAATGGCTAAAATATTGTCGAACAGCAAGACTTTTTGGTGAACCAGTCCCTTCAGAAAAACTGGAATGGATAGAATCTGTCGAATGGGATTTTGAAAAAACATTCAACTGGCAAATTCCAAACCTTAAGGAAATTAATGGTGGGTATAGCAAATACATTCCAAAATTACACACAGAATTATTAGTACAAAATCCTAATTTGGTATCATTGTCAATTTCAATTAAAGAGAACGATTTACTTTCTTTGATTGATTTGCAAGGAATAGAGCAACTTAAAAAGCTTTCATTGGATTCTAAATTTGACAAAGAATTTCGAGAATTGGTGAAGTCAAAAAAAATGATAAATCTTGAATATTTGGATTTGCATGGTGAACTTAAGCCAAGTGCAGCAAACTGGGTGAGTAAAAAAGGTTATTTTCCAAAATTGGAAACATTAAAAATCTTTTCTTTAAAAGATGCAGCAATGAAAAAATTACTTCCCAGTTTAGCAGTTGCTTGTCCTGAACTAAAATCATTAGAGTTAGAATACTCTGATTCAGTTATTGAAGAATTTTATTTACCACCTAAATTGCAAAATTTAGTAATTAATGTTTATGGTTCTTTAGGAAATATAACTTCAGTGAACACTACACAAGAATTGACAACATTAGAGCTAAAAGGGTGTAATCCTAAAAAGGCACAAGAGCTTGTGGAGTGGAATTGTATAAAAACCTTAAAGCAATTAAGTATTAGTATTTCAAATAAACCAAGGGAAGTATGTGAAATATTATCAAAATTACCTTGTCAAGATTTGAAGGTTTTGATTATAGAAACGTATGAATTGGAAGATGAAGACATAGAACAGCTTATCTCATTAATTAAAACTTTTGACAATCTTGAGTATTTAGTTGTAAGAGCAGATGTTGCTTGTCGTACAGATATTTCAAAAGAAATGGCAACACAATTAGTTGATGCTACTCAACATTTAAAAACGATTTATTGTAATATTAAATCATATGTTTCACAAGTAATAGAAACAGGTGTATTTCCAAATCTTGAACACCTTACTTTGTCAGCATATTTTAGAAATAAAGTAGATATTTCTGAAAAAGAGATTGAGAATTTAACTAAAACGAATTTTCCAAAACTTAAATTTTTTGATTTACAATCTGTAAATATTACTTCTGATGCAGTAAAAACATTATCATCTTCCAATTTATCGTTAATAGGATTGTCTATTGATCATTCTAAATCTGATGGCTTTTTACATTTGGCTTCACCAACAGGGCTATCACAATTACAATTCTTAAAACTACCTATTAAAGATGAGGAGAAAGGTGAATTTGATAAATTGAGAGAAATTGGAATTGATGTTTACTAGAAAAAACTAATTAGATCTATTTAAATTATGTATTACAGGCTATTTTAAATGTATTAGTATTGTAAAGTCAAAGTAATGGAAGATGTGACTTTTATAAAAAAACTTAGTATGTACCATTATTTTCAAAATATAAAGTATGTATTGATTGTGTTTGCTTTTTATGGTTGTTTTCCAAAAAATGACCAAGAATACACGTTGTCTAAAATTAAGCATGATAAAGGAGAGTTAACAATAAGGTATTCAGAAGCATGGAGCTATGGTCCTAATGAGGTGTTTTTTTATTATAAACAACAAGATGAAGTGAAAGGAGAATTGATAAATAGTACTTGGGTATACAATGACGGAGGACGTTTATCAGAACATAACCTAAAAGTTACCTTGAAAACAAAAGACAAAATTCACTTTACATTACTTGGTGCTGAACAAGAACCCGAAAAATGGAAATTAAACTATATGAATCAGTCAGTTGTTTTGAAAAATGATACTGTACAATAAATAGGAAGAAAGCTATTTCATATCTAATGAATATTTAAAATTGCTAATATCAACGAAATATTCCAAAGTGATTAATCCGTAATGATTTTTTTGGGATTACATCATTTGATAATTTTTTTAGAAATGGCTCAATAATAAATAAAATACCATCTTTATAGATTGATAATTAGAAATGGATATAGAAAAACTAACCTTTCTTTATTTTCATTTTCTTTGTATGTAATAATTATTTCCCTCTTGAATTATTCATTTTTTATGTATTTGAAATGAAAACAATTGAATGTGTTTATCCTTTTATTTTGTGTAAAATATATTAATAGCTTTTAGTATGTGATCTGTGTAATAAATGTAATGTTTTTTGAGTTTGTTGTTTCTTATCATATGGTATTTTTTTCTAAAATAATTTTTGTAATCATGTGTGATTACAATGAAAACCATATCTTTTTTTATTGAATGAAAAAAAATATTTAATATCAAATTAAGGATGAATTAGTAAACATGTTTTTTTGATTTTTTTACAAAAAAGTAATTTTTTTAGACAAAAATGTGTACTTTGTGGCTGAAATGTAAAGTATTAAGACAAAATTGTAAATTTTTATTTTAAAACTATGAACCGTAATAAGGAGAGAATAAATGTGTTTGTGAGACAAAATATGTCTGATAAAGCTGAGAGAAAAACTTCATTTCATGATGAAGAAAACGATCAAAGAAATGGTCTAAAAAAGGAAACAATTTTTATCATATTTTTAATCAGTTTGATTAGTGTGGTTTGTTTAATCGAATGCTCTCATTTATTCCTTTAAATATGGTTAAGTATAGTAAAAAAGTCGTCTTACTACTATTCTTTTTTTTAGGTTTTATTTCATCTCTTTGGGCAGCAAATTGTACAGGTGTTCCTGATTGGAATACATGGAGAACTACATCATTTGGTAATGGAGATCCTACAATTCCTACAACAGTAGTACATGGTGGAAACTTATGGGAAATAACAGTATATTATTCACTTGATGAACCAGGAACAAGTGGTGCATGGTCTAATGCAGGAGCTTGTTCAAATGAACCTGGTGTGAGTACTGGAAGTGCTTCTAGTATTACAACTTCAAGTGCTACTTTGAGTGGAACTGTCACTACAGACAATGGTTTTTCAATTACTGCTAGAGGATTCATAATTGGAACAAGTAATGCAATTGTTTCTTCAGCAACTGTTTCATCTTTAGGTTCTGCCACCTTGCATACTGAAGGAGGAACTTCAACAGGTGCTTTTTCTGATGCAGTTTCCAATGCTTGTCGAAACACTACTTTATATTTTAAAACATATGCTACTAATTCTGAAGGTACAGGTTATGGAAGTGTGGTAAGTTATGCTGTTCCAAATGGAACGGTTACTTATACAAGTGTACAAGCTGGTGCTTGGAGTGATCCTGCAACATGGGGAAGTTTATGTGATGTACCTTACTTAGATGGATTTCCAAATGATAATGCAATTGTTAGTCATAGTGTGACAAGGGCTTCAGCACTTTCTCCAACAGGAGGAGCAGATCTTACAATATCAGCAACAGGTACATTGACTACAAGTGCAGATGTTACAGCAACAGGAACAAGTAATGTGGTGATTAATTCTGGAGGAACACTAGCAGTTACAGGAAATCTTAAAGTAAATGAAGGAGGTAGTGGAGCAGGAAGATTAACAAATGATGGAACCATCACTGTGTCTAGTGCTATGAAAATAGGAGGAGGTTCCAATTCTAATAATATAACAGCCAGTAACTTAGAATTTACAGATAATACATTTTCTTCATCTGCTGGTACAATTACAGTTACTAATGATTTAGTAGTTGGTCCCAATTCAGCCTTTCTTGATTTAAATTCAACCACACTTAATATTACAAATGATTTTGATTTTAATGGTTCTGCTGGAGGAGATATTGATGCAGCTTCTGCTGTCACAGTTGGAGGAAACTTTACTTATGATGGAGGAACTAATACCGCTATTTATTCAAGTTTAGCAATTACTGGAGATTTGGATTTGGGAGGTGGAGCCACCTTAACAATGTCTGGAGATGTAGATGTAACAGGTTTTTTATTGAAAACAGGAGGTACCAAATTTGATTTTAGTGGAGATTTGACAACTGTAAAAGGAATTGATTTTAGTTCTGGAAATGGATTGGATGTAGATATTAAAACGGGAGCACTCATTACAGCTCCTTCTTATAATGCTTCTGGAAATGTTGATGTAAATTTAGATGGAGACCTTACTATATCAGGAAATGTTGATATTGTAGGATCATCATTTGTTTCTGGAAGAGGAATTTTGACTTATGGATCATTTTCAATGGCTGGGGGAGAACTAGATGCCCAAAATTATCTAGCATGTGATGATGGTACTCAATTTGATGCCTGTGAAGAACCTCCTTTTGCACCTGGTGCCTGTCCAGCAGGTAGAATAGCACCTCTTTCATCTCCTTTTAATTTGGAAACATGTAGTAGTATTCTACCCGTAAAATTTTCCAATTTTCATGCGATAAACTCAGAATTCATCACATTAAGTTGGACAACATTAATAGAAATCAATAATGCTTATTTTGTGATTGAACATTCAAGAGATGGTGAGTTATTTGTTGCAATTGATACTATTCAAGGAGCTGGTAATAGTTCAGAAGTTCTTTTATATGAATATCAAATCCAAAGAGCATTAGATGTTGGACAGCATTATTTTAGAATTAAACAAGTCGATTTTGATGGTTTATTTGATTATTCTTCAATTATACATGTGCAAAGAAATTCACAAGTCCTCATAAAAGTTTCTCCAAATCCTTTTTCAGGGAGTACATTATTGTTAGACATAGCAAATACGCAAAGTGAACAAGTAATCAACTATTCATTGTATTCAACTTTAGGTAAAAAAGTAGCCTCAAATTCTTTTAATATAAAAGAGAGTTCTAGTCAATTTGAATTAAACCTTCCTAATGATTTAAAAAACGGAATGTATACTTTATATGTTAGGATAGGAGTAAACGAAGAAACAATAAAAGTAATAAAAAAATAGCGCTTCATTAAGAAAAAACAAAGAGAGTCATGATTCATTTTATTCAAAAAATAAATATTTTCAAAATACCCTTACAGACAATGTTGAATATTTTAAAGTTTCAAAAAGCGTTATTTTTTTCAGTCAAAGGACTATTTGTTTTTATTTTATTTTTTGTGAATGTGAATTTTGTTGTACAAGCACAATTAGCTAAAGACACAATTACAATTTGTAAAGGAGAGACTGCTGATATTACAGCTACTGGCATTGAATCAGCAACATGGTCTGGAACAGATGATTTTACACAAATAAGTAACAGTGTGATTAGAGTTAGTCCTAAAGTTGATGCTACCTATTCTGTGGTTAATAAAGTGAAAAAGCAAGAATTATTGCTGAATGGTAATTTTGAAGTACCTGCACATGGAAAATTTGCTGTTGTAAAGGACAATACTGTACCTGGATGGAGTACCACAGCTACTGATAAAAAAATTGAATTTTGGCCATCAGGTTTTTCAGGAGTCCCTGCTTATGATGGAAAACAGTTTGTTGAATTGAATGCCAATCAAGGATTAGCAGCTCTTTATCAAGATGTGGTAATAACACCAGGATCTAAATTAAAATGGACATTTGCCCATCGTGGAAGAAGTGGTGTAGATATTATGAAATTTGAAATAGGTCCTCCAGGTGGTCCTTATAAAGAAGTTGGTACTTATAGTGATGGTCCTGGAAAATGGGCAGTTTATTCTGGAACTTATATTGTACCTGCAAATCAAGCAAAAACACGATTTTATTTTACTTCTGCTACAGGAAGTTCTGCTGGTAATTTACTAGATGGAATAGAATTTTATACTTGTGAAGAACAAAAAGATGAGGTAGTTGTCAAGGTTTTTGATCCAGCATGTGGTTGTGAAGCATCTGTTGATACTGATAAGGATGGTATATGTGATCAAATAGATTTAGATGATGATAATGATGGAATTTTAGATGTTGATGAGAGTTGTCCAGGTGTTTTAATTAATCAAGCATTTGCAGTAAACAATGGTGTTACCAAAACATTTAATTTTCCTACTGCTCAAAAAGGATTTCAGTTTGATGTATTTAAGTTAGATAATTCTTTTAATCTAACAATCAATGGAACTAAACTTGTTTCAGGTGAAATTCAATGTCAATCAAATGCCTTAAAAGACGGACATTCTAAATTGGTTTTTGCATCAGATAATACAGGCTTTGGTGAATCAGGTAATAGTAATATATGGCAAGTTCAAGGTACTGCTGAGAGTCCAACCATTAGAATCGTTATAGGGGAAGGTGGCAATGTGACACTTCAAGGAAAAAGAAAGACAACTGCTGCTTTAGAGCCTATGAAAATATTGAACACTCATGCTCAACCTACTAAAATCACATGGAATATTGAAGGAACAAATAAGGTTGTTTTATCCCAACTAGTAACTGGAGCCACTAATATGAATGGAATGGGATATGGAATTCAAAAGTGTCCTCAAGAGAAAGATACTGATAAAGATGGAATTCCAGATTATCTAGATACAGATAGTGATGGAGATGGTTGTTTAGATGCCTTAGAAGGAGGTGCAACTTTTAAAACTTCTGATTTGTCGGGAAAAATGTTAGCTGGAGCAGTAGATGCAAATGGTGTTCCTGTGGTTGCTAATGGAGGACAAGCTATTGGAAGTAGTACAAATGTTACTGTACAAGATGTAGAATGTGTTATATGTACTATTCCGAAAATGCCTACTGTAAATGGAGTAACTGGAGATACTGTTTTAAGTTTTTATATGGATTTGACAAAAGATTTCACAAAGACTATTACAAATTTTGCAGCCAATGAAAAGTTTAGAATTCATGCAAGTGGTACATGGTCTGCTTGGTCTACCAATCCTGCCAATCATGTGGTAGATGTTGCTTTTAGATACAAAGAAAAAAATGCAAGTGCTGATATTACTCCTGTTGCCAGTGGTGCTTTTAGCTTTAATGGGTCAGGTACACATAGACCTTTGCCAAATACCTACAATCCAGAACACAAGTATTGGTTCTTTATGGAATCAACAGGAAGTGATAAAATGATTGGAGCTGATATTGGAGCAAATCATAATAACAGTGGAGGAATAAATCTTGCGTTTTTCAACGTTCCAGATACAGTAATAGTATGTCAATCAAACACTAAAACTTCACTTTCTAAGTATGTTCAAGGACAAAATATTACGTGGTATACTTCAATTACTGGTGGAACAGGAACTTCAACTCCTCCAGAAGTAGATAATAATAAAGCAGGATTTACAGAATATTGGGTAACTCAAACGATTAATGGTTGTGAAAGTGAAAGAACTCCAGTTTTGTATAAAGTTAATTCATTACCAGTCATTAATGTAAATGACGAAGAAATTTGTTTAGGTGTACAAATAGTGTTGAAATCTAGTGGTGGAGACAAATATGTCTGGAAGAATGTCATAACAGGCTTGTCTTCCACCACTATTCCCAATCCAACAGCCTCTCCAAAAACCACTACCACTTATATGTTAGAAGTGACAGATGCTAATACTTGTGTATCAGAGAAAGATGTGAAAGTAACAGTAAATTCATTGCCTGTTGTAAATGTAAGTGATGAAACTATTTGTTTGAATTACTAAATAAAATATTTGCTTTCTCATTCATCAAATTTTCTAGAAACCAGCCTGATTTATTATTGATTTTTTCTGAAGTATAAGTCACTTTTGAAGCCCCAGAAGATTGTACTTTTTCATTAATCAAATAATCATAATTTATACTATCTGTTGAAGTAGGATGTTTTTTGAACACATATTTTCTTGATTTATCTCCTTTAATAGTACATCCACAAAACCCACCTGTAGAAGATGTCCATAACCATTCTCCTTCAAGAATATTTATAACAGAATCAGTAGCAACACTTGTATTTTGTGCTTGAATTGTCATACTAATACCAATTAGTAAAGTCAATGTATAGATAACTTTTTTCATTACTTAAATTTATTTTTTAATTCTCTATCGAATAATAGTAACACTTCCATTGTATACTAAATCATTATGATTTAGCTCAATTATATAATAATAAGTTGCATTGGGTAAAGGATTTCCTGATTCAGATGTTCCTATCCAATCATTGGAATACCCTCCATAAGTGATAAAAACGATATCACCCCATCTGTTAAAGACCTTCACAATTGCATTAGGATAATCTTCAATATTTTTAATAATCCATTCCTCATTTAAATCATCTCCATTTGGAGAAAATCCATTTGGAGTTACTATTAATGGAAGTACTGTAATAGTAACATCATCACTTGCTATACATCCATATTCATCTGTTGCTGTTAAGGTATAAGCAGTGGTTTCTTCCAAAGATACTGATACTTGCTCTTCTGTAAAAACCTGATTATTATCTCCTACCCATGTTACTGTATATTCATTGGTCGTTTCAACCTCTGCTAATAAAGTTCCTTCTTCATCCCACATAATCTTTTGATCTTCTCCTGCCTCAACATCAATTAACCTCAATATAACCTGTTTTTCTTCTGACATGTATTTACAACCTTGGTAATCAACCTCTACCTTATAATTACCAGCATCTTCAATTTGTAAAGTACTGGCATTATTCGTTAGCTTATTATCATTTTGATACCATGTATAAGAAACTGATGGATTGGATACTTGTGTGGTAAATGTTTTTTGATCTCCTTCACATAAAAACAACTCGTTTTCAATACTTACACTTGGTTGTT
>JACLAC010026014.1_pt1 | contig 10238 bp, 5 predicted proteins | sample 8027881 | NCBI WGS metagenome assembly JACLAC01 (sample SAMN15725517, study PRJNA655200) | protist metagenome | isolation source: fluorescence activated cell sorting (FACS) single amplified genomes of... | place: Spain: Blaines Bay Microbial Observatory, Mediterranean Sea | collected 2016-01-19 | reverse complement strand
TCAAAGTAATCGATATATTGAAGAATGGGGTAAAAGATCAGAAATTAAGAGAAAAAATTCTAAAAGCAAAAAATGATCTTCAAAACAATTTACAAAAAAATATTGCAAAAGATTTAGCATCCATTATTAAAAAAAGTAATAATAAAAATAACAACAAAAATTCTAATTCAAAATGGAAAGAAATAAGAAATACAATAACAAAAGATGGATGGAGACGATTTTCTGTGGATGGAAAGTCTGATAATAATGACAAAAACATAAATATTACGTATGACGAAAATGCACTTGAAAGAGAAGGTTTATCATCGAAATGTTTTTGTATACGATATTTAAAAAACAATGGTCGTACGAGACTTTTTCTCTATTTTTTATTATGGTGGTTTGGTGCCAGTTTGTTATACGTTTATGTCAATGATTGGTCTTTTCAAATGGCATTTTATTATGCAATACAAGCAGGATTTTCTATTGGCTTTGGTAGTATATCAGAAGCTAAATACAAAGGCCTTGATACCTTTAATTTTTGTGCAACGCACAATCATGGAGCACCATCTACTACAAAAAATACAATATCTAATAATATGATAAAAGAATTAAATAATCAACTTGTTAATAATTCAAAATATATTGAAATGATAAATAATGCAATCAATCGAGTACAAACTGAACAACTAGCAGCAGAAACAGAAACAAATCTTTGCGCAACCTTGTACACAACTAATGCATATTCGGATCTTTCCTATTTTTATACGATTTGTCATTTATGTTTAGGTGCTGCATTAATCTCCGCTATCTTATCACTTTTATCAATAGAAACAATTGAAAAAAGTGAAGCCTGGCACAACGACGTTGAAGATGATTTAATTTTACATAAAGCTATGGAAGTATATAAAGATAGGCCAATTCGTTTATTGCTTAAAAAAATCGAAATATGGTTTTTCAATCATTATGATTTGGTTATTGCTATTGTTTCTATGTTATTATGGATTCTAATAGGAGGCATTATATTTCAACAAATTGAAGGTGGTAGTTTCATACAAGGTTTATACTTTGCTTTCTCCGCAGCATCTACCGGCGGATTATTAGGCCCGTCAGGAACAAATTCATCCGCATTATTGTTTACGATGTTTTATTGTTTAATTGCTGTACCATTGTATGCAAACGGGCTTGGTCAATTAAGTGTTGTCTTAACATCGAATTATATAAACCATCTTGGAAAAAAGAAACGAAGAGAAGCCATTACTGAAAATGAATTCAATTATATTTGTCATTTAGGGGATCGGGATGGTGTTATAGATAAATATGAATTTGCGTTGCTTTGGTTTTTACGGAATGGTATGTGCGAGCCGTCACATATTCAAGAGCTAAAGGATGACTTTGATGATTTAGATCCTGCTGGTAATGGTAAATTTAGTAAAAGTAATATGCAGGCAAGTAGCATTTTTGAAGTATATGATCGCAACCATGATGGAGAATTATCTGCTAAAGATGTATATGAAATTGCATTACAATTACAAAAAATTGCATCGATTGAATATCCAGGAAAATTTATGTTGGATCCAGATGTTGATTATACAATTGATGTCATTAAAGAAAAAATGAAAAAATTTGATAAAGAACCTATAGTGATTGGAAAGAAACGAATTTCATCGAGGAAAATTAAAACTGGTAAAAATATTGTTAATAACAAATACAATAAAGTCAACTCTGCAATTATATCATTGAATAGACGGGAATTTATGCGTTTTTGGCTATTTGAATTTGAAGAATATATTGGGAATAGGAAACGTAGTATACTTGCTTATGAAAATTTGAAACTAGATACGTTATTGAAAGCAATAAGAGGTGAAAGGGTGTAAAATTTGGTTTTAAAATATTTTACGAGTAATAATTTAAATCTTTTATCTCTCTCTCTCACACAAAACAAACCACAAATTCTATGATTACAACTCCCAATTAAAGTTTTTAAATGCAATATCAACTACATCTTCGTATACATCATTTAATTTACCTTTACGCAACATTTTTTCGTATCTTAAAACAGAATTTGATCTCTTTCTATTTTGTGTGTCGATTGAAGTCCATAATTCATCAACTGTTGGTACGATTGGAGCAATACACGTTGTTAAATTTTTCCAATCAATGTTATGATATTTAAAGAAATTGTGTTTCATTATATAATATATACCACTATTTTTCGACGTATTAATATGCAGTCCGTTACTTTTACCATCATTTCTTGATAGATTAACAACACCACTACCTAATCTTGCCTTTACATTAATTTGTAATAATGCTGAAATAAATGATTTCAATGGACGGGATATTTTATTATCGTTAAAATTACATATCTTTTATATTATTAAGTGGTATTCTATCAAATGGTAAAGATGAATGATGGTTTACAAAGTAAATAATCTCAACATTTGTTGGATCAATTATAAAGTAACGTTTTTGCATTCTTGTAAAACGAAAATACCTTTTCTTTAAATTGTTTTTCTCATTTGTAAATATGATTAACCATCGTTTTTTTGTATCGTACGGCAATATATTATTATAATTATTATTATTAATCAATGCTGCCATTGTGGTTGTTCGTGTGGAATTATGTAATATAATTTAGCAACACTATTAATGCAAAGCGTTGGTATGATTGTATTTGTTCTAAATTATACTAATGTGTCACACATGTATCCTCGTACAAAGCGTTGGTATGATTGTATTTGTTCTAAATGATACTAATGTGTCACACATGTATCCCTCGTATTCATGAAAATGTGTGTTTGTTTTTTGTGGTTTCTGAACGTGGGTATACATACCATGATGTGTGCCTGCTATTTATAATATTTTTACACGATGAGATTATAATAGACTAAGATTAAGATTGCTGGATTTTGTTTTGCTTTTTGTTGTTGTTGTTTTATTAGTGGATTTTTTAGTGCACGTAGTTGAAGAACGCGACGAGAAACAATCAATTCTGGGATTCAAATACAATTAAATATAGACAAATACATTACCTCTGGTAAACTATATTCATAAGTGGTTTAAAAATATAAAATAAACACATTAAATTATAATTATAAGCGATTAAAAAATATAAAATAAAAATGGAATTACCATCAGTTGCATTAAGTGAAGATAATAATAATAATAATAATAATAATAATAATAATGTAAAAGCTACAAAGCATATACAAGATAATGTTTCAACATTAAGTATTTCGTCTGAAAATACTGCATCTACTGGTTTCTTATTTGGAATTTTATTTTGTGTTGTTATCGTGATTGCTGGTAAAATTCATTGGGGTGATGACGCACCAATATGTTTAGTTCCAGCTGACGTTCCATTTCAAGATTATACAACTGGGAAAGTGAATGAAACTGATTATCCAAACCCACGTTGTGCATCTTTATATAAAGATGGTGGGCGGTTTCCAGAAGACAAAGGATCAACACATTATTTTTGGCAACTGCCACCAGAAACACGAGATTTAGCTGCAAGTCAATCTACCGCATGGATTTTTTATTCGTTTCATCAAATTGCTGTATGGGCAACTATATATTTTGCACAGTTGGAATATGGAAATATTAATACTAATGATATCAAAAATAATATTAATATTGGAGTAGGAGAAGAAGAAGAAGAAGAAGAAGGAAAAAAGAAATATTCAAAAAATATAAGAAACATCAATAAAATTGCTTTAAGTATTAATTTAATTTGTTGGCTTTTGCATTTAATACATACACATGTATGGTATGATGCATTGGCACCATCGGTGCATGAAATGTCCAGTCAAGGAAGTGTGATTTTAATGTTGATTATTGTATTAGTTATTGAAGCACCCAATAGAGGTTTATTCTTTGCGGAAAGAAGAACTTTCACCCCCAAAAAGGAAGTATTAGAAATTATTAAAAAATATCATGGTTATGTGTTTTCCTGGGCAGTTATTTATACATTTTGGTATCATCCTATGGAAGGTTATTTTGGCCATTTATTTGGCTTTTTTCATGTTTGGATAGTCATGTTACAGGGCAGCCTTATGTACACGACTGTTCATTTAAATAAATACTGGCGGATAGTTTGCGAAAGCTGGGTGTTTATCCATGGCACTGTTATTTCGATGCAAACATTAAATTCTAATACTTGGCCAATGTTTACATTTGGTTTTGGGGCAATATTTGTTTTAACTCAACTGCCAGGATTACCATGTTTAAAAAGAAAGCATATTGGTATACGTTTAATACCATTAATTATTTTCATCATTATTTATGTAATTGTATATGTTACTGTTGAAAAATTTACAAAACCATATGTTGTATTATTTATTCCAATGGCTGAATATTTTGGGGCAATTGGTATGAATATATTTATGTATATTTCAATTTTAGTGTTACGTAAAGTTAAATGTAGAGGGGAACAAGATGATAATACGCGTTTTGTAGATCGTAGAATTGGCATGTTATTATTCTTTATGTGTATCTTGATAACAACAATTTGTTCCATCATTGCACAAAAGATGGAATTAAATGGTGAAACAGGTGGAACATTGATGGTATATATTCCTATGTGTATTGTAATTCCATTAAGTTTGTTTGCCATTCGTTGTGCAATGCCATATAAAAATAATGAAATTGCAGAAACAATTACAAGTGTGTAAAAGATATTTTTGGGTGTGCTTGGCATAAATTATTAACGAGACGTACACTGGATTTCGTAATACGTAATAATATAAAAATAATATAGTATGATGGTTAAAATCTAAAGTGTTATAATAATTTTACTTCCCGTGCTAAGTAATATGCTCAATACTCAATATCTCAAGAATAAATATTCTACCTATATCCTACTATAGTAAAGCTCTAATGCACCTCTGCAAACTAATTTTTAATATATCATAGTATATTTTTTTTACACTTCTCGAAATGGTCCATAAAATCCACTATATTTTTCATATGCAAGTTCTTGACATTTTGGATCGTTGGTATGTGGAACATTGTATATTGTATTAACTTCTTTTAGTAACAATACTTTTAGCTCTTCCACTATTTCTGGATATTTGCTTGAAACTTCATTATGTTCCTCTGGATCTTCCACTACATTGTACAAACAACCGGTAGATGGACATAGAAATGAATAATTATCAATTGAATCATTTGTTGTTGAAGCATTTGGATAATATTCCCCACCCCAATTTGATTCAATCATTTTCGTATTTGGCAAAATATATTTCCAAGGACCACTAACATATGCATCTTTTGTCATTAAATAATGTTTACGTGGTGATGTATCTACACTTCCACTAAGATATGGCCATACATTAATTGAATCAACCTTTGGTAATCCATATTTTTCGCTTTTTGTATCTCTAGGATCAACACCAGCAATAGAAGACAATGTACCATACCAATCTGCTATGTGAATCATACCATTTAATTTCTTTCCAATCATTTTCTTTGGAATGTAACCTCCACTTATAAAAGCATTTACACGTGTACCACCTTCAAACATGGAATATTTTCCTCCACGTAATGGCCAATTATTACCACCTGCTTCCCCATTGAAACACACTGTTCCTTTTCCAATATCAGGATTTTCAGGATTCAATTTAGATGTAAATTTCGTATAATTGCATGGACCAAGTGGATTTTTTACTGGTGCACCATTGTCCGATGTAAATATCATCAACGTGTTTTCCCACATGCCTAACTCTTTCATCGTCTCTGTTATGTTTTTTAGCTGGTCATCAAAGTAATTGACCATTGCACTATAAATTCTACGATTGTCATCTTTGATGAACCTGAATTTATCTTGGTATTTTTTTGGTGCTTGCAATGGATAATGAATTAATTTTGAATCATAATTTAAAAATAATGGTTTTTCATTTTGAAACTTATTATGATGATCATGCAAAATATTTACAATACGATCACGAAACAGGTCTTCCTCTGACCCAGTTCCATTTAATGTCTTTGCTGGTTTATCCGTATCCCAAAAATCCACGATAGTTGTATTTGGTATCTCCATTTGATGATCCTCCGATCCACCCCACTCGGATTGAGACCACATCCAATTTCCATGACCGAAATAATTCAAGGAAGTATCATATCCTCTACCTTTTGGTGTTGATTCAGGATATGCCATCCCAACATCCCATTTTCCAACTTGATGTGTCATGTAACCACCCAGTTTCATTTTTGACGCAATTCCAGTCATATTTCGTGGCATTGCAGCTGGTACGGCACATGGACCTACTAATGTTTGTAATACATGAACTGGTAATCTACCAGATTGCAATGCTGTACGTGACGGTGTACACGTCATATGTACATAGTGCCTATTTAATTCAATACCTTCTTTTACTAAATTATCCATTGTTGGTGTTTGAACTTCTTTATCATATGTACCATTTTGTCTATGATACGACACATCACCCCATCCAAAATCGTCTGCAACAACTAATAATATATGAGGTTTTGTTGCAATAGATGTTTTTTTTCCATTTACTACTAGATATTGACTACTATTATTATTATTATTATTGAATAATAAGACTGATAATATTGTTGTCATAATGAAGAATAATACATTCTTATTATGATATTTCATAATTGTCAAAAGTGATAAAAAAACGTTCGTGTGTTTCTAATTCAAAATTTATAATACTATATCTGTATATATATGGGATTACAATTATCTATCCAAATGTAGTATATCATCAAGGATATCTTATTGTTAAATTCAACTTTTGAAGAAACATTTACTTGTATATAACTTCAATAATTGAAATAACCGCTACAATTGGCAAAAATTTACAAACAAAAAAATGTTGTACTGTAAATAAAGTAACAAAAATTTAATAGTGAATAGTGTATTATTAATATTTAAGGATACCAGACGATTTAGAACACAGGTGATAGAAATTAGAACAAGTATTAACAACATAAAATTAATGTACGACGCCGGCCACCCAAAATGATTGCAATTACTTCCTCCTTATTTCGTCGAGCTTTTGCCGGTGTCGTTTGGACCTAGTTTTGTTATATCGATATATCCAATAAATAATTACAATTAGAGATTTCCAGATTCCTTATATATACATAAAATATGTATATAGCGCGTGTTAGGGATATATATTGTCGGTAAAAAGAAACAATATTACCACCCAACAATCTTAACCACCCATTTCATTTATTGATCATGAACGATAACAATATGAATGATAGCTTTTCCATTGAATCGAATGACCCGAATGCAAATACAAAAGTATTGGTACACCGTTCTGGTTCCATTGAAGTCCAACGTTTTCCGAACCAAGAATATAAAGATGAATATGAAACAATAGCTAGGACGACTCGTCCTGAAGAACAACAACAAGATAATACCATGTCATCGGATGATCTATTAAACAGTGCTATTAAAACAAGTGCTGCTACTGCTACATCAGCAAATGTAACGATTGATCCTAACTCATCTTCCTTTCAACCATATTCAGCTACTGGCAATATTACAAATAGCCGTGCCGTCTTGTCTGCTTTACGTGCATTGCAAGATAAAATAAGAAAACTAGAAATTGAACGTACACAATATTCTTCTCAATGTTTGAAATTGGAAGATAATTTAAAAGAATATCGCCGACAAATTGGCAATGAGCGTAAAAAAGTCGTAGAGCAACAAAGAAAACGTGCCCAAGAAGTACAAAAAGTTGAAAAGCAAGCGCATGAATTTGAATTATCTGCTGCACGGACGGAGGAACGTATCAAAGCTACAATAATTGACTTAAATCATGAACGTGAAGATAAGACACGCGTGATGGATGAAAATGAAAGAAACAAAGCAGAAAATGTAAAATTAAATGTGCAATTAAAAGATGCAAATACTACAATAATACTACGACAATCTGATTTGGACAATGAACGTAGTTTAAGGCAAGTAGTAGAAGCAAAATTGGCAGAAGCAAAGGTTTTTATTGCTAAATGTGTACAATTAAATGAACAATGTGTCCAAGAAAATACAATTTTAATAGGCGAAGCATCAATAAAGGATCAACAAATAGGACAAATGGCAAGTGATATGAACGAGTTGAAAGAGCAATTAACTGTCTCATTGGAAAAACGAAAGGAATTAGCAGGAGCCGTTAAAAAGAAAAAAACGGGATTGAAAAAAAAAGGTGGTAAACGAGGTAGACGTATCGGTACACATCATCGTCAAACTACTGTAAGTAGGGAAAGAGCGATGAGGCATGGTCATTATCAAAATGAAACAGAAAATACTCGTATCCGCAGAAAAGCCCGTAGAAAAAAAAATAGGTCACCATCGCCACCAATTACATCATCACCAACATCCTATCAAGGCAAAACATCTCCAGTTGCTGCAATTAATAGCGATAGTAACAGAAAAGCAAGTAAATACCATTGGGGACATATGAATTTAAAGGAGCAATTACGGCAAGCTAATTTAGGGAAAGATCCACCATTCATGCCAAGTGGTAATGCAAGTGCACCTGATTTTTCAATTTATTCTGTTACACAACGACGTTTAGGTAATTCAAAAGCATACGGTGAACCTGATAATGAAAGTAGTGCAAGAAAAAGCACACGTTCCAGCAATCGTCGTTCATCACCACCTCCTCACCCACCTCAAGCTGAAAAAGCAAGATTATCTCCACCACCACAAGCTACTATTGTTAATATGCATGGTGGAAAACCAAATGGTAGTCCACTTCGACAAAGTCAATCACCACCATTGATGCCACATGATCTACGTCAAGATGGTATTAATAATAATAATAATAGTAACAGTGGTAATAATGTGCAACCACGTATAATACCTGTAATTAGTCCAAATAGTTTACAAACTGCAAATTTTGGTATACGAAAACTATATGATCCCATTGGTGCTGGCAAGGTTGGTGCTATTAGTAGTAGTAGTAGTAGTGGTTTAATTATGAATACTGACAATACTACACCATTAGCAGGTTTGGAAAAAGTTATGCAGAATATGGAAAAAGAATATTCAGAATTACATACACGATATCGCAGTATGTTAAAATCAGTTGAAAGATGTACGACTGAAAATCTTGATGTGAACAAAGAAGCATTGACGGCAGCAATGGAATCACTTGTTGCAAAGTTGCAAGCTAAGAGTGAGCAATTGATGATAGTTAGGCGCCAATTATATTTACGAAAAAATGAGAAAATGGAAGATGGACGAACTAGTCATCATCAATCACCAGAAAAAATTCAAGTGAATAATAATAATATTAATAAGAATAATGTTACGCCAACGAGACGTGGTCAACGTAGGGGAAGATCACGTAGTCCATCTGGTAATAGATCTTCCAGGAGATCAAGATCACCGGCTAATTCACATGGTAGTAGGAGTCCAGTTCGTAGCAATGAAGCATTTCGTGGTCAAAGAGAAGCTTTGGAGTTATTGCGGAGTTATAGGGAAGCAAGAAGTTACAAAGGGGACAGTGATGGTGAGGATTAAAACTAAAAGTGTCATATCGCAGTATCATTATACTCTTGTTTAAAATATACAACGAAAGTAATAACTATACGTACAATTTATTTATATATATAAACACACATATATGACCTTTTCTTAAAGACCTTTTGAAAATATACCAAGGAATGTTGCTGCACCAGCATAAAACAATGAAACAGCAGCTGATCCACGCAATCTTCCTCCAGAAGAGCTATATATTGAATTATAAATATTTTGTGGCATACCTATTAAATTTCGCTGCGAACCTACATACCCTATGATTCCACCACTTAAAGTACTATGTAATAAAGACCTCCTACCATGTATTGCTTCCATAGGACATTGCAAAGTGAAAAACGTATATATAAACAAAAAATTACGTGTAAATGTCGGAACCAATGGAAATTTATTGCCCTGAATAAAAGATATGCCTGTCCAAAATGCAGAACCTGTTAACGAACCTGGTAAATGGCCAAGCAAACATCTAGAAGTATATCCAATTGCAGATTGTTGATATGGTTGGAAATTATTATTATTCTTATTATTATTATTGCCATTGATTTGTGAATCCATCTTGCCAAAATATATTATTTCTCTCTCTCTCTCTCTCTCTCTCTCTCTGTGTGTATTTTTTCTCTAAGTATTTGATAAGTTTGTACAAATAAAAGCATATATATATATGGATTTATACCTTGCCCAGTTTGGTATACACACACATCACACATGTGTTGAGAGGTGTGTTTAAGTTTTCCTT
>JACLAC010017429.1_pt1 | contig 10243 bp, 9 predicted proteins | sample 8027881 | NCBI WGS metagenome assembly JACLAC01 (sample SAMN15725517, study PRJNA655200) | protist metagenome | isolation source: fluorescence activated cell sorting (FACS) single amplified genomes of... | place: Spain: Blaines Bay Microbial Observatory, Mediterranean Sea | collected 2016-01-19 | reverse complement strand
GCACCAGCCCCCGATCGACTCCCGCCAGTTGGTGACCCCGCGCCGCCTAGCTGACCCATATCCCCGGTGTTGCGCGATGGTTTGTCAGGGCTCCGCCCACCAAACCGCCGAGGCACTGTCTGCTGGCCACCAGCCGGTCCCGTCCGCGTTGACGATCCCCCGCCTTCCGCAGCTCGTCGGTTATTCTCCGCGTCGCTGCGACCACCGCCTCGACTCTTGTCGTAGCTGTCCTCCCGAGAAGAGTGGTCGGCTCCGCGGGACTCCGCATCAGAAACGCCCTCCGAACCGAGCGGCGTGGCGAATGGCGTGCTGGTATCCGTGTCTGAGGGATCCGGGGTGATGTTCTGCAACAGCGACGTGAACTCCTCCTTTGCACACTTCGGCTGGACGCCGGCAGGCAGACGGAGAGCCTGAGATTGTTTGCAGGATTTCGAGTGAAACACGTCATCCGAGAGAAAATAATATCCGCACAGTGGGAAGGTAATAAGGGCCGAGAGACCGTCCAGACGAGAGTCAGCGAGACCGTGCAGAAAAACTCAGTGAAAACTCACGAAAACTCACATCCATGGCGGTGTACCGAAACTACAGAAAACTCACATGCTGGCCGAAACTTAAAGCCCCTTACCTTCACGCATATTATTCCTTCGCAGGGTCGTGCAATATCGTTGGGGTGGCCCAGATCCATCCACATCACCCGATTCCTCCTCATAACTTTTATCCGAAAATGGAATCTTCCCGACATAGGAAAATTGTCTTCCAACATCTGCCTGGTCACGGACTGGGGGGGAATTATAATAGGATACGATGAGGGACGCAGCTCGATCATACTTCAGGCTCGAGCGACGCACATACTACCGGTGGTAACTACTGCTTGGCTAAGCCTAATGATTAGTCTTAGAGTAGTCTTCTCAAAACATTACCACAAATTTTATGAGACCTTCGATGTGAAAACGCAACGATGAAAGTATTGTCATGCCCAAATTCTCCTCACCTGCGGTGTACCTGGAATGGCGAAACAGTTGAGCTCCTCGTCGAGTTTCTCAGGACGTGTAACATTCCAACTGCCGACCTCAGGGGGCTTCCAAGTTTCTTGCACGGTGTAGTAGACAAGTGCGTTGCCCTCGTCCAGCGACGGAAGACCCGTACGCCTGTTACCCGTCAATTCTTGCACCTGGAGATCATCAATATGCGGGTGACGATGACGCTGACTATGTCAGCAGATTCAATGTTCAAAGACACTTCGACCATTCAACCTCGCCAATCTTCTTGAGAGTCGGACGCATAGTTTACTACTATTATTAGACCCTCACTTCACTGACTCACCTCATTGATCTTCTGTTTGACAAAACTTCCGACGCCTTGACCCAGCTGCTTCACCATATCTTGCGCCGACAGGACGGAAGCCCCCGTCTGCAGCTTCGAGACCAAGCCCTGCATCTTGAAGACCGGACTCCTTTCAAAAAAGGAGAGTCTATAGGGAGATTTATTCAAAGGGACAGTTACTACCCCTAGTTCTCGCAAGGGAATGATCCCTCAGCTGCATAGCTACTACGTTGAGGTGACATATCTGATTCGAAAGCAGAGTGGGATACGCCTATTTGATGATGATAGTATTACATCATTAGTAATGATTATAGCTGAGACACCTCAGAAAAATTAGCGCAGTCGCCCAACACCATATAGACGTTTGCGCAGTTGCCCACTCGCTTCCCACAGGGAGATGGATGAGTAGTCCTCGCTGTCTTCTCTCGTCTTCTGATTGAAATTCCCTGCAACGCGAAGTTTTTTTTGGGGGGGATGACCGAGATCCTTAAGTTTTTGGAAAAATTGATTCGAATTATGACCAAGAATTATTCGAACTTTTACCACAACCATTGGGGGGTACCAAGAACAAGTTAACTGACAACAACAAGCGCGGAAAACTTGAACTTGAACTTGAAAAAATGCGAGGAAGAGAGTCTCTATCGCCGATTGTGTTTGTTTATGGTACAGACTGACTTTGTTGGTGACGATACTCACGGATTCACAGACGTTTTTGAGGAACACTGATTCAGGACACGTATGCAACTTGACCCGTGACCGGGGATTCGCTGGGATAGTACGGAGGAAAGGAGGGGGGGAGTGGAACTCCCAGGATACAAGCGAGGAAAGGAGGGGGGGAGTGGTACAAGCGCGGAAAACAATCTTACGCTGGCTAACCCCAGGATTCAATGACCTCCGCGATTGAACAGCGACAATCGGTATTATAATCACTTCGCGAAAGACTCCTTGAAAATTGTTTCAAAAAAACAACCCCAAGGGTTCACTGTGACTGTATGACACAACGGAGTTCTACAGTTTCATTTTGTTTCCCCCCGGCATCATCTCCGGATGACCGGAGATTACCGACGCGAAAGTTCATTATGATTCTGGTCACTGTATTGGCTGGGAGAATACGTTCGGATGTTTCTCCAGCACAGCGAGCTCCTAAGAGACCATATCCCAGTTTCGGGACGCAAGAAGTGTACAAATATACTTTAGCGCAATCACAACACGTGATTGCGAAAACAGCATGAAATGTTACAGAAGTGTATTCCAATACGCATCATCTTATATGACCATGATTCCAAGTCGCACAAATTCGTGAGCTTTAGTACCGAAGATGACCTTTCTAGCACAAAAGATGACCTTCCTTGCAAGATGACCACGCTGCTAAGGTTCCCAAAAGATCGAATCTAATGCCTTCTGGGATATCTTTTGCAAAAACGCGTCTCCTTCCTTGGCTCCGAGGATGTCCCCAAGCCTGTCCACAATTGGACTCTTCCGCAAGATCTGACGCACTTCGGGATGCTCCGATATCGTTAGGACCAGTTGTATCTGATGGTGGTGAGGAACCAAAGAAAGATATTCTTTTTCTCACAATGTTTTTTTCAAGGGATTCTAAAACGTGATGGTATCATTACCTAGAATGTTACTGTATCCGAAACCCACACCCGTAAGAAAACACCAACACGATAAGAGTAGTACTTCTTTAAGTTTATCTCACCCCAGACTTGGCCACCTCCAGGGTGGCGTAGACTCTTGGTGATTCGAGCACTGGAACGAAATTCACCATCCGCTTCTTGCCAGGAACCGTTATCGTTAGACAGCTCAAAAACTTGAAGCACTTCTGCAGGAGTGCATCAGACGTGTGTTCTGCGGGAGTGTGTGACAATTGAACAGTAGGAGTCACAGTGATATCAAGCAAATATTCTTTGTTCAAGTTACCATATCAATAAAGGAAAGCAGATCACTACCAAAATAATGACGCCTAGAAAGACCCGCTCGTTCTTCACTCAGTTTCATCGAGCTGATACTTACCCCCTATTAACTGCGATATTCTTTCGATGCCACCACTCTTCTCAAATTCCAGCTTTAGTTCTTCTATTCTGCTCGTCACTGTGCAGAATTCCAGCACGGCGCATATGTGGCTGGGAACGTTAGACAAATTACTGTTGCCCCAATTACAGTTAGTCGTGATAATACCATCACGGGTAGAGCCATAGCGTATCAACATCCAATGGCGAAGTCCCAGGCAAAGAATCATAATGCCAGGAAGTTGTTGCTGTTAACGAATTTCAACTTAGACGCTTTGATACGACATGCTACACCATCTCGGTGGGACTCGACTTCTCTTACTCATCCCCGAAATTGAGCGTAACATACTCCAAGAGCTTTCCCGTGTATCCGCAAACGGTCTCCTCTATTGGGGTGTTGCCTGATGGGGAGAACGAGGGGAGTAAAATCCTGCTGTAGCGTTATTCTTGGTATGGTTATGACAATGGCACTCGTCTGAATGTATAGAAGAGGAAGACCTTAAACTTTCCCGATCACATCAGTGTCACTGTTCTTCTATTCTGAGTCCCTCTCACAATTCTGGATGATGTTTGCTAGCACCCTGAAGGCGAGAGGCTGGAGAACGACTGGTATTTTTGGGCTTCCCTCGGCGTGTACAATCCTCTTGAGAAGCACATCCCAATAACCCTTCTTGTACAACGCATCGCCTCCCACAAAGTTGTTATGCACGCACAGATTTTGCATTGTTGTCAGTAATGACCGCAAAATCTCGGTATCCGACTCCTCCTCGAGGAGCACGCGCAAATCTTGTAACTTCATCAGGTCCGAGAGCCTGTATATAGTTTGGAATATGTAGAAAATATGATTATCTGGGATCGAATTCCAACATATTCAAGGTTATGATACCGTTGGACTCACTAGCAATCTCCAGAATTCCTTCCCACTTTCGAGATCATCAAGGTATCATGATCAAGAGAAATATTGAATTGAATTGAAAAAGAAGCGAGAAGAGAGTCTCTAGCGCCGATTGTGTTGTTGATGTTACGATATTGTTCTTTACTGACGAACGGACTTATTGTCACTGAGTTTTTGATGCACTTTCGGACGGACTGTATGCGTGAAAGGCGGGACTGCTTCTGATGGACGAACTCACAAACTAGTATACTTTTGGTCTCTCAAGAGAAATATCGTCTGAATGACATCACTAATATTGAGATACAATGTCCTCATTATGATTTGGTGACATGGTCCGCATAGTTACAGTACGAACGCATTCCTTACAGTGCATTCCTGCCGGTGGCGAAGCAGCATAATCTTGCGAGTGCGGCCACCATCTCTCGCTTCAACTGTTGTGGTGAATGGTCTTTGCTTTTGTCTCCCCCAGCATCTCCACTAACTGTTTTCGTCTCATCATCCGCTGCGATATTCCTGGTCAGCAGAAACACCAACACATCCAAGATCCCTGCCTGCACACCCTCCTCTGCCTTCACTTCGGAGGCAAAGAGCTCCATCAATATAGCGAGCACCTGCTTCCGCGCGACAGGATCGCCATTCAGCTCTCTAATTAGGATGTCGTATTTCCAAGGATCGTGTGCTAAAGCGACGACGTCCCAGACGCGAGGATCGCCTTTTGCCTCATGCGTGGAGAACACGTTGGCCGCCGTGGTGCCGGTGATCGACATGGTGATGAAGTAAGAAAGCCTAAAACTCCTGGAATCAGTGTCACTGCTGCCTAGACTATTACGACGAGGCTGTAAGTACTAAGAATACTAGACAATCTTTTACAATGGAATGATATCAATGAGTCTGACTATCTTAGTTTACAAGTTTTCAACAATTACCAATATGACCAATCAGATTCCCTCAAAACACCTAGATACCTCGATGACGACATGAATCGCAACAATAACGAGAAAACAGTTAAAACATGCCTCAGGGAACTCATGTTATGCATCTTTCAAACCTAAAGTTATCAAGAAAATCAATGACGTATCACAAAAGAAGTGCAAAGACAGCGAGATGCTTTTCGCGGACGACAGAAGAAAGAGAACCATTTTCCGAACGGGGAGAAAGTCGATTGCAAAACCGCGTCGCAGACCGCGGAAAAGACATACGAAAATCCGAGCAACGTCGTCTGATTCTGAAATAACTCATTCTGAATACGCGTGTAGTGACGAGCGGCATGCTTCCTCGGACCGTCACCCAATGCCATGTCGTAAGTTTCATATTGCTAGACTTTCGGCTTCGGAGCAAAAGATGTGTTTTTGAGCGGGGTTTCTTGAGCAGCCTATTGGTGGGTTCACGGCGCTCATGTCCGGGTTTTTGTGAGTGACGATGATTTGATTTCAAGTTGGGAGCCTCGCCTGAGATATCTCTATTCGATCTCGGCGCTCTTGTTGAGTTCTATCTGGACAATTTTTTCTTTCTTAGACTTTGCGTCTGATTCTGAAAAGACTTTGTGAATGACGTTCTCGTCCGACTGGCGGATGATTTGAAAGTGTTCGCTGATGATTTGGATGTTTTTGAAAGTTGCAAATTGAAGAGGTGATTGAAGAGATGATTGAAGGGATGAGTATTGATAAATCGAAATACTATCAATAGTGATCCCTTAGTCACGATGTCAAAAGTTCACGGGGAATAAAACCCAAGCAGCGCTGGGTGTAAATTACAGAGAGTTTTTAACGCACAAGTTGAGACCATCGGCACGGCCGTTTCGCCTCTCGAAGTTCGCGGAGTAAGATACTGTCAGTGTAGTGCGACGAAGCGCACATTCAATAAAGACACTGTGACTTAACATCATTAACAAGATTTCACAGGAGGAAATCTTTTTACATCGGTCTCGTATTCTCATTGCCTGGTCCACCTCCGTAGGGTCCGAAATTCGAGGCGGAATTCGACGATGAGTTCCCCGATGAGTTGTTCCCCGAATAGTTTGCCGCCATACCCGTCACCGACATTCTCGGGTCGTAGCCTAGTCCACCAAGGGAGTGATTCCGAGCGACCATGCCCCCGATCATTGCGCCGCTCATCGACCCAGGAACTACCGACATCCGGTTTTTGTCCATGACTTTTCCAGCATAATCAGCTTGCACCCCCATCGCTCCCCCCACAGACATGCGATTGGTGCCGTCAGCCAAAACGGAGGAAGAAGATGCTGCGGAGCCATTTTGGGGATTAATATTATTCGAACTGCCTCCTGGATTATTATTCGAAGCTGTTGTGGCGGCTGCTGCCAGGGTTGGCCGCCGGCCGCTCATACTGCCGACTAAGGAGAGCATGTCCTTATGACCCCGCAGCACTGAGCTGCTTTGTGCGCGGGTTTTGCCTTCGAAGGACGCGTTTTGACTCTGCAACTCCTGGATCATGCGATTTTGCCTGTCCAGCGCAGCTTGCTGATTCCGAATGATCACTTCCTTCTCCTGCAGCTCCCGCGTTTTGTGAGCGTAGTCACTCATCTCTTTGCTGGCTTCCCGAAACTTCCGCTCCGTCCCCCACTTCTGCTGCTTCAGCTTCTCGATTCTGATTTACAAAAAGGGAAGAAACTCATTTCGATTCTACTGACTGATTTGCAAAAATGTGGAATACTAAATCTTGCGGTCCTTAGCCTAGTGCGAAGAGTCAGATGTGCTGGAGGACAAGTTTGGGAGAATTTTCGCGAGATTTTTTTGCAAAAAAAAATCATATCTTCTTACTCAAATTGCTGCAGACGAGTCTGCTTTCGTAGACGCTTCAAGTCTTCAGCACCGCCTCTACTGTTCGGCGACGTGACAGGAGCGCTCTCCAAACGTACCTTCAAATCTTCTAACTCGATGTCTGGGTTTTGACGTGTCATAATTTTCTGCAGCCAGTTTGATAATAGCTTGCCTTTAGTATATGAACTGCAGATTTCAATGGAATGCAAGGGATGAAAAAGAAAACCCGTAATGCGCAGTGACTGCACTTACCTCTTTCCTTGAGCTTTTTCTCGGCTTCGTCCAATTTCTCCTGCAAACCGTCGGTTCGCTCCTCCAATTTCAAGCGCTCCATGCGCTCAGCCTCGAGCTCTTGTTTTTGGGCGCGCAGCTGGGAATTCAATTCGAATGTAGCGGATGATTCCATGACTAGACCTAGTCTAAGTTTCTGTACTCACATTTACCTATCATCTACTGATCATTTTGCCACCGCCTGGGAGTCGTTGAACAAAAGATACTACTCCTTACAAATTCCTTAAACTTGCCGTCTTCCTCGCCCATCTTTTTCGATGCCGCTTCGCCCCTCTGGAGAAGATCCTGCTTGAGATCGTTTTTCTGACTCTGTTCTTTGACGAGAGCTTGCTTCAAATTTTGTAGTTCTGCCTTCATCCTCTCCTTGAGCTCACGGAATCTCTGCTCGTCATCCGCCCTGCAGACCTTTTCTCGCTGCAGATCGCTCTCATGTTTGCGGACTAGGTTCTCCTGCCTGACACTCTCGTTCCTGACTTCCTCAAGTTCGCGCTCCAGATCTCGCTTGGTCACGCGCAAATCTTCACGCACTTCGCGTAACTCATTCCGGGTCTGTCGCAGCTCCTTGCCTTGCTGCGCGACTCGAGCTGCCGCTGCCTTACTGCTGGCGCCCAGCATCTTCTGCCTCTCCGCGTCTAGCACCTGGTTTTTCTCCGCTTCTGCCTTTTCCCTTTCCAGGTTGAACACGCCGGCCATCGATTCGGCGCCCGAGAAAGACACATCCCCATTACTACCCGTCGAGCCTCCGAGCTGGGATGAGGATGATGATGAGCTTGACGACGATTGCTTGCTCTCCAGCATATCCTTCTCTCGAATTTGCTCCTGAATTTGCTCTAGCAGCAACTCATTTTCCTGATTCAGCTGGTCGATTTCACCCTGCATGTCACCCACCTTTAGCTGCAGACTGGCGTTCTCCTCCTCTTGCTGAGTCAATGAGGCGGTGGAGCTCTCCAGAAGATCAGCCTTGTGGTCAGCATTCCCGTCGCCCGTCTTGCTACCCTTCGGAGAACCTGCTGACGAGGACAAGAGTAGACATCTATTTTCTTCTCGTAGATCGGTTAGCATCTTCTTCCCCGTGACTATCTGGGCTTCCAAATCGTCGATGCGCTTGTCCCGCTGTTCCTGCTGAGTTAAGACGTCCTCGAGATCAACAACAGCCTGCTCCAAGTCGCGATCTCGACCAGCCAACTCCTCTTCCAACTGCGCTATTCGCTGCGATTTCTCACCGCCTTCAGCTCCATCTCGATTGACGTTGCCACCCCGATTATTGGTAGAAATATCTACGCCGACCGAAAGTTAGATTTTGATTTCCTTTGACTCGCGGTCCTTACCGCCCGAGACAAAGGAATTTTACATAACGATTAAAATTTCAGCGCTGAGATTAGATTACTTCTTTTGCGAAACAATGCTAAACTCATCACCAGAGATCAAGTTCATCCAGAAATTCAGAAACGTGCAAATTTTGCAAACTTTTTACTCCGACTCACGTGACATCTAGTGTAGACCACTCACACCACCACTATACAAATTCGATTTCCAGGCAGCAGAGCGACAAGCGGGGATTGTAGCTCAATTCTTAGAAGATTTTCCGCGTATTTCCAATTTGAGTCAACTGCTTTTTTGTGCATACGAGGCCACGATGCCCCAAGGTGCAACTTTTGCAAAAAAATAAATTCGACACAGTTGCGACCTAGTCTAGACCACCCAGAGAGCCCCTACGCGCATTCGATTTAAAACAAGCAGAGCCAAACGCCTCACTTGTAGCTGCAACGTCAGCGAAGTTTCGGCCAATTTTGTGGGTTTTTCAATGTCCGCTTTTGTCTGGCGAGCACACCGATGCCATCCCATTAATTTGTTCGATGCCAAAACGGTCGATCTCACAATCATTTCTCGATTTTCAGTTTTCAATTATTCATTTCAATCCACGATACCCAAGGTGCAAGTTTTGCAAAAAAATAAATTCGACATAGTTGCGACCTAGTCTAGACCAGCCAGAGAGCCCCTACGCGCATTCGATTTAAAACAAGCAGAGCCAAACGCCTCACTTGTAGCTGCAACGTCAGCGAAGTTTCGGCCAATTTTGTGGGTTTTTCAATGTCCGCTTTTTTCTAGCGAGGACACCGATGTCATCCCATTAATTTGTTCGATGCCAAAACGGTCGATCTCACAATCATTTCTCGATTTTCAGTTTTCAATTATTCACTTCAATCCTCGATATTGCGCAATGAATCTAACTCAAATCCAAAAATGAATTGTAGCAAAGTCAAACAAGTTTTCGCCCCCAAAACGAAGAATGTCCTAGTCGTAACACCATCTTTTTGTCTCAACAACTCATCTTATGCACAATAGACGGTCCTGCAACTTTTGCAAAGTTTTTTCTCCGCTTCAAACGAACGTCCTTGATCCGCCATTTCCAATTTGACCCGCTTTGCAAAAAACTTGCAACTTTTGCGAACTTTTTTCTTCCACCTAGACAACACCTAGTCTAGACCACTCACAGAGCTGCTATGCGCTTTTGATTTTAAGGTAGCAGAGCGGGGTCCCACGCTCACAGCCCCAATTTTAGAGCAATTTCAGCAATATTTCCAGAATTTCCCATGTCGTTCTTGCCCCTTTTTTGTGCAGACGAGGCTTTGATGGCACGCGATGAATCTAACTCAAATCCCAAAATAAAGTCAAACGAGTTTTCGCCTACAACACGAAGAATTTCCTAGTGATAACACGATTTTTTTGTCTCAACAACTCATCTTATGCGCAATAGACGATCCTGCAACTTTTGCAAAGTTTTTTCTCCGCTTCAAACGAACGTCCTTGATCCGCTATTTCCAATTTGACCCGCCTTGCAAAAAAAACGTGCAACTTTTGCGAACTTTTTTCTCCGACCTAGACAACACCTAGTCTAGACCACTCACACTGCTGCTATGCGCCTTTGATTTTAAGGCAGCAGG
>JACLAC010016717.1_pt1 | contig 10246 bp, 4 predicted proteins | sample 8027881 | NCBI WGS metagenome assembly JACLAC01 (sample SAMN15725517, study PRJNA655200) | protist metagenome | isolation source: fluorescence activated cell sorting (FACS) single amplified genomes of... | place: Spain: Blaines Bay Microbial Observatory, Mediterranean Sea | collected 2016-01-19 | reverse complement strand
CCGGAGGAATGAATTTTATTCTACAATTTAAGGAGTTATTCGAATATTTCCGTTTTATTACATTATTTCAACGTAATTAATGGTGTGATAATACAAATATTTCTTTTCTTTTCGATCGAAAACAATGCAAAAAATCCTCAATTCGAACTTTCCGATTGATTCTCAAGGGTTTGAAAAACAAATTAGCATCATATTAATTTCTATAACAAAGGAACACCATGGGATTTGATGTTAAGGGAGAAACGGTCATTCGCGCGTTTAATGTTACAAGCTAAAAGCAATTCATATTCTTCTCTTTTTCTATATTTTTTCTGTGAACGTTCCTCCCTTAACGTAACATCCTATGGTGTTCTTATGCATCGAAAATAGCGATGCTAAATCGATGTAAGAAAAAGTGAACAAAAAGACAGCTTTGAATGACGAAGAACCGTTATTTTTTTGAAATTGTACTTCCATTTGTTTTTTTATTAGCAGAGCAGGTAGGTAACAGGTACCGGGTTCTTTATTCCAATGTAATATCAGGTGACATGACATATCACGCCGCCAGGCTAATAATTAAAAAATCATAAGTTTTCCAACAATAATCAAATTTGTTGTTGTTGCAATTTTTTATTATCTGTACTATGTTGCCACAAAGAAAAGCTGAATTCCGAACAACTGTTGCACACGTGTACCAACGAACGATAGATCATAATCTCTTGAAGCGAAATTTGGTGCATCTACCACAATAGGGAACCCGCACAGCCGAGTAAGTGTGGAAGTCAATTAATAGTATAGCAATACATACAGGGTTCTGTTCTACTCATGTCCTTTGAAGACAACCCCCTTTCAACTCCTGTTAGCGAACCAGTGGTCACGGTAGCAGAGAGGCATTCAAACACCTTGGCTCCAGCGAGTACTAGCAATGGGTATAATGTTGCGGAGCCAATTACCAAACCTGGTGACTCCTCTGTCATGCGAGTATTTCCCCCAGTCGTTGAATTCCATGGTGTAGAAGTGGGCACCTTATATGTCATAACAATTACTATTCAGAACACAAGTAATAGTGTTCGACGTGTGCGCTTTCAACCCCCGAAATCGAAGGCGTTTACGCTACGAAATGAACCAAAAGGTGGACTAGCACCTGGATTAGATGTTACTGCTGATATTGAATTTTTCGCAGAAAGCGAGCAAGATTTTCATGATAAACTGACTGTTGTCAGTGGAAAGTATAACGTAGAAATCCCTCTTCACGCTTTTGCACCAGCTCCCCGCATAGAGTTTGACGGTTTTGTTGACTTTGGTGTGTGTGTTCTTGAAAATGCTACATCAAAAATTGTCGAATTTAAAAATGTTGGAATGGCAATTGGTGAATTTGAAATCGAATACGACGAGGATTTACCTATTAAGATTGAGCCCAGAAGAGGAACTCTGCATCCTTTAAACCCGCCTCTTAAAATCGACCTAGCTGGTAAAGTTTCTGACGATGAGGACGACAATAGTTTAGATAGTGAAGCTAGTAGTGCATTTGAACGTAAACGCAGTAAAAATATGGAAGGAAAGCCTAAATTGGAGCTAGAGGAAAATTTTCCAAAGAAAACATCAGCAAGGATCCGTATTGAGTACACAGGAAAGGAACTCGGCGCCTTTCGTGCGCTCGCAAAGGTTGCCATGGTTGGTCAGCCAGATCGTGTATTGGATATTAATGCGCAGTTAGTCCAACAAAGTTTGGAACTAGTGTTGCCGGAAGGTGGAGGACAAGTCAGCAGTCTCAATTTTGGGACTTTATATTTCAGTCATGCTCGCACAATCAACACCCTTTTAGTTAACAATGGTCCTTTTCCAGCTTCCTTTACTGTGCATTTAAACGAGGAGGTACATGTTAGTGATGACGAGGTAGATTATGACAACACTAACTATATGATGGAAAAGGAAGAGCAGGCAACTCCACCCTATACTTCAAGCCCATCAGATGGTATCATCCAGCCATACTCACAATTGCCAGTAATCCTTCAGTTTCTCCCTTTTAGAAAGAAACAAAAAACTGGTTGGGCACAGACCATCCCCGATCCAAACGACATGATGCAGGCTTTTAATGTGGAAGGTAATGTAGAATGTGTTGATACCCACCAATCCATTGCGGTGCACCTCTCTGGCAAAGCTGTTGTTGCTAATGTCCGCATTGATGCTTCTGTATTTGATTTTGGTGAATGCCCAGTGCATGACAGGAGAGACATCTTAACAACGATAACAAATGATGGATCTGATTTGGTGGCTAATTGGATCGTTGAACGTGTTGCTCAATTCAGTTTTAAACCTGCTCGAGGATCTCTTCAACCTGGGCAAAGTCAAAATATTTTGGTCTCCTACAAACCTACACAGTTGGGAAGGTTCCATAAAGATCTTACCGTTACTATTGAAAATGGGGCAAAACTGCTGCCGCTGCGATTGATCGGAACGTCAGAAACAATAGGAGAAGACAAACAGAAGATCGTAGGCGGTCCAGATGCAATACCATCAGATTTTAAACCAAATTATAAATTTGTTCGCCGAGACGACCCTTCTTTGAACAGTTCGCCCAGGAAAACATTTCGCCGCGGGAAACCATGGGAAGAGAGTTTGGAAGGCACTGAAATGGCCTCATTAATGAACCCAATGCCAGAAATAAACGTCGCAGATGCCAGGTATACCTTTAGTGTACCTGACCTCATTCGGAGGCAAGCTCACCGAGGCCAGTACAAACAGTATTTGCACGACATGAGAATCCATCGGAAGCGGCAGCAAATTAATGCAGAACGTCAAAAACATGGATTGTCTGTTTTGGGTGACCCGAACGGGGTAGATATGGGAATGAACCCTCGGGCAGGTCTGCGAAGCCCTCAACCGTCGATGCCAGCTGAATCCGATCCATTATGGTTAGAGCGCCCGATGGATGAGGATGGCGGAGCGCCACGGCGAAGGGTAAAGGTACCCCCGAATGAAAATGTGCTTGTCAAAAGAAAATTTAAGCCTTCGCCAACTACACCAGCCGAGGTGCGAGACATAGACGCCGACTTAACGCCGGAAAATCTGAAAGACATTGTTGCTGGACCCAAAACTTTAGATTTCGGTAAAATCGTGGTACGGTCTATAGTCACCAAGTCATTTGCGGTAGGAAATAATTTGGCTCAAAATATCCTGGTTTCAATGGTAATTGATGAAGAAGAGATGCAACGCTCCACTCCTGATTCCCAATTGGTTCCTCCTGGAGAAGTTGCTGGTTTTGATATAGTTTTTTCTAGTCGTGATACACAAAACTATAGAAAAACGATACAGTATACAGTCAATAATAAATATCAATTCAAATTTAATGTTGTCGCTGAAGTTGTGCCAATACAGCTGGATTTATCTGCAGAAGAATTGAACTTTCGTTTTACCAGCGATGATTTAGACCCGACAATATCAGAAGTTGTTACTATTTCAAACCCGGGAAATGCCCCAGCCGAGTTTTCGTGGAGTACTGGTCGAAACGGCGTCTTTACTGTTGAGCCAAGGAAAGGTTTGGTACCGGCATTTAAAGAAGTGGATGTGAATGTGACTTTTCGCCCAGTAGCTAAAGCAATAAAAAACGATGTTTTGCGCTTGGCGGTAGCATCCGGGCAGGGGGCTGAACGCCAACTCGTCGTTGATGGAGAATCACTAGAGGGAAAAATAATTTTTAAAGACAAAGGGCTTGATCTGGGAAACTTTCCGGTAGGAATACCAATGGAGCGCTCGATCATTCTGAAAAATGCATCGAAGACCGCAACAGTGTACTATGTAGAATCAAATGCTCCAGGTTTCACGGTAACCCCAAAACGAGGTCGTATCAGCGGAGGGGCAACAGCAGAAGTAAAAATTAGTGTTAAGGCTCCAAAACAGCACGAATATACGAAAGATTCCATCACCGTTCAACCTCGCGGAGGGAAAGTCGTCACATTAGATTTGGCAGGCGAAGCATTGGTGCCAGATGTATCTGTGAAAGAAGAGGAAATCGATTTCGGCGGGGTTACTATTGGTTCTACTATGAAACATAGTCTTACCTTATCTAATAATGGCAGTATCCAGGCAACTATATTTATTGACCTTGAGCGCTACCCAGAGTTCAATGTTGGTTTGGCCCCTGTTGGGGACGGGCAACAAACTGATCTTGAAAGTGTATTCGTTCCGGTGTCTGATTTACGATTGACCAGCGCTAGCACAAACGCTCCCTCAACGGCCGCGGGGAGACGGTCGAGTTCTGGCCGTTCTAAGCGGAAGGTGAAAGAGTCCGACAGAGGAGATGATGTGCCTCCTGCTCGGAAATTTCGTCTGACAGTTGAAGCCGGCCGAAATTTGAAACTAAACCTAATATATAATCCTCAACACGAACGCAGCCATGTGTTCGAGGTGCCCCTAATACTTGCGGGTATAGAAGGTAGACCCCCCGAAGGGATGAGACGAGTGATTGTGGCTGAAGGCTTGAAACCGAGACTTCTTTTGAGCCGAACGACAGTGGAATTTGGCGACCGGGTAGTAAGCCGTGACAAAAGCATGCGATTTCCGTATCACACCGAATTGACACTGACAAATAGGGATGAAAACATGGTGTCGTGGGAGGTTGATTTGTCTGATCTGTATATGGACCGACCCGGCACCCGGGATTCTATGGCATCTGCGACAACAACCATGACATCTATGACAGGATATGGGACCAGTCAAACCCTGCCCACATTTTCTATGGAACCATCAAGTGGCGAGTTGGAGCCGGGAGAAGCTCGAGTTGTGAAAGTAAGTTTTTTGCCTTTTGAAGCAATTTCATACGAAGCCGAAATGCCTATTTATCTTGATGGAAACCGAACACGACCTTACCTGATGATTCAATTGAAAGCAAATGGCATGTACCCTAAGTTAAAGTTTAGTACAGACGAGGTAATATTACCACCTGTACCCCTAGGTATAAAATCAAAAACGTGCTTCGAAATAATAAATCAAGGATATGATCAGTTAGAAGTTTCCCATCAACTACCAATTGATAGTGCACACATTCCTCTGAAAATATCATACCCGGATGGGAAACAAATTGGGCTTTCAAAAGCACGCCTTTCAATAGAAGTGAGTTTTGCATCAAGAAAACCAATGGCATTTACAGCAAAAATTGAGTTTATGGATTCAGGTGGCAACAGATTTTCTATACCAGTGAGTGGAACATCTGACGCGTGCTTACTGACAACCTATGATTTTGTGAGAGCCAATTTAGACCCATATGGCGGGGACAAAAAATTTAGTTATTATGTGTCAGATCAGAAGGCGATTCAATTCTTTGAAAATGTACAAGTGCGGCAAATGCTGAAAGCCGACGCAAAAACAAGTGGCCGTACTACCCCGCGAGGGCTAGAAACACCTTTTAGTGCAGGTGATAAATCTATGGGGGGGGTTGACATAAGTTATCTTGGAAAGTCTTCGGTTAATACTGACAATATAGAGGCACTACGAAGTTGGCTTAATTGTACAGCAATGAAAAGCCCATTAGAAAACATCCCGAAAGATTTTGTTGATTCTCATGGAAAAATTTTGATTGAGCTGATAGAAACCCTGACTGGGCGAAACGTTCCTGGAAAAGTTATAAAACTGTCTGCCAACAAACGAGAACACCCTACTCAATTACTGAAGCAGTATGAAGAATGTTTGGCGCATTTGAAAGGCCATGGTGCATTGCTCAACCATATACGCCCAGAATCGTTATTGTCTAAGAGCGACTTTATTCATATCTGCAGCCACCGCGAATTATCAAAATTAACGCCAACACAGTTGTTACAAAGAAAAAAAGATTTAGAGCGAGAATACAAACGCATATATCTTCCTTCTTGGATTTCGGTTTTATACCAGATTATCAAAATATATGTGTTAAAAAGAATTACCCAGAAACAATATGAGTCTCTGCCTGGAGTTGATCCGTCAAGGCCTTTGCCTGGCTTTTCCGCCGACGATTCTGACACTGAAGTAAAGAAGAAGAAAAGAAGAAAAAAAGATGATCCTGCATTAGTTGGTAGTAATGTTTATTCTGTATCAGAGGGTTTGCTGCTAAAATGGCTTACGTACCACTATGTTGTTCTTGGACCAGAAAACCCTAAACGCTTGACCAATTTTGAAGAAGATCTGAAGGATGGCTCCGTTCTATGCCATCTACTCCAAAGCCATGTTCCAAATATTGCTGCTTCTGGGCGTCCTTTATTTGGATTTAAAAGAAATCCAGCTTCAGATGAAGATAATAAACTTAATGCTACCAAGTTCATCGGTGGGATGCGAGAGTTAGGGCTTGATCTTTCAATTTCTCCCAGTTCCTTTACTCATCCAAATGGTCTTAATATGTTGCTGTTGGTCATATATTTATATCAAAACTTGCCTCAATATATCCCAAAGACAACCATTGAATTCTATGGATTTTTGGGCGAACGGGTGGTGAAAAATATTGAATTGAGGAACCCTGCAAAAAAGGGCATAAATTATTGGGTGACTGTTGAAGGATCTCCCGACTTCAAAATCGAAAAGCGCCAACTGCAGTTAGACCCTGGTGCTGTTGAAGCGTTTCCGATAGAGTTTGTGAGTCGCTTTACGAAAACTGTTAATGGCCGTCTCACCTTTCGAGCACAACGTGATGGAGGCATCAATGCTGCCACTATGGTTTTCAACTTGAAAAGTATGGTGCACTCGAGAAAAGCTGTGCTAACTCATCAAATAAAGACGGTGGCGTATGAGCCGCAAACTGTTGAAATAGATATCGCAAACAATTTTTCGTCCGACTGCGTGTTTTCTCTGACCCTCACACAGGACCTGCTTGTGAACAATAAATGGGAAAAGGCATCACATATTCTGCATGGGCGCCATAAAACAAAGAAACGTGGTGGCTCAAAGAAAAAAACTGGGATTGGGATGCGGAAAAGTGACTCAAACAAGAAGAGTTCTACTGCTGTTCCCGTTAGTCAACTTCCTGAAGATTTGAAAGAGGCGGCCTTTTTTGCACCTTTCTGGTGCCGGAATTCGTCGGTAAAAGTAAAATCGAGTGGATCGGCCACAATAACTATGCAATTTCTGCCGTTACAGCCAGGAACTTATAGATGTCAATTGGTTTTTCTTGACGAGAAAGTTGGTGAAACAATGTACGAAGTCCTAGGAGTGGCCGAAATGCCAAAACCACTCGAATTTTTTTCGTCTGCTATGGATCTGACATCATCTGTGCAACGTCACCTTTCGATTCCATTTTGCAATGCTCACTTAGACAAAGCGAGAAGTGTTGCAATGGAAAGATATGCTGGTTCAACTCTAAAAAAAATGCGAGATGCACTGAAAATGTATATTTTGTCTGAGAAGCCGCCTCAAGTTTTTACTGTGGAATTTAATTCCCCGTTTTATCAGGCGGCCCCTGATTGTACTATAAGTGAGATCAGGGAAGGTAGTACAAACGCAAAAGCTGTCCTAGCGACTCCCCGTGGGGCAATGGGAGATGGGCAAGGAAGCATCATGGTCAACTTTCAACCGAGTGCGGCGGGGGAGTATCCGGCTCAGCTGGTGATGCGCTCTCCGTTTGAAGTTCGCGTATACGATTTTTATTTTACAGTCAAAGCCCCCAGTCAGGAGAAGGCGCTAGAGTTTGGAGCACCGGCTCGCCAGACAATCGTCCAAGACATTCCAATAGTTAATAACAGTGATCAGGATTGGAGTATAGGGGCAAAAATAACAGGTGAAGGATCACAACAATTCAAAGGACAGAAAGCTCTCAAAGTCAAGGCAGGCGAGGAAGGCGCCTACAAATTGCAATATAAAGCAGAATGGGTAAGCGAGTCATCTGCTCAACTTACATTAACAAATGCCACAACTGGCGAAGATTATGTATTTAAACTTTATGGCACTGCGGATGAACCGTTAGCCGAGGAACATGTTCGGATTGAATGCCAGGCGCGACAGCGTATATCTCGAAAATTCAGAGTACGAAATGCCACTAAAAGTTCAACGATATTTAATGTAGAATGCGATTTACCTGGCATAAGTGGTTCGTCAACAATTGAAGTTGGCCCAAACTCTACTGGTGATTATGAACTTTTTTTACGCCCCCTTCTTGGTGGCGAGTATAGTGGAGCAATAACTTTTACTGCTCCTGATGGATCCTTTACCTGGTACACAATTGAGATTTTTGCTGCAGCTCCAACTTCTGAAGGCAGTCTCGATTTGAAAGCGTTTGTGCGGAAAGCTGTGGCCGTAGAAATTGGTTTACAGAACCCCTTGGACGAACCTATTGAATTCGAGGTAAAACTGACAGGCCAAGGTCTCCTCGGCGATCCTGTTTTCGTTTTATCAGCACAGGAATCTGGAACGTACGAACTGCTGTATTCCCCATTGGTTCCAGTGCAAGAAACTGGTTCGATTGTGTTTGCAAACCAGCGTGTTGGTGAAGTATGGTACGAACTCAATTTATTGGCGGAATCACCTCCTCCAGAACAATTGCAAGATATGGAGTGCTGTGTAGGACTGCGATCGCGCCAAAAAGTCCAGCTAGAAAATCCCACTGGGCAGCAAATTCAATTAATTAGTGTTGTTAGCAATCAGCTGAATTTTCGCGCAATACCGAATCAAATTACTGTGCCACCATATGGTACTGCCGTTGCAGAAGTGGAGTACACACCTTCAAGCATCAACGAGATCCAAAAATCCTCTGTGGTTTTTCGAAACTCAAAACTTGGGGCATGGAAATATGTTGTAGAAGGGCGAGGAAATCCACCTTCCACTATGGAAACTGTTGAAGTGTTCTCTCCTATGGGTGTACGGGAATCCGCCACATTTAGTTTCCGGAATCCTTTTTCTGAAGCTATTTTTGTGAGCGTCAAGATGCATTTTAAAGATGAAGCTTCCAATGGTGCATTTTCTTTGTTGGTAAAGAGTGGTGATATGCGTGTGGCTCCATTTAGCTCGTTGCAAATCCCATTTATATTTTGCCCTCCTGCTATTTTCGAATACCACGCAACCGTTGAGGTCGAAGCCGACCAAGGAATGTTGTGGACATTTCCTGTTAAAGGTACTGCAGAAGCTCCTTCTTCAGATGATGCAGTTATTATCTCCACCGCAGCTCGGAAGTCTGTCTCGGAAACAGTGCCATTTATTTTACATTCCATAGACCCGAAGGAAGCGAATTCTAGTACACGTTTTGCGCATTCGTTGGTAATTCCTGATGAATATAAAACAATTGTGGAGAAATCCTTAGTTATCACACAAAATTCCTGTGGCATAACCGATCCGAGTACCCCTTTATCTTACACCTTCAAGTTCAATCCTTTGAAACCTTTTAAAGCAAATTTAGAATTTATATTGCGAAAAGGTTCGGGGGGACAGTGGCGGTTTCCACTAGTATTACAAGCATCCGAGCCGGCTGTAGATGACGTTATACTAATTGAGGCAATGATTAACCAAACTTCAAGTGTCAGTTTCAAACTATCAAACCACTTCAATGCATATTCAGACTTTTCTGCAAAATTTACGCCTGAATCTCCCTACGAGTTTACGGTGTATCCAAGCGAAGGTGTCTTAGAACCACCTGGAACTTCCGGTACAAGTTTTATTTTGTCCTTTACACCCACTGAATATGGCAAAACCCAAGTCGGAATGTTAGTGATTCAGACAGAAGATATGCAATGGTCGTACGAAGTGCGCGGTATACCGCCAATATACACTCCGCCAAGTGGGAAAACTGGAATTGATACACGTATGAGCCCTCACCTAACCAAATCGTTAGGAAAATATAAGAAGAAGAATTTTATGAAAGCAAATATGCACTTAAACAAGAACAAATGAATGATCCGGTGTTGTATGTAAATTTTAAACTCGTGTGCGAAATCCATAAATGGCAAGGAGAAGAACACAATACAAGTGAAGTAACCACAGATGATATCTGATAATTGCTGCTCTGAAAATAGGGTAGCTCTTATAAATCTCGACTTCATTGAGTGGATTCGAGAACTGTTCATTTACATTGGGGCCCAAGAATTCTTACTTTTTATTTATTGTTTTGAGATGCCGACAGAAATAATTGGATTTGAGGCGCATGCGATGTTTAAAAAACATAAGTTTTTACGAGTTCAGAATTGACAGCCCCAACTCATTTTCTCCACGAAACATGTACGAGATAAATTAAAAACAAAATAAAAAACAAATTATATATGATATGTATGTTTATCATGAACAACGAACCCCCAAACATACTAATGTTCAGGAACATGCC
>JACLAC010008363.1_pt1 | contig 10251 bp, 11 predicted proteins | sample 8027881 | NCBI WGS metagenome assembly JACLAC01 (sample SAMN15725517, study PRJNA655200) | protist metagenome | isolation source: fluorescence activated cell sorting (FACS) single amplified genomes of... | place: Spain: Blaines Bay Microbial Observatory, Mediterranean Sea | collected 2016-01-19 | reverse complement strand
AAGAAATGGTCCGTTCGGGAACAAAGAGGCCTCCTAACACGGCAAAGCAATTGAAAGAGGCATGGAAAGAAGTTCTCGAAGCTCAGGGGCCTGCAGAAAAAATTGCCATAGGTGGAAAGTCTATGGGAGGGAGAATCGCCTCATTGGTGGCAGATGAATGTGGTGTTAAAGCTTTTATCGGACTAGGTTTCCCTTTTCATGCACCTGGAAAAGAGCCAGGGGATAGGATTCAGCATTTAGAAAAAATGAAGACAAGATCTTTGATATTACAAGGTGTTAGAGATAGCATGGGTAAAAAAGAAGAGGTAGAGAACTATCAATTAAGTAAAAAAGTAAAAATTAAATGGGTAGAAGACGGAGAGCATAGTTTCAAGCCAAGAAAAGCATCAGGTTTAACATTAGAGGATAATCTAAAGTTTGCTGCTGACGAAATAGATAAATTCCTCAAGGTATAATTCATTAAGTATGGAAGCTGAATTAAGAAAAACTGTTGTTTTGACAGGAGCTGCAGGTGGAATGGGAGAGGCCTTGAGCGAGCTCCTGGTCAAATTAAATTATGACGTTATCGGGATAGATGAGCATGAGGAAAGACTGTCTTCCTTAGCTAAAAAGTTAGGGAAAGCGTTTATCGCAATACCTATGAACTTGTCTGAGGCTACAGAATGGGATGGAGTATTTAGAAAACTAGACCAGCAGCTCAATATAAGGGCTCTTATAAACTTAGCGGGTAGTTCTATTGGAAATAGTATAGATAAGTTGGAAGAGAGTGATTGGGAACGTTCTTTAAAAATAAATGTAACGGCTCCCATGAAATTGTCTAAGTTTTTAGCTCCCAAAATGGCTCAATTGGGAGGAGGTTCTATTTTAAACGTTTCATCTCCGGTAGGTCTCATTGGGGCAAGAAAACCAAGTTATGCCGCAAGTAAGGCTGCGCTTACTGGTTTGACAATGAGCTTGGCAAAAAATTTAGGTAAAGACAATATTAAAGTGAATATGATTTTACCTGGGACGACGATGACTTATATGACAAATGATTGGAGTCAGTCAAAGCGTGAAAATATTGCAGCTGAAACTCATTTAGGGCGTTTATGTGAACCGAAAGAGTTTGCAGAAACGGTTAGTTTTCTTATTTCAGATAAATGTAGTTATATGTCTGGTGCTATTATAGACATGACCTGCGGTGGTATGGTGGGTCATTGAGTTTATGAATAAAATCCGATTGCTCATCGTAACGACTGGATATCCAAGGTTTTCTGGAGATACCTTTGGAGTTTTCGTTCAAGATACGGCAAATGGATTGAATGAAGCTGATGTCGAGGTAAGTATTTTAGCGCCACACGAAGCTGGATTACCATTTAAAAGAGATGAGGCTGGCGTAACCGTTTATCGATTACCTTACTTTCCTTATAAATCATCTTTAGCGTATGGGTCTGGTATACCGAGTAATATGAGCCATACATACTGTAAAATACAGTTGCCTTTTTTTATGTTCTTTATGGCCTTTTGGACATTTATTCTCTCTTTTAAATTTGATATCATACATGGCCAATGGAGTGTGAGTGCTTTCTTCTCTATTTTAACCCGTTTTATTCATGGTACGCCTACTGTTGTAACTTATCAAGGTTCAGACTTGAATTCTAAGGGGTTGTTGAGAAAAATCTCAACATATGTCTCTGAAAAAGTAGACTGTAACTTTTGTGTCTCTTCTGCACAACAACAAGCGATCTCTCCTATGACTAGTATTTTGTGTCCTAGTTTGATTGATACAAATAGGTTTAAGTTACTAGAATTGAAGGAGAAGAGTAAGTTAAGAGAAACGATGGGTTTTAAGGAATACGATAAATTAGCCTTGTTTGTTGGTGGCTTAGTGCCTGTAAAGAGGGTGGATTTATTAATTAATTCAATGATGAAAATAGAACGAGATATAAAGTTAATAATTGTAGGTGATGGAAAATTAAAGGATGAATTAAAAGAGTTGATGGAAGAACTAAACTTGAAGGAACGAATATTTTTTATGGGTCCTGTTTCGTATCAAGAAATTCATCGATATTATCAAATAGCAGACCTTCATTTGTTAGCTTCGATAAGCGAGGGGAGGCCAAATGTGATTTACCAAGCGATGTCTTGTTCAGTTCCTACTGTATCAACAGCTGTGGGAGGAGTTCCTGAAATGGTTCGTGATAAAGTGAGTGGCATGCTTGTTGAACCAAATGTTACTTCTTTTTCAGAAACCATCAATGAGTTGTTTCTTACAGAAGGGAAGTTGAAGAGACAGGGACATGAAGCAAGATTAAAACTAAATGAATTACAGGTCGATAAAGAATCTGTTGTTCAAAACCATTTGGAAGTATATAGAAAGTTACTGCAATAAATAAGTTGCTGAGAACAGGGGGAGGCGTCTACAAGAGATTGTCTCAATCGTTAATTTAAATTGTTTTGATTTATAGCTGGCTATACTTTGTATGGGGAGTCTATTATGAAAGAAGAAAAGAGGGGAGATGTTCGTATGGCCTGTACCTCTTGTTTGAGAGGGGAGCTATATCCTGTAGCAAGTCATACACCTGTTGTTTTTTATTATAGTAATATCAGTGCGAGAGGTATTTGTGCCTTTTGTCTGACATTTAACTGTTTGAAAATAGGGGATATAATTTATCTCATAAGAAATCAAACAAAGAAAGTGATCTCTCGAACCTGTTGGGTAAATAGGTTCGAGAGTGATACTAGTTTAATTGGTTTAAATATTTTAAATAATAACCAAGAATGTGATAACGATAATAATTATATAAAAAACCTATTGAGAGCGAATCATGAATTTAGGCGCAGTGAAACTACGGAGACCACCATCTATTAAAAGAATGAAGCAGGTATGGGTGATCGATGATGATCCCATATCACAAGATTTAGTTGCAGAAGCCATGTATTATATTGGAACAGATATGAAAGTTTCCTACTTTGGTGGCTATTTGGATTTTATGAGGTCCATGTCTTATATAGAAAATTATAAAGAAGAACCAGATTTTATAATTTTAGATACAAATGAGATAGATCATAATAAATTGATAGACCAGTTAAAAGATCACTGGAAACAGATTCCTTTAGTACTATGGAGTGAAAACTTTTGCCGTTCTCGAAGGAAAACCTTATTGGAATCAGGTGCAGATGATGTCTTTAAGAAGCCGATCAATTTGAAAAGAGCGATGACTTTGATTAAGGGTATGAAAAATAGATATTTAAATTAATACGACAATGAAACAGTTTAAAACAAAAGCTTTTATTTGAAAAGAAGAACTTAAAATGTAGTTGTGAAAAATATAAATAAACTAGTCATTTCCTGCCTCTGGACTTTAGTTGGGTTCAGTTGTTTCATTTATAGTGATGTGAAGTCTTATGTAGCTAAAGACGACCCCACTTATAAATGGAAGTTAGTCAGTACTCATGAGGTCTCTGACAAAATGATAGGGTACTCTTTAGAGCTGATTTCTCAAACTTGGCAGGGGATTGAGTGGAAGCACGCCTTGAGAGTTGTTCTGCCTATAGAGTGTGAGACATCTAATGTCATTCTTATTGTCGGGGGGAGTCGACATGATAATTTAGAAAGAATTGAGAAAGATTTAGATAGGGGAAGAGAGGTGGCTGAAGGTGTGATGGCACCTGTTGCATTACTATATGATGTCCCCAATCAGCCCTTATTTGGTGGCCTTAAAGAAGATAGGCTCTTGGCAGAAACGTTTACTCGATATAAAAATACGGGGGATGTGAATTGGCCTATCATTTTTCCTATGGTGAAGAGTGTTGTGAGGGCGATGGATGCTTTGCAAGAGTTTTTGAAAGAGAAATCAGACCTAACCCAAAGTAAGTTTCTCATAACTGGAGCATCAAAGCGAGGCTGGACGAGTTGGCTTTCTCCAATCGTTGATTCACGTATTTTTGGAATAGCTCCCATGGTGTATGATAATCTAGATATTCCAAAACAAATGGATTATCAGCTTGAATCTTGGGGGGATTATAGTAAAAGTATTGCAGCTTATACAGATAAAGATTTACCTCAAAAGTTAAAGAGAGGGGATGGACCTATAGCTAAGTTAGCAAAAATGATAGATCCCTATACCTATATTCGAGAGTTAACGATTCCAAAATTGTTAATCAATGGTACAAATGACCCTTTTTGGGTATTGGATGCAGCAAAGCACTATATTAAAGAGCTGCCCGGTGAAACATATTTGCACTATGCACCTAATGCTGGTCATGGTTTAGATAAAGGCCGAGAAGCTATCGTCAGCACTGTGGCCACCTTTTTTAAGTATTTAGATAAGCGAATAGAGATGCCAAAGGTTGTTTATGATGTCGCAGCTGCTTCAGAGTTTAGTAAAGAAAAGAGAATTGTCTACTCATCATCTATTGAACCATGGGAGATATCTCTTAATTATGCCGTCTCTGATACCAGAGATTTTAGAAAAGCAGAATGGATATCTTTACCATTGTTAGAAAAAAGAGGCCGTTATTCAAAAACTGTATCACCTATAAAGGGTAAATATAAAGCATATTATTGCCAAGGTGTTTATTATTTTGATGGTGAAGAGTTAGTTTTGTCGACTGAAATTGATATTTTAAAGCCACTCAATTCAGAATAATTATTTATTGAACTCGGTTAGACTTATGGCTTCTTTTAAAATATAAGTTGAATAAGTTGGGTGTTATTATTGCAAGAGATAGTGTTGCGATAAGACCTTTTATGATGCCATAATCTAAACTAATAGTTTTGAAGGCCATAATACTTATTGTGAAAGCAAAGAGTGAGAAGACAGGGAATGCCCAAACTAGTTTGATATGACGGCATCTAATAATATCGATGGCAGAAATGAAAAAATAGAACATAAACAATGGCGCGAACAATAGCCTTTCAACTAAAGCTGTTGTTACTTTGGTTTCATAATTGGATTGTTTGCATAAATCCAAGATTTTAGTTAGGGGGGTATAGATATAAAACCTTTTACGTGCTCCTAATTCTTGGGGAGTCGGTATATGCGGATGAGTTTGAGGACTCCAAGCTTGTTGTGCCTGATTCCAAGAGAGTTCCTGGGGCTTTGAGAGTATGTTTGATTGAGAATTGACATTTAATACTTCAATTGTTTGATAATCACCTTGAATATTTTTGATATAGTAAAAATTTTGTTCTATCTTCATCAATCGGTTCTCGGCGAGTGACCTTCCTTTTACTTGGCTATAAGTTTCATTTAAAGGAGTTCTTAGATTTGGTAGGACGAGTTCTCGAGATATGATCCAAATTAGTAGGAGAAAGGCTCCAGCATAAATGATGCCTTTAGCCAACTTGAAATTTGAATGGCATATCAATTTAGCAATATGCCACTCTTTTCGCCTCCTTATCATGATGCCGAGTAATATTTGACTAAAGAAAGCAATGACTGGCATACTGATGATGAAAAAGGGAATCAGTCTTAGGGAGTAAAATAAGATGATTTGTTCAGGGTTTTCTTTGAAGTTTTGTATTTTAAAAAGTAAGTCAGAACTTAGGTAAACAAAAAATGCAGAAGTCGTTATCCAACTAAAAGTAAAAAAATACTTACTGATGATGTATTTGTCCCAAATATTTCTCATTAACAGGCTCCATGTTTTTCAGCTTTCCTATTGAGAAACTGAGCTAATACATAGCAAGCTACTAAGGGGAGTAGTAGTAGTGCTGCTTGAAGGCTAATATGCTCTGTCTTTATGCTTCTGCCTAAAATATGTAATGGAAAGTATAGCAAAAGCAAAGATCCTAAGCAAACTAAAAAAGACATGCCTCTTTTAATTTGTAAGCCAAAGTAACCTAGTGCGAACCCTAAATAAAGCATAATGATCGGAGCAAATGAATTTCTAATGATTAAGCCTGCATGATGACGATGTTCTAAATTTTGAAGGTTTAGATGAAAAAAGGAGGTTTCTTTAGAAGAAAAGTTTTTGTTTGTTTGAATTGGAATGTGAGCTGTTTTAAATTGAATAAATTCTTTTTGTTTATTTGAGTTTAGCCATAAAGTTCCTTGGGTGGTCTCAAGTTGCTTTTGTCTATTGATTCTTAGTCCTTGGCTGGTTAATATAGTAGAGTGACCTTTTTGATTTTGAATGAGGATTCTCTCTCCATTTTGATCTCCACTAAGCGACCATGCCCCTGCATTTAATTCATTTCCATGATCCAGTTTTTTTAGCATAAAGTTTGTGATGAATAGCTCAGGTCTTTTTAAAGTTTTTCTCAAGTAAGGTTTGAGTAACCCATTGAAGTAAAAGCTTAGTAAGGGTAGTAAAATTAGAATGGGAAGAAAATGCAAGAAGCGTCTTGCTCTACTAACTCCCATCAAGGTGGTGAGCTGTAATTCTTTTGTTTTTCCTAAGTTAAGTATGGTTAGCATAGCTGATAAACATACAATATAAGGTAGAATAGAAGGTAGTGTTTGCAGAGTGAGTAAAAAGAAAACTTTTAAACTGATCGTTTCTTGCCTTATAAAGACTCTAACACTGATAGAAAAAACCCATACTAAACTAATGAGGAAGTAGGTACTGAAAAAGAATTTCCAATATCTAGCCGTTAGTAATTTAATGAGTGTGATACTCATTTATATTTTTATCGGAAAGGGCTGAGGAAGGTCATTAAAGATCAATACCCCTGTTTTTAAGTTTAAAGAAGCATAGTCTGTTTGTTGATCCTCTGCTTCTGTATGAAGGACAACTTCATCATAAAATACGAGTTGTTGGCGATCAGATTGATACTTTGCAAAATTTGATGAGATGCTCTGCTGTCCAACAGAAAAAATAACCTTGTGTAATTTTATTCTAATATTAAGCCTTCCCATAGGGGTTTCTATAAGTTCCGATATTAATGAAAAAGTCTCTTTAGGGTGATGTGCATCATCCTGTTTCATCACCTTACTAATAACTGAGTCTGTTTTATTTAATTGTTTATTGCGGTTTTGAATCTGTTTCAAACTATTTAAATTTGTCTTTAAATGAGTCGAGGATAGACTTTTGATAGAGTGATTGTTTTTGTAAGGGTAGGGGCCCACCATATTTAAGTTACTTGCTGTCGTTATCTTATTCTTAGTAGAAATGTGAGCATTTTCAATTTTCAAATCTGTTTTGCCAAGTAGGTTTATATTTTGAGCAAGGAATGATTTATCCTGCCTATTTAAAATTAAGTTATGAGGTTTGATAATAACATCATCTATATTTAACGTCACTCCATTCTTGAATATGAGGGATGAGTTGAGCTGAGTTGTGAATTCAGCATAGTTACTTTTTATATGAACTTTTTGTGAACTACTCATGGAGTAGTTCATATCAGATTGATAAATAATTATTTTATCACTTTCAATTTTAGGTTGAGTGACCTCTATTTTTGATGATTTAAATATGATGATACACAGCAATAGTATGCAGATTAAATTGATGATAAAGATGGTTTTGAACGAGGACATTTAGTTATCTAAAGTGTTGCCTAAGTAAATATCTTTAACTTGCTGATTATTTTTTACCTCTTCAGGAGAGCCTGATTTGATGACTTTTCCATCAAAAAGAATGAAGACATAATCCACTAACTTTAAAATGGTATCTGCTTGATGATCAGATATAAAAACAGAGATTTTTTTAGACTTTAAGTCTTTGATTATTTTAGTGATTTCCTCTACGGTCTTAGGGTCTATTCCAGTAAAGGGTTCATCTAATAATAAAATTTTTGGAGAGAACATAAGGGTTCTCGCAAACTCTAATCGTCGTTTCTCTCCTCCAGAAAGTTTGGCTGAGTTACTTTTTTCTAGGTGTTTGATTTTCATTTCCTCCAAAGAACGGTCAACACAATCGTTTAGTTTACTTCCTTTCAAGCCTTGTAGCTCACCGAATAAAAGAAGGTTTTGTCTTACTGATAGATCTTGAAAGAGCCATGACTCTTGAGGGAGGTAGCCAAGGCCTTGAGTTGTTCTTAAGCTAGGAGCAAGAGGGTTTAAATTTTTTGTATCTAGACTTATATGTCCATCATAAGATCGGTCAAATCCTGTTACGCATTTGAATAGCGTGCTCTTTCCTGCTCCATTCGGTCCTAGAATTCCAACGACAGCTCCATCTAAATTTATGGATAAAGAGACTTCATGCAATATTTGTCGTTGATTTATATTTACTGAAATTTTATCAATATTTAGGTTAGACATAGTTTAATCGAGAGAAGTTAGTATTATAAACCAACTTTAAGTAACCATAAACTATTTTTTCATTGGGACCTTAACTCCTGATAATTAGTTATAAATAATCAGTAAATAAGCTTAGAAAAGGCTTCAGATAAAGTTTAAGCCCTGTCTCAAAAAAGTCTGGAGAGAAGCTTTTGGAGCTAGCTTTGAAGTGTAAATGAGATTTTAAGGGTTTAAATGAATCGGTTTAGGGAAAAAGATAAAGCCTGTCTTAGGTTTATTTGCAGTGAACTCAATCTTCAACTCTTTCTCAAGGTCATGAAATTTTAAAACCACGAGTTGTTTCACTCGTTTTGTGTCATAGTCTTTAGATTCCATATAAGTGAGTAATTCACTTTTGTTTTTTGGCCAGTGATTAAAGCTATCAAAATACTCATAACATGCATATTGTAAATCGACAATAAAGTTATAAGGGTTTATTTTTCCTGAATATCTATGCCTTACGGTATAGGTATTATCTTTTTTATGAAAAATATAGTCGCCTTGAATGTAAGCTGGTTCTGAAGTAAAGCAGCCAAGGCAACTTAGTAAAAGTGCAAGTGAAAATATTTTGATGAACATGAATTTGGCTATTATTTTGTTTGTTCAATTATTGAAATAAATGATAATTGGCAAATATATTTTTTGTGAGGTCTTTTATTGAGTAAGATAAAAGACATATTTAAGACGGAATAAATTAATTATTCATTGTATTTGTTAACTTATACAAATAGGACATCCCAACTCCTGAGAATAGTCCAGCCCAATGGCCAATATAAGAAACGCCAGATCTGAGTGGAACCAAGCCAGCGATCAAAGGCAGGCCGTAGCAAAAGATGACAGCCATGGCGATGCCCATGGGAATAAATTTTTTAGTAAGAAACCCAGCTCCAATCATGAATCCTGCTAGGCCAAAGACAACACCGCTTGCTCCTATGTGGTTGCTATTGGTTGCTCCTAATAACCATGTCGAAAACCCTGAGAGAAGGGTGATTCCCACCAAAATATCGATAAAATTATTTTTATAGAAGGTGGCAATTAAAAGTGCCATGACTAAAAAGGGGATGGTGTTGCCAATAATATGGAAAAAGGATCCATGTAAAAAAGGACTCGTGACTATTCCTATAAGTCCAAAAGCTTCTCTTGGTTTAATGCCGAAAGAGTTTAAGTTATTTAGTAAAACTAAATTAAAAAAATAAGCACCCCACATAATGGCTGCCCAAGAACCTATTATTTTATAAGGTAATTGTTGCATTTAAAAAAGAGAAGGATAAATAAATTCAAGAGGAAGTCTCCCCATTGATTCCATCAATCCAGAGTACCATTCACGTAAAGGGGCTATTTTACGGCTATCTTCCATATCTGGAAAATTGGAAAGACCGCCTACATGGATAAGTTTTATCGCTAATTGTCTTTCTGAAATGATCGTAGAAGCTTTTTCTATCTCATTTCTAGAGCTTGATTGGATAATTTTTCCGCTCATGCCTCCTTTGTAGTTGTCTGTGTAGTTGGTAAATAAGTTCTTGTCTTCAGAATTTAAATTTTTTGAAAGTTCTGAATAATTAGTTTGGGTATTAGTTAAGATAACTGCTTGAACGTTATAGTTATTGAGCATGCATATTGTCTCCTCGTCAGGACAATGAGAAAATTTAAACCATAATGGAAGATCAGGTTTTAGTTCATTTCTAATCGCACAAAACCTTTCGACTCTTTGAGCAAGTGCACTCAGGTCATGATGTTGAACATTGGGGCAACTCTCGTTTATTTCAATAAAATCGACGAGTGAAATGGATTGTTTGATGCAGGACTCGACTCCTTTGATTTTTTCTTCGCCCTCTTCTTTTGGATGTCCCATGACGCTCAAGCCAACAGGGAAGTTTCCGGTAGAAAACTTAGATTTGAAGGACTTTATTCTTTCCAAGACAGGTTCTATCCCATGACCAGGTAGACCAAGAGAGTTGATCGCTGAATGAGAGGATGGAAGTGGAGTCCAGGGGTTGAGTTGGGCTCCCATCATTGGGTAAAGGTTACCTGTATGAGGTTT
>JACLAC010002073.1_pt1 | contig 10252 bp, 7 predicted proteins | sample 8027881 | NCBI WGS metagenome assembly JACLAC01 (sample SAMN15725517, study PRJNA655200) | protist metagenome | isolation source: fluorescence activated cell sorting (FACS) single amplified genomes of... | place: Spain: Blaines Bay Microbial Observatory, Mediterranean Sea | collected 2016-01-19 | reverse complement strand
CGTAGCAAAGATGGCACAAGGAATTGAAAATAATAAAGAAATGCTTGCGGAAATCGAAGCGGCAGATGTTGGCAAGCCTTTTCGGCAAGCTGCTATGACTCTTGGTGGAGCTGCAAATGAGGGAAAATACTGGTGTTCACTTGGAAAAGCTTTAGATGAAGAACAAGATTTACCAGTTAATTCTGGTGGTGGGAAAGGTGGACTACCTCCGGAAGAGTGGAACGTTGTTTACAGGCGAGACCCTATAGGTGTGGTAGGCTTAATCTCAGCGTGGAATTATCCTCTCAACGTTGCATTCCGTAAGGTTTGCCCAGCATTAATCGCGGGGAACTGTGCCATTCTTAAGCCATCCGAAATTGCTGGACTGTCATGTATGTTCATTGGAAAACTTGCCCAAGATGCTGGTATTCCTCCTGGGGTTTTTAACATTGTCACTGGTGATCGTGATGCAGGTGTAGCTTTGACTTTGTCACCATCAGTATCAATGATCTCTTTTACAGGCTCTTCGATCACAGGCAGCAAGGTTATGGAAGCTTGCGCACCTAAACTTTCACAGGTCGCACTTGAATTAGGTGGAAAATCAGCTCTTGTGGTGTTTGATGATACAGACCTTGATAAAGCTGTTGAGACTACCATGAAAGGATTTCTCACCAACGGCGGACAAATCTGCACAGCCCACACACGACTTATAGTTCAAGATAACTTTAAACAACCCTTACTAAATAAGTTAAAGGAAGAGCTGGAGAAACTTCCTTTTTGTACGAACCCAATAACTGAGAAAAATCGTGGCGATAGAGCTTGGGAAGATGGCAAAACGGATGTGGTACAACCTGTGGTTTGTGATTCACAACACAAAAAAATCTTGGGATTTCTTGATGAGGCCAAAGCAGCTGGTGTTGAAATTTTAACCGGTGGGGGAGTGCCAGATGAGGAAGTTGTAGGGCATTCTGGTGGATATTTTATTCAACCAACTGTTTTGGTTAACGTAGGGCAAGAGACAGATGTTTGGCAAAAGGAAGTTTTTGGCCCGGTTCTATCTGTTCGATCTTTTTCTAGCGAGGCGGAAGCTGTGCTAGAAGCGAACTCTACAAAATTTGGACTTGCATCTACAGTTATGTCATCAGATCCAGCTAAGGCTATGAGAGTTGCAAACCGCATAAGAGCTGGGGCAGTGTATGCCACATCAACTGGTGAGGGCATTTTAGCAGAGCATCCAGCTGTATCTCGTGGCGGTTTTGGTTGCTCTGGTGTTGGTCGTGAGCTCGGTATTAGTGGGTTGCATGAATACACTGAATTGAAGAGTGTAAACTACACAGGCTTTACGTTAGCTGATGCTAAAATAGAGAGCGTAGAGTAAACTATATAGCAAAGGTATTTGCTCAACCGAACTCAAAAGCATTTACCTGTGCCAGTACAAGGTTAAAAGAGCGGAATGATCTAACAAAAGAGATTATTCCGCCAGGCATCGAGTACGACTACATTCACACCGTTATCCACAGCTTGCATCTGGGCTAGGAGCTTACCGAGTGGCAATGCGTCGTAACGTCCGTCCTCTTCTGTACTGGGATCAATGCCGGTTGGTAATAGTTAGTTCTCGCAGTCAAACTGTACACCGTGAGCAGCGTAGCAGAAGAGTCCAACCCTTTTACTATCCCGCGGTTGCCTACCAAGTTGCTTGATTGACCGCTCTATTTGGTGCTGATTAGTTTTGGTCAGCGTATTTACCTTGAAGCCCAACTGCTGGAGAGTACTGCCCATTGCTCTGTCGTCATTCACAAGATTGCGCAGTCGACCAGCATACTCTTACTCAGAATTACTTTCGCTAATGCTTGTCTAGCCCCTGTGCTAGCCTTAGAAGTAGCAGGACGTATCGCTCGCTCCTGTGACCAGGCCCGCGATACGAGCAGTAAACTTACCAGCAGATAGCAGGTCAGTAGTTAGTGAATCATCTGGATCTCATAACCAGTTAGTATGACTCACTCGTGTTATCCACATGCGAAAATAGTATCTCCCCGCTTTAACCTTGGGCTCTTTCTGGTTTTGTTCCGGATCTGGACTTTTAAGCAAAAATTAAGTGTTTGATGTGCATTTGTCAGCAGTCTGATCTTGCGCACTACATTATGTAGTTGCCAGCCCACCTTAGCCATTCTGTAGAATCAACCTGAGACTCAATTGTATCAATTTCATTATTTGATATTTACCACCACTGCTGGTAATTAATCAGCCAATTCTCCTTAGTACAGCTTTCTTGCTTACAGAGAATTAAACGAATTTTCTGACACCCTTCAGGTAAATTTTAATATGAAAGTTCTGGTAATTGGTGCCAACGGTAAAACTGCAACTCGAATCGTCTCTCTAATAAAAAAAGAGACAGCCCACGAACCTCTGGCAATGATTCGAAGCACAACTAAACGAGCTAAATTTGATAGTTTAGGAGTGCCCACCGTTCTCGCAGATCTAGAATATCCAATAGACCATGCAATCATGGGATGTGATGCGATCATTTTTGCTGCAGGATCTGGTGGTCATACAGGAAAGGATAAAACCGTCCTTGTCGACCATATAGGTGCAATCAGGTCAATGGTGACCGCACAGGTCCATGGAGTGAAACGCTACTTGATGCTGAGTGCAGTCAATTCAGTTGAGGACAGCAATTCGTCTATAGCGCACTATCACAAGGCCAAGGCCTTTGCTGACCGTCATTTGATGGAGACAAATCTTGATTGGACAATCGTCTGCCCGGGTAATTTAAGAGATGAAGAGGGCAATGGTTTGGTTTCCGTTAGTTCTGAGATTATTTTACAAGGCCCAACTACCCGGGACAATCTAGCCACCACCTTAGTTTCTTGTCTGGAAATGCCTAACACGATTGGCAAACGTTTTAGTCTTCTTGAAGGGGAAACACCAATCAAAGATGCACTCTCAAATGTCTGAGATGATCTCTTCAAATTAGACTGAATTGTTTTATAAGATTCTTCATTTCAACATCTCATCCATCACCCTCTGAGTTCGATCGGCAATTCCACGTTGAGCGAGCTCCAAGAATCGGGCATAGCGTCTAGTCATCGGGGAACCGGGGAGTGCCCTAATTGATAAGCAACTTCATTAAGAGTCGCTCCTGAAGATAAGAACCTTGAGGCCACGGTGTCTCTCAGACAATAATTTGGCCGATATTCTTCAGGTATCCCTGCAAGATCCCGTAACCTACGGAAGTGTCGGATATAAGAATGTAACTTTCGTTGGCCGCCGGCTGGACCGGGGAAGACAAAGCTGCTTGTCCGCATAGCTTCAGGGCAGCTATCTAGCAACTCCCTTTGCTGTTGTAAAACAGAATATAATTTATCACTCATAGGAAAGGTCAGGGATTGACCACTCTTGGTGTCTCGCTTGATATAAAAGCGCTGAGTAAGATCTACATCTACCCAGAGAAGCTTTAGTACTTCCGATGGGCGGGAACCACTCCAGCCTATAAACTGATGCAAGTGGGCGATATGTCGATCATGGTAGGATGCCCAGATCTCGTGAAGCTTTTGGAACTGCTCATCTGTCAGTACTTCAATGCGCTCGGAGTCCGGATCTGGTTTAGGAAGTTTGATGGTCCAGTTGAGGGGAGGGCAAAGTTAGTGACTGACTCCAAAATTGATGATTCGACGCAGTAATTCCAGTACATTGCGTACTGTCCCATTACTGTGGTCCTTCAATTGATCGTGGTCTTAACCGTCAGAAGCCATGCCAAGCGAAAGACCGCCATCCACAACAATCGAGGTGCCACTGGTCCATTCAGCACGGATAAAATAGTCAATCGCCTCGGCAATTTCCTCAGGTGTGCCCACCCGTTGCCAGACATGAAAAGGTGCAATTGTATCCATCCGAGCTGCGTGCTGCTCTTCTGTGAAGAGTCCGGCTCGGATATTCAATTCGGTCGGGACAGCCCCACGAACAACGCAGTTCACTCGGATTTTTTTGGCACCTAGCTCAGCAGCAAGGACCTTGGTTAAGGCTTCCACTGCACCTTTGGTGGCGGCATAGGGCGATGCTCCAGGAAAAGCTCTTCGGGTATGTACAGAACCAATAAACACAACTCCACCTTTGGTTTTTTCTAGATAAGGTACGGCCAGGCCTGTCGGCATCATTCTAGAAATCACGTTATTATGAAAAATATCCAAGAGTTCGGCCTCATTCAGTTCGGTAATCGCCCCACGCAGCATATTGGCGGCGTTATTGATAAGCACATCCAGTTTGCCCCCATGAGCTTAAGCCTGTTCGATACATCTCTCACGATCTGCCGCAATCTTTACTTTGGCCACCAGTCCCAAACATTGGGCTCCAAGGTCAGAAGCAACCTTCTGGATCTTTTCCTCCCGCTGACCACAAATTGTGACGAGGGTTCCTTGTCCCACAAAATATTTTGCGGTGGCCGCCCCGATGCCGGAACCTCCACCAGTGACCAAGACAGATAGGCCTTCAATTTTTTTCATATGGTTTCCTACAATTGACCAGTGGCCCAGAGCGCCGATCTTTGGATAATCATGCTGTGAGTTTCCTGTCGTAAGGCTGCTGCATCATGCCCGAGGGCATCGAAGACAACGCGGCCCTTACCAAACTTGCGAGCCCAGAGAACTGGTTGGGCAATTTCCTGCTCAGCTGCCCTTGCACTAAGCAACGGTTCCACATCCAGAGTCAACTGCATTCGGCTGTACACCTCGTCCTCCAAATGGAAGGACTCGACTCCCCTCGTGATTGGATGTTCAAGAGGTTCCTTCAGAGTTTCGACGGGTCCGAAGGGTGGATGACTCGAAGTACCCCAGACCCACTTGGCTCCAACGATTTCAGACCATTCATGCCAGTCATCGAAGCAGATGGCTGCGGTAGGCATGGCCAAGAGTGCTCCTCCTTCCCGAACAAAATCGGTAAGCGCAAGACGACTGGCTTCCGAAAGACTCAGTGCCCACTGCTCACGATAAGGTTTGTATTTTTCTCCAGTCTGCATCGTCCAGCGCAAGGCGTAAACGGTCAACATGTCGAAGGACTCACGATCCAGACGGCTCAGTCCCTCCTCAAGGTCTTCAGTAATTTCTGATTCAAAGCCTACTTCTTCAAAAATCGACGCCATCGTCGGGGCAGACTGGTCAAAGGGGTGAAAGATGCCCCCTGTCAACAAGAGGTTTTTCATGACTACTCCCGAGGCAGGTGCATCAGCACGCTGTGAATTACGCCGCCATCGACCACGATTTCGTTGGCGTTGATATAACTTGCAGCGTCTGAACCCAGGTAAACTACTGTATTGGCAATATCTTCTGCAGTCCCCAAGCGTTTCAGGGGTACGGCGTTTCCTCTCGGTTCACGAACTCGGGGATTTTCGAAAAATGGCTTTGACATCCCTGCATCAATGAATCCGGGTGCGATGGCGTTTGCCCGGATTCCATACTCTCCCCACTCCAGGGCCATCAAGCGGGTCAGCGAGGCCAGGCTAGCCTTGGTTGCTGGGTAGGCACCAACACCTGGTCCAGGATTGACTGAGTGAACCGAGGTGATGTTGATGATGCAGCCAGGCTTTCTAGCCGCAATCATTCTTCGGGCGCCTTCCCGCCCAACGATAAAGGCTCCAATCAGGTTGGTTTGTACTACATCTTCAAAATTGCAGACCTGCTGTTCTCACAGATTGCCGAAGCGGGCAATCCCAGCATTGTTCACGATCAGTTCGGGAACCGTACCGATCTGGTCGTATAGCGTCTGGACGGATTCTTCCCTAAGCCTTAGTCGGATTGAGTAGATGATCATTCTCATCATAGTCCATCGATCTGGAGGCTGCCGCAAATTTAAGAGATACGACACCGAACAGGTTTGGGGGGGCTGGCATCGAGGGTTCCCCAATGCCCCCAGCTAAAGTCGTTTAGTCGAACTTTTGCCTCGAGTCCTTTGGCCCTAGGTCCACCACCTTGGTAGTCGCTCTGGAGAAGTGACAGGAGAAACGTCCGGCACTTTCCTGGACTCGAAAAGAACACGAGATTCTAAAAGCACTCAAGCAACTCATATGTGTCTAGGACTTATCCAAAACTCACGTTAAATATCTGGCCCAAGAGACATCTCAATTGAACTAGGCTGTAGCTACGGTATAATTATCTTCCCTGTGAGTGGGAACTGAATGTACACCAAACAGCAGATAGCCGATTTTGTGTCCCCCACCCTTCGGTTCCCTAAGAATTCGTCGAGTAGATCTCCAAGAAGTTTTATTTGCTTACACAGAGGCTAGACCGCATCTGGCTTCTATCGTTAATCGAGTTTTGCTGGGTTTTGAGGGAACAAAGATTTAGTGTTGTGGATCATTGTGAACTTCAGTTAACAGTTTAGACATTGGAAAAAATCTAGACGATTTCAGGTTCCTGTCTTGTCAGTTCGTAGGTGAGAACTGATTCTCGACAATTGAACATCAAAAATCATTTCGAAGGTTTGATTCAATAGTTTTCATTGTGTAAAATTACTATCCGCACCCAGGATATCTTACAAAATGCTTAGACTTTAATTTCTTTGAAAATATCTAAGCAAGAGCCAGATCTTTAAGTCAAATGCTCTGTCAGGTTGGGCAAATTAGTAGATTGAGTCGAACTTAGCCTATTCTACTAAGAAAGTGTCACTTTACCCAAGTATACCTTCGGCCACTCGTCTTGCAGATTGGAGATCTCAATCAGAATCAGATTCCACCTTATATTCTGCTTTATTTTGGTTTTCTGATACCCACAGCCCTTAGGTTGTCTTTAGATCAATCTTCAATAGAAATAGAAAAAAATTTATGTTTAGGAACCATTGATCAATTCTATCAATTGCTAGTGTTTTTGCATGTTGTTCCATTGATTTCTTCACATGAATAACTAATTCGCTCTGGGTGTTAAGACCTTAAAAAAACTAAAAGGAACTAATCAATTTTATTGCAGTTTATAGGATTCAAATTGTGAGATGACTTGTCAATAACCTGGAAGAAAATTAGATAATTTTTCCAATTTAATTGGAGTTAAGCGATCATGGATACAACTTTATTAAGTGATGATCAAATCAGAGAATTTATTACAAACGGTTTCTTAATATTAAATTGTGAAGATCAAGAACTCTTGCACAAGGTTATTAAAGATAAGTTGGAGTATCTTTATCATACAGAATCATGGCTTGGAAATAATGTCATGGCACGTGTTCCTGAACTTTGGAGTATTGTTGGAAGTAATATAGTCAAGGGTGCAGTAGCTAGCATCCTTGGACCAGAATATGTTTTACATCCTCATCGAGCCGTGCACACAAGTGAGCCAATTAATGACAAGACAATAACCTGTTCAGCACATCAAGATGCTCCACAGATGGGAATTGGGTCCCAAGCAGGTTCTTCCTGGCACCAAGATGCTCATAGTCCACTTGCAAGGGCACGTCATCATTTTCCAAAATTTTTGATTGGATTTTATTTTCCTCATGATACTCCACCAGAAATGGGTCCTACAAGAATTTATGCTGGAAGCCAATTTTATTCACAGCCTCTAGTGCCCCCGAAAACATTTTCATTACTTGGCTTTAAGTCGGGCTCGTTCGTCCTTGCCCATTTTGACATTGTTCATGCGGCCTTTCCGAATCAAACAGATCAAACAAGGTTTATGATCAAATTTGTTTTTGCTCGGACAAAACAACAGGTTGCCCCAACATGGAATCACCTAGATGAAAAATGGAATACTCCAAAAAATTTTCGTTCACAATATAACTTGGAATCTGCTTGGAAAGCATCTTGGCTTTGGCTAAAAGGCAATGATACTTCATCAAAATATTTAGGTTCTACAAAGAATCTCAATTCAACAGATCAATGTAGACGTTTAGATGCAATATATAGGGCTGCTCACAAAGACAATATATCGATCCTTACTGAAAAAATTGATCAACTTGCAGGGAAAAAATTCCACATAAGAAAACTATTCAAAAATAAAAATGGTAGAAAGATTCCAAAGGATCTGCAAGAGGGTCGGGAGCGAAGATGGAATGAAAGAGCAGTTCTCTTTGATGATTCAGCTTATGCACTTGGAACAATTGGGATTGAAGCTGTTCCCGAACTAATTAGTTACTTAAGTCATGAAGACACTTGGGTTATCTTGAATATGATTTTCTCGCTTGGAGAAATTGGAGCTGAAGCAGAATCCGCAAAACCGAGGTTAGTTGATTTACTGAACAGTTCTCAGCAAATAATTGTCAGGCAAACGCTTGATACTCTCAGTTCGATTGGTGGTAATCTTGACTTGGTTCTGAAGCCGATTGAAAAATTTTTTATCAATAAGAATGAAGAATGGTGTGATCCATTAGTAATGAGAGGTTGGAATGCTCAAGAACAAATTGAAGTTAATTCAGCATTTCTACTTTTATCTGCTGTAGATGGTCAGACGAATCAGTTTGCCTTGGAGAATTCACTAAAAATAGTACTAAGTCACTCTAACAGTTACGCTGCTAATATTGCTATCGAAGCACTTAAAAGAATAGGTACCAAAAATGCCCTAGAATCGTCAGTTCAACACCTACAGAATCATTTTTGGGATGATACTTTAAACAAAGAAAAACAGTATTAATTTAGTTGTATTCTGAAAATTTTACTAAGATATAGACAGATTTCAGACTTTAATTTTTATTTGCTAGAACATTTTTTGATTCTCAGTAATCTTGATTGTCCTTGCTTGCTCGATGCCCAGATAGGCGCTGGTGGCTGCTGCGCTGGCGTGACCTAGTAATTGTCTGACTGCTTCGACGTTCTTCGTTGCATCGTTAATTGCGCTGGCCTCAGTCTTCCACAAGCTAAGGGTGCTTTAGTCATTAGCAGCCAAGCCTAGTGATTTCAACCAATCCTTGACTAAACGCTGATACTGCATCTGGCCGATTGGCCGCTCCATCAGCGCCTTGCCTGCATAGTTATTCGTCCGATTGCTGAACAGTACACCCCGCCACGCTTACCGCTAACTTCAATCCAGGTCTGCAACGCTTCACAGGTAGTTTCGCTCAAAGTAAACGTTACCGTCTTCTTGGTCTTCTGTTGGATGATGCCGCACTGTTCACGAACAACGCTCCGTGAATCGGTTACAACTTCCAACGTCAGTTACCGGAAGTCGGAGCTCCGTAACATCAAATCAATCCCAACGAGGAACAGGGCGCGGTCGCGTGGCACTATTATGGTGTAGAGATCCGGAGTTCATCAACTTTATTCTCTAGTCTCTTTCTCTTCAGGTGTTCTGCGTAAGCTCGCAAGAATAGAGAGGTAGCCAATCCGACGCAATAAGATAAGAACGCAACCCCTAGACCGATTGACATACTCCGTTCATTGAACTGACCCCAGAACACAAGAAACGCCCCAATAGCTGCAGCCAGTTCTCCAACATCCTTGGAAATGTACGAAGCTTCTTCATAAACTCGAATTCGATCTCCCTTCCTCGTGTAAACCACAAAAAACGTGATACCCCAAATGAATAGAAATGTGGGAATGTCAATGAGAAGAGCGATCTTTGGAACTGGGATACTTATCGATCCTTCACCACAACTAAAAACTCCTTGAACATCTTTAATGGGAGAAAAGCTCTCATCATCTTCATTTCCGCTGTAATTATATACTTCTTCACAGACACCACTGACCACATCCCATTTGAACTCTCCATCCATAGGATCAAAAAAGATAGCCAAGAAAACAACAGAGCAATTCCTCCAAAACGTACTTTGAGGCCCATCTACTTCTCCTTAATAGATTTCAGTATCAAAAGAACCAAAGTTCTTAGAAATATGCCCGGATCTCAAGAGATTTTTCTGATGTAAGAGATTGAGTTATTTGGTAGCCCAATGAGATATCTAATAGAACTTCTTGAGAGGAATTTTTCTTGATGAGTTGCTTGGAGAGAACTCCGGAGATTTTCCCCCGTGTGGGGGAACCGGATATACCTACGTTCGCTGCACCTCGATTTGTGCCCCACCCACCTTGCTTTCGCCCTGAGTAGGAGACGCCTCCGCGCCCACTCCAGTTTCGTTGGTCGATCTAGATCCAGACTTCTTCTGTAGTCCATCGCGCAGCCAGTGGCTTCGTGAATATCGCTTGGCACTACCTTGGACACAGGCTCAGTTAGCTGATGCTTGCGGTGTTTCTCGCAGTAACGTGGTGCGCTGGGAAAACGATCAAGTACCCGTACCCAATTCAACCCTGGTGGTGTTATTTCTTGCTAATGTCATTAATGACAGTGGTGACAGTAGCCTGCAA
>JACLAC010018753.1_pt1 | contig 10255 bp, 8 predicted proteins | sample 8027881 | NCBI WGS metagenome assembly JACLAC01 (sample SAMN15725517, study PRJNA655200) | protist metagenome | isolation source: fluorescence activated cell sorting (FACS) single amplified genomes of... | place: Spain: Blaines Bay Microbial Observatory, Mediterranean Sea | collected 2016-01-19 | reverse complement strand
GAAGAAGAAGCGGGTCAAGAAGGTGTACACCTCGCCCAAGACGCTGGCCAAGCACGCGGTGGCCAAGGGGTCGGGGATCCTCGAGCTGACGGAGGAGGAGAAGAACGCCAACGGCGCCCCGAAGAATGTGCTCTTCGTGCCGACAGTCATTTTGAACGCGTCGGAGTTCGCCCCGCTGGAGGAAGGCCCCGCGGCGGGTCTGGAGACATGCTTCCCCGCCCTGTGCAAGCACACACCGGGCGAGTGGATCGAATTTTACTTTGCCGTCGAGACAGTCCGCAAGGTGCTCGCGATGCCGGACGGCCCGAGTGCGGTGCTCGACTTCGCGGCGAGCCGTCGGATGACCCCTTCCGGCACGACGGTGGATTACGACGGCACGGCAGCGGCGGCGGCGGCGGATGAGGGCGGGTGCGCCTCCGCCGGTGACGACGTGCTCGACCACCTGGTCATGTGCGTGCTGAAAGCTGCAACCGGGCTGCGGTCGGCCGTGGCGCGCAATGGGCTCTACTGCCTGCGAGAGATGTTTCTCACGCTCGAGGCGCCTGTGATGCAGCAACGCTTCGCGCGCATGGCCTTGCCCCTGCTTATGCTCGCGGACAACAAGGCCAAGAAATTCCTCCTCAAGGCTGTGGAAGCAGCTCTGCTGGCCGCGTCGACCAAGTGCCCAAGCGAAGAGACTGCGATGGCCCTGCTCACCCACGCCGGGGCGAAGAAGCCGGGCCTGTCTGCGTTGGCGGCCAAATATTATCTCGACTGCGTCAAGCATTGCGTCAATTTGACGGGCGGCGTGGGGAAGAACGGCACAGTGGCGGCCCGGGCGGACCTGTCGAACCCGCGGTGCTGGAACCCGACGCCGCAGGTGCGGCTCCTGTGCCTGGTCGTGAACGGCAAGAGCGTGGTCGGGAAGCGCGTGACGAAAGAGGCCATCCAGCTGCTCGCGTCGCTGCACAGTAGGGTAACAATTCAATCACTGCTGGAGAACAAAGATATCACAGGCGCTTTTTTCACGCCCAAGGAGATACAGCGGCTCCTCGGCGCGGCGGGCAGGCCAGCGAGGACGAGCAGGTTTGGGCGGGGCAGAGGCAGCAGAGGTAGAGGTAGAGGCAGAGGCAGAGGCAGAGGCAGAGGCAGAGGCAGAGGCAAGAATTCCGCGGCCGGCGGTCCCGATGATGACGATGACGACTCCCAGGGCTCCATGATGATGCTGGACGGTATCGCCAATTGCAAGCCGTCGCTCCGCAGCATGCTCCGTGCACGGCGGAAGAGCGGTGGAAGCGTCGGCCTCTGTCTCTCCCCAAAGGTGTCCGTGACCACGCCCTCGAAACCGAGCCCGTGGAAACGCGAGGGGGAGGAGGCGGACGACGGCATTGCGACGGACTTGCCCTAGATTTGAATATGAATGATGCAGCATTTTTCGCACAAGCTACAGGATGCAAAGGGAGGGGTCGATCATTCGAGAGTTCAGCAAAATGAGAGATCCTTCTTTTTGTGGAAAATTTGGTGGGGGAGAGGGAATGCAGGAGGAAGATGAAGAAGAAGAAGAGGAGGAGGAGTAAAAAGAGGAGTAAGAGGAAGTGTAACATGTGTACATGCCCACGGCGAGGTCATTGACTTGGGACGGAAGGAGTAGTAGTACGAGGTGTTTTTTATTATAATCGATTTCGTCCCGTCGTACTCTAGTAATTTTCTTGCTCGCTCAGTCGTTGGGGATGACCTTGCCTGCGTTGATCGCGCTCCGCACGTCGAACGAGTAGGTCAGGAAGACCTTGTGGAGCTCGACCTCCTCATCCTGGTGCACGTCGAAAAAGCCGTTGCTGCCCATGCCGACGCGGCGGTGGAGGCGGCGCGGGAGTCCGAGCTCGTGGTAGCGCTCCTGGAGGCGATCCTCGATGAAGGTCGTGTTCGGCTTCTCCAGGTTCTTGTAGAGGAAGACGGAGCGGAAGCCGAGCTGCTCCTTCGCTTCGCTCTCCTTGATGACCGCATGCTGGCCGTCCTCGTCCATCTTCGCGAACAGCAGCACATGCCGGTCCTTGCCCCCCTCTTTGAAAAACGAGCCACGCTTCGAGAGCCAGCGGAGCGCCTCTTCTTTGAGCGTGCGCTTCGTCTCGCCGAAGTAGCCGCAGAAGGACGGATTCGCGAAGAGATCGTCGAGGCTCTTGCCGTGGAGGCGTTTGTCGGGGTGATCGTTGAAGAGCGAGCGGTCAGTCGCAATGCCATCGGCGAGCTTGATGAGCTTGTCGTCGGAGATGATGCCCGTGCGGCCCTTCGCGAGCGCATACACCTTGGCCTCGGCGCGGCGCTTTTTCTTGCGCTGCCGACTGTAGATCCGGTTCTTCATCGGGTTGTAGATCGGTTGTTGCGGTCGTTGTGCGCCTTGATTTTGCCATCCGGATCATTTGACGTCCCTTTAGGCTGGTGACCCGCGCGGTACGTGCCCGCTTGGGACACTTGTTTTCCTGTGATGAAACACGGAGTTGTTGGAATAAACGAGAAGTAGACCTTATTTATTTCAAGACAACAGTCAAAATGTCCAAGAGATCAAAAAAGTGCATTGAGTTCGTGTCGCTGCCGACAATTTTCCGCCCTTCGTCGCCCTGCAGAATACCAGCAGAGTTTCTTACAAGTTGAACCTGCGCATGCAAGGCTTTGTCTCTCACTGAGGAGACAGTAAACCACCGCGACAACCACCCGTAGGCACCAAGACGAGAAAACCACTCCAACGGTCTCCTCATTTCGTCCATTTGACCTGCGTAGTTCCCCCAATCCTGCATCCAGGCGTCATGGATCGAGCCGTGCATGCGCCGCGAGGATCGGGCCTTGCTGCCGCCACCGCCGCCGTCTGTACTGCTGCAACATTGCTCATGCCTGCGAATGAGAAATTGCTGCTCAAGGAGAGCCCACGTGTACCAAGCACCGAACTCCCATGAGTGAGCGGCATCGACGAAAATGTAATCCCAGCAAAGGGAGCACCGCGCCTTTCCTCCTTTCTCGCCTCCCCCACCCTCCTTGTTCCCTTTATTTTCTTCTCGATGATGTTGCGGCTTTAGTAGCTCGCGGGCGTCTCCGAGATGAAAGTTCCACCTTGGAAGGCCACTCTTAACGCATGCATTTTCACCGCCGCGAGAGTACAGCTCCCGCGGCACCCTCTCCCTTGCGAAAGGGAGCATGTCAAAGCTGTCTAAAGTGCTGCAGCGCCCCACCCGCCCTTCTTGCTTTATGTTGTCACGCAGAGCAGAGAGCAGAAAGAACGTGCTCCAGCCCTGGTACGGCGCCAACTCCATTATCCGAGCAGGCCGAGCATGCCTCACTCGCAAGTACGTGAGTTCAGCTTCGATGTCGCTGAGCCGGCATGTTGCCGCTTAAAATGCACACCCTCGAATGTCGGCGAGAACTTGGAGAACACATGAAGCAGATTGAAATGGAGAATTGTGTCGGTCCTTTGCCCGAGCCCTCGTTCTCTCCTCCCTTCTCATTGATTTTCTTCTTCATCCAGCTCACATCATTGCAGAAGCGCCGTGGAACCTTTTTCCCAATTGCATCCAAGTACCGTGCACCAACGATTGGGGGCTACTAAGTACCAATAGATTCTGATTTAACACCTCAGAGACAGTCAACATGTCCAAAAATCGGTGGCACTTCTCAAGGCGATTGGTTCTTTGGAGGCGTTGCGTGATCACTTCGAGAGCAGCGGCAAGAAGAGCAACGGCATGAGCACCGAAAGTGATGACGATATGGTGGTGACCGATACCACCAACAACGAGACCAATTCCGACGGAGAGGATTTACAATCGTCTTTATAGAATTTTATATTAGACATTCGTATACTTTACATCATAATTACGCTATACATTGTCCGCCAAACGGGAAAAGTTTTGTATTTAGAAAGGGCTATAAAAGTTTCTTTTTCGGTGAGCCCTTACACGCCAAGCATGCCGTTTGATATTTAATTATACGGGTTTTTGCTCTAAAAAACTATAACATGCCGGCACACATTCTGTCCTGTGCCCCCTTCCATTCGATCACGCTGCTGGAGAGCGGCGCAGAACTGGCGAGCATCTCGCCGCACCCGCAAAAGGTTGTACGCGTAACGCGAGTAGAGGTCGCGGATCTCTGCGATCTCGCTGCCATCTCTATCTCTACTCTTATGCATCGTGCCCGCGGCGGCGTCGTGGTCGTTGTCCCACCATGGCAGAGACCGACGCGGCAGCAGCAGCGACGACGATAGTGGCAACCCCACTTCCGCGTCTTTGGGCGCCCATATGCCACGTGTTAGAGAGGCCGCGTAGCTAGCGAGCGACTTTTCTGCAGCAGGCATAAAGTTAAGAATGTGAGCAAAACGAGTCCAGCCCTTTTCCCGAGCACTGGCGCCGCTGAGGAGGCTGAGGCAGGCTCCCATCGTTGCTTGCCAATCGAGCTCAACGTGCGAGCCAAACTTGCCATCATTCCATCGGCCGAACACGGGCAAACTCAAGTGCTCAAAGCTTCGTGCTTTCCACTCAGCCACAGACCATTCTGCCCGGCTGCTCTTGGATTCGAATTTTCCAACGCCGGGTTTGTCGAGGACAAACGTGTACTCGGAGATCAAGGCCGGGGTTTTTGCAGCCGCCGCTGCTGCTGTTCCAGCCGACGGCGACTCTCCCATCTCAACCAGCCGCCGCAGCACTTTAGCAATGCCAGCACGATCGCCCCCGTGAGCACCATCCGCCAGCAGCTGCCGTGCCAGGTGAAAGGAGGCAAGTTTCCGTTCGGCCGAGCGGTACGCTTCAATTTGTGACCTGATGTGGGCGACGCAGGTGGCAGCTTCTTTCTCACCCGATATTGCCCACGCGTTGAGACAGTACAGCCGGGCAATCTCACGCGCGCTGCGCACGCTCCCACACGCGCCGTACCCGCCCGCTTGGAGCGACACACACTCCTTGGGGTCAACACCAGTGTGGAGTGACGCGCCGACAATATTGTATGTTGCTTGCTGCTCCCCCGCCTTGAGCGACACGTCGATCTTCAGCGGCGGCAAGTACAGCCCATAGTCATCGCCGCGCGGAACCTTGGGGTGCTCGGCCACGAGCGGCCGTGACGCACCGTATCCGGTGAGCAGTTCCTCTCTCAGGCCGCCGATGCTCGCTAAAACGAGGGGGGGAAATGCAAGGGGGACGAACAAAGCAAACTTCGTGGTCACCATTATTGTCAGTCCGTACGAGCTCGTGAGGGACCACGGTATACTGTACCAAGGGGTTATTATTAAAACATACCCCTTGACTACTATGGCATACTAATAAGTAAAGTGTACCGGTATGGACCTCTAACAAACAAGTGTCTGAGCTTACCGGAATATATTTATTAGTTAGAGCTCAATAAATATTATCTAGTAGCTACCGGTAGCCGGTGGCTGCCTCTGCTACAGTCAGTATTAAACATCTGTATTTGTGTGGTTGCCTACTGCCTACAGTACTACTTAGTATGACCGTAGCTAGAGGCTGCCTAGCTAGTAGTCTGTACCCCTCAAAGCTTCATCCCATTAGAACTATTAGTAGTATCCGTGTGCCTTACGGACAGCGGGCCCGAGAGCGCGACGGCGTCGAGCGCTCCCTCCTGCTCCTCCGTGTCCGAAGTGCTGCGGCCCGCCCTGCGCCGCCCGTCTCTCTTCTTCCTTCGCCCGCCGTCGGAAGGCCTGTCCACCCGCGCCGCCTCGCCCTGCTCCACCCGTGAAATGCCTCCACTACTGTGAGTACTATGCATAGTATGCATATTTATACCATTTGTAGCGAACTCGAGCTCCTGCACCTGCATCGCGCGCGCGCGTGCCTCGCGTTCGGAGGGCTCCACGACCCTGCCCTGCACGTTCACGTTCAGGTGGGAGTGCGTCCGGCCGCCGCCCATCGCCAGGCCATGGATCGGCATTGAGCCCCCGCCCATGGAGGCAGGCATGTTGATGTGCGGGTTCATGCAGGCAGGGTTTACGCCGTGCACTGCCTGCGGCTGCATCTGCATCTGCATCTGCATCGGCGGCAGGCAGTCAGACGACAGGCCGCTTGCGCCGCGGAGCCGTGAGTCGGGAAGGACCACAGCGCTGGGCTTGTACAAACACCTGAGAAGGATGCCGCCGCAGCACATGAGGATGAGAATGAAGAGAGTAAGGATGACGTAGGTAAAGTTGCGGAGGTGCTGCTCGTGCTCGTCTGTGCTGCTTTTGCACTGCTTGCGCTTGCCCTTCCTCCTGCCCCTCTTGCCGCCGCCGCCGCCGTCGTCGCAATCGTCATCGTTGTCGTCCTGAGCGTCTTTCCCACTTTCCTTACAGCAGTGGTACTTTGCATTGGGCGTACCGTTGCATGTTCCCGTCGGCACGGGAGTGAGACCATCGGCGCATGTCTGTGGCTCATTAGTCCCCCACGACGGGTGGGCGCAGCAGTCCTGCTCCGCGTCCGTGCACGGATTTTGATCCGACTGTGCGTTGGTGCAGTATAAATTTCCGTCGGGGACTGTGGTGGGGGCGCTCGGAGGGCTGAGGTAGCCCGGAGTACAACACTTGTACCGGCCATTCGGATTGCCGACGCATTGGCCTTCGATGACGGGAAGGAGAGCGACGGGTGACGTCCATCCATACGCATGATTCGCCGGCCGGATGTTGCACTGAATACGCTCACCCGCGTGCGAGCAGCAGTCGTGGCCCGGGTCGTCGCACGGATTAAACCCAGGTGAATTGTTGTTGTAGCAGGCGTTGACTGCAATCGTATTCGTGCCCGTCCCGATAACGCAGCACGTATAACGGTGATTCCCTCCACCACAAGTAGATTGACCTTCAAGGACGGGCTGGAGGGTGGCGACCGTGTGCCAGCCGTTGCTGACGTTGACTGGTCGGCTATTGCAGATCATCATCTCGCCAGAGGGCACGCAGCAATCCTGACCCGGATCATTGCAAGGTTGAAAACCAAAGCCCGAATGGTTGTTGTAGCACTGCGCGCTTGCTGCCGAGAGCGCGGCCGCGAGGGCAAGAGCCGTTTGCGGTAAGGAGTAGGATGAGAAGCTTGGCCGCATCTTTCATTCCTCATTGATACTTAATCTAAATCGGTAGGGACTCCCTACATACCGGATACCGGTACAACATAACCTTGAAGTGCATAAATTAAATGAAAAATGACAGCCTGAAAAACCCAGTTTGGTATCAAAATTGTATCAAAATTGTGCTCAAAGTTTGGGATACAAACTGGGATACATATGCACTTCAAGGTTCTATAGCTAGTAGTCCTTCAAGTAGATAGTAGGCATTCTACATTGTTTCTACCTCGCCGAAATTGAGTTAACTGAACGTTCGAAAATGAAGAACCAAATAATACTTTGTATGTGATGTGAAAGAAAATGGTTTGTGCTAGATGCTCTGAGATTCCCCCCAACTCTGAGAGACTCCCCAGGAAAAAAGTTCTGCGCCAATACGTCACAGACTGGGACCAATGAAAACTGTTTGTCTTGTTTTTAGTATGCATAAGATATACCCTGTAGGCCTCTCTTCCTCCGGTCCCTTCCGGCCTCTCACCACTCACACAGTACTCTTCTTCTGAGTGAACGGATTGTACTCGCTGGGGTCCCCCTGCTCCTTCATTGGCGTCCCCGCAGCCTCGGCGTCGGCGACCCGGGCCATGTGTCGGTACAGGGGCACGAGCGACGCATCCAGCGTGAGCGGGTCCTTGCATCCATGCATTGGCCCACTTTCGCCCGTAATGACGCGCGAGGAAAGTCCTCCGCGAAGGCCTTTGAGCGTGAATCGGAATGCCTGCCAAGTCTCACCCCCTTCGTCCCAGTTGGCTGCCGGATCGGGGCATTCCACCGAAAGGTCCCCAAAAGGTCGCGCGAGTCTCTGATGCGTATGATTCATCCGTCCCATTATGCGCTCGAGGTCGTCACCCTTCTGAATGTTGCGATAAAGGTAGTGCGAGAGGTCGCCGTTGACCTCAAGCTTGTCACCGACAGCCGAACGGTCCATGATCTTGCAGAACGCCTCCGGATCCTCCGTCACTCTCTGCACGTGCGTCTCGATATAGCAATTGAGGCCCTCCTCGAAGCAGATTGTGTGAAGCAGGTCAATGCGGCGCGCGACTTTGGTTAGGTACTCGTCGTCCCTCCGGTACGCGCCGCCGGTGTCCTGGGTCCATACAGTGAGATTCATGGATTAGTGTCTATTTAATTACAGTATTAAGTGAAAAAAAAAATGAAAGTTGACTGACTGACCTGGTGCTCGTTGCTGAGCCACACCTGGAACGTGACGTATCCGCCGCCCATGCGCTTTGTCAGGCTCACCTTCTTTCGCATTGTTTCGGCGAAGTCTGGCTCGTCAAAGTGCCAGTCTTGCACGTCCCACACATTGGAGCCGAAAATTTTCATTCCGAACTCGTCTGCTACCGCGCGTGCCTTGTCCGCGACAATGTCCAGGGGCTCGTTGGGCCAGTAGCGACGAAAGTATTCGCACGTCATCTCGACGCCGTCGTAGCCCGCGTCTCGGACCCACTTGAAGAGGTTGCGGGCCGATGCCGTGCGTGGGTCACCGTTGTGCCGGTGAAGATCTAAAGGCCACTCGCAGAGCGCTACCTGGTGCTTCTGGGTCGCTCCGCCCAATACGACGTTGCGACCCTCGCGCTCTTGCAGCGTCGGCTGCCACGCCTCGCAGAGGGCCTGAGCAGCGCCCCCCCTCAGGACAGCCAGGGCCAGGCCTAGGTGATGTCTTTGGCGAATATCTGTGCCGCCGTTGCGGGAAGTAGATATACCCGCTGAGACGGCCGCGCCGGCCGCCGCTGCAGTCGCGCATGCAGCAGCCATGGAGCGCGCGAGGCGGCGAGACATCGTGATGTTTTTTGTTCGCCTATTGGGAAATTGAAAAAAAAGGGTCACACTGACTTGTACTAAATGTATGGTAATTAAGGGTTACGCGAGTACATACTACTAATATGTAATGTGTACGAGTACAACCACATGTTCCACTGTACATTATTAGCTAGCTAGTAGTACTAGTGCTAGTACTACTACTACTCACCTCGTAGTATGCATATGCATAGTAGTAGTATGTCCTACTAGTACTACTCCTACTATGCATACTAGTAGTAGTAGTACTAGTATGCATAGTAGCAATAAAACATAGTACCATGGTAGGAGATGTCCGTATGTCCTACTACTAGTAGTATGTACTATGTATGAGTCTCGTAGAGGGACTCATCATCATGCCAATGAAGCGCGCGATGTCCAAGGCCGACAAGGCCATCCAACGCAAGCTTATGAAGGGGAAGAAAGTCACAATGATCGACCGGCACACCGGCCAGAAAGTCGTCATCGACGGCAAATTGTATAAGCAGAACCAACAATCGAATAGCAGCGCCGAGGCTTTCCTTCGCGATGGCTCCTGGGCCTGTCAGATCGAGTGGGCTTGCTGGGTCCTCTACCGCGTGTGGTCGTCCAACGCGCTACCGTCTCAGCTGGCGCTGTTGTTCACTCTCGCGAGCCCGGCCATCGCCTTCGTCGCGCGTTTCATTTTGGGCGTGCTGTCACCGCCCATCCTCACACGCGACGGGCGGCGCTACGCCAAGCATGGTGCCAACCAGTGGTTCGTCGTCTTCTTGCTGTTCGCGTGCACCTCTGAGGCGACGCGCATTTGCTGGTGGCTCGGCAACTTTGGCTCGGTGAAGGCGGATCGTTTCTATGGGCACGGGATCAGCGGCACCACGGACGTTTTGTTGCAAGCATTTATTCCGTTGCTTTTCGGCGCCATTGGCTCGACGATTGCGATCATCATTGTCTTTCAAACAATGCCCTACGGGCGATTCATGTACTGGGCCATCTGGACCAATATCTGCGTCACAGCGCTGTATGTGGTGATTGGCATCGTCAGTTGGCTTTTTTCCAGCGGCTCCAGTGCCGCTGCCGCTGTGGCGGCGACCACATTAGAGTTGGGAGCTGAAGGCATCGAGCTCTGACTGGATTGGAGAAGGCGCGCTGACAAAAAATAAAATGGGGGGCAAGAAGTATCGAGTGCCCCTTCACCCCACATCCCACACCTCACTCCCCACACCCGACATAATAATAATAAGTCTAATGCATACTACTATGTAGTAACTATAGTAGCCATGCCTGTAATCTAGGACGTCGTCGCATTTCAAAATCATAGTAGTATCAGAGGTGAACTGGCCGACCAAACGAAGAAAAAGTTCCTGCTCTACTACAAGTCGTCCTTCCCGCCGGTAGCTCTCTCCGCCTTTGCCAACGCTGCCTTGGCCAA
>JACLAC010020908.1_pt1 | contig 10260 bp, 7 predicted proteins | sample 8027881 | NCBI WGS metagenome assembly JACLAC01 (sample SAMN15725517, study PRJNA655200) | protist metagenome | isolation source: fluorescence activated cell sorting (FACS) single amplified genomes of... | place: Spain: Blaines Bay Microbial Observatory, Mediterranean Sea | collected 2016-01-19 | reverse complement strand
AACAAATCACGCCACGGCGGTAGCCTGCAATCGGCCGCGATGGTTCCCGGAATCGTCATCCATCGTCGGCTGGCAATTACTGCGGGACGCCGGCCTCGACATCAGCCTGCTGTCCAACCTGAGCTCAAGAAATCGTCGCCCGCTCATGTCCGAGGATGGAGATGCGTTCTATTCCATGATGGCAGCCGCGGCAAACCTGAAAAACAGAACTCAAATCCCGACGCCAACTTCGATTGAACCGGTCACGTTGTTGCGTGGTTCCACTGACCTGGCTGGCCAGTGGATCAACATGGAACTGGAAACGGTACTGATCACCCGCATCTCAGTTACGGAACCACAGCGTCAGCAACAACTTGGAAGTAACCACTACTATCAAATTGACGCCGTGGGTGACTTGGGAAAAGTTGTGGTCCAGATCGAACGCGTCGAGGGTGATGATGGACCACCTGCCACCTTCAACAATCGATATCCGGTTTCTCTGGTGATTCGTGAATTACCCGCGTTCCTGAAGAAGAGAAAAAGCCTGCAGGATGGCGGCGATGCGGTCATATCCGAGATCAAAATGATGATCCAGGTCGATGGGTTTTTCTTTCGTCTCTGGAGCTATGACACTGATTTCATGTCGCAGCATGGGGGCGGCGAACAATTTGGTCCACTTCTGATCGCCGCAGAAATACGGGATGACGAACCAACTTCCAACGATCCAGCAGGGGTCCATTTGATTGGTACCATCGCCGCGATTTCAATCATTCTCGGAATTCTCGCAATCTGGGCCTGGCAACATCGGACCGACACACGCGACCGCGACGTGCGAGACCAAAAAAAAGAAAAGGAGGCCGAAAGCATAAGAATTCCGTGATTGCGTGGCTCCCCGCTGCGATCCTATCCAACGACTACTTGACCAGAGCGTCACAACGGCCACGATATCGGTCGCATTCAAGCCAATAGAAACCAACTGCATTCTTTCACCGAGAGGCCAACAACATGCGGCGCGCCAAAATCACTGTCATCGGAGCTGGAAACGTAGGGGCAACTTGTGCACATTGGTGCGCTGCTGCTGAACTTGGCGATGTTGTCCTGTTGGACATTCCCCGCACCGAAGACATGCCACGCGGAAAAGCTCTCGATCTGATGCAGGCGTCGCCAATCTTTGGGTTCGACTCCAATATCGTAGGTACCACGTCCTACGATGATACCGTCGATAGCGATGTAATCGTTGTGACAGCCGGAATTCCTCGCAAACCAGGCATGAGCCGCGATGACCTGCTAAGTACCAACGCCAAAATCGTAACCAGCGTTGGCGAACAGATTAAAGCAACCAGCCCCAACGCCGTTGTCATCGTGGTTAGCAATCCGCTGGATGCCATGGTCCAGCAAATGTGGAAAGTCACCGGATTTGACCCCAGTCGGGTATGTGGCCAAGCCGGGGTCCTCGATACCGCGCGTTATCGAACTTTTCTGGCCATGGAACTTGGCGTAAGTGTAGAAGACATCAGTGCACTACTTATGGGTGGTCATGGGGACACAATGGTGCCTATCCCCAGCTGCACCAGTGTTGGAGGGATCCCGATCACACAGTTGATCGAATCATCCCGTTTGGAAGAAATCGTGGATCGAACCCGCAAAGGGGGGGCCGAAATTGTTTCCTTATTGAAAACCGGCAGCGCCTATTACGCACCGGCAGCCGCCTGTGCCCAAATGGTGGAAGCCGTTGTACGCGACAAAAAACGAGTCATCCCCGTTGCCGCTCTGTGCGATCAAGAGTACGGGGTGGGGGGATATTACGTTGGCGTCCCGGTAGTGATGGGTAGTCGAGGCGTCGAAAAAATCATCCAGCTCGACCTGACTGACAGTGAAACCGCCGACTTTCAAAACAGTGTTGATGCAGTGAAACAATTGGTAGCAACGATGGATCAGTTGCTATCAGCTTGAATTTGGTCTGACAATTCCGTTTTCCCGAATAGGGAAATTGACTTTTTCGTCGTCTTGGAATCGCATCAGCGTTGACATCGGTCTAGGCGCGGCCTTACTTTTTGGGTCATTCATTTGCGCGACAAGAATTCTTGCACCGCGTTGCTTTCATCATTGCCTTCCCTTTCGCAGAAACCCATGAGTCGTATTCACAAGTCGATGTCATGGACACCCACGGAATCGGGATCCAACAAGCAGAAATCCGATTTCACCCAGTGCGACAGCGACGAAGCTGAAGTGAATCCCTGCACGGCATCGTTTTTTTCCGCTGATGCATGGTCGCATAACACCTCACACCGCAGTTTTTTTCTCCCGGTACACTACGCCAAAGACTACCAATATCCGCTGGTAGTCTGGTTCCACAGTAACGGCTTTAACGAAAACCAAATCGATCAGGTGATGCCGCACATCAGCATGCGGAACTACATCGGCGTGGGAATTCGTGGAACCAAAGCGGTTGACGCCGTCGGCCATCGCTTCGATTGGCATCATAGCCCCACCGGGATAGCAACCGCTCAGGAAGCGTTAATTCAGGCGATTGACGCTGCAACAGAGCGTTTCTCGATCCATCCTGATCGCGTTATTTTGGCTGGATACAGAGAAGGCGGTACGATGGCACTGCGAATCGCGATGCGAGAACCGGAACGTTGCGCAGGTGCTATTTCTTTGGGTGGCCGGATGCCACACGGTTCGATTCGCAACATTCAACAGCTTCGCGAACGCCGAATCCCAATGCTCTGGCAATGGTGCAGTGAAAATACTCTTTATAACTCCAATAATCTAAAAACAGACTGCCAGACCTCCATGGCAATTAGCAGCCAGGTGGAGGTCCGTCAGTATCCCGGTGACGACGAGATGAACACCATTGTGCTGCATGATCTGGATGAATGGATCATGCGGCACGTCGTCGCGGGGTCATCGGTCAGGAACTCCGATCGCTGGGCATCCAGCCCCACTCTCTACTCAAGCAACTGATCCCCGTTTTGGCGGGTTTCAGCCTTTCAAGTCATGTTGTGTCGTCCCCCATGGGGTACAATCTCAGAAGGCTCCAAGACGGTTCTGTTTTTGCCCAATGAGATGAGTTCCGAAGCAACACCACTAAATGACCACAACATGCCATCATCTGATGACTTGAAAAACAGCGATCAACCGGAACCAACATCGGATCCCGTTTCAACGGCATCCAGTGGTAAGAAGGTCCTGCTTGTCGATGACGACTTTGAAATCATTGAAGCAGCGCGATACGCGCTCGAAGGGGCGGGACATACGGTTGTGATTGCCCGTGATGGCAATCAAGGGCTTGCGTTGGCAGAACGCGAGAATCCCGACCTGATTGTGCTGGACATGATGATGCCCAAGCGAAGCGGTTTTCTTGTTCTGGAAAAACTGCGCCGGCTGAGAACAGAGCCACTGCCGGTGATTATGATTACCGGGAATGAGGGCAGTCGCCACAAAGCCTATGCTGAGCTCCTGGGTGTCAGTGACTACATCCGCAAGCCCTTCCCAATGGAACGGTTGATTTCTGCAGTCGACAAATTGATGGGACCATGAGCTCAGACTCTCTTTCCCGACGAATCCTGATCACGGCGGCAATGACAGGAGCTCTGGGAGTCCTCTTGGGTGCCTTTGGCGCACATGGTCTGGAAACAGTCCTTGAAAGCCGCGGTTATGAGGCGGGATTGTCCGCAAAGCGATTGGACCAATACGAGGTTGGTGTACGTTATCACCTGCTGCAATCAGTCATGTTACTCGCTTTGGCGGCGGTTCCGTTTGGCTCAGATCGATGGCGACGATGGGCCTTTCGTTTGAGTGTGACGGGTCAGATCCTGTTCAGTGGCAGCCTGTACCTGCTGGTGCTTACCAACACACCCAAACTGGGAATGATCACGCCATTGGGCGGGCTCTGCCTGATTTTTTCGTGGTTGGTCCTCATTCCGATGTGCTGGAAAACCGGGAGCGAATGAAGGCCAACGTCGAGGATTCCTTTAGAAAAAGATCCTTGGGTCCTCCCCGCGACAGGCCGAATCGCTTACGGTGTTGCCAACGCAAACATCATTGCCCTCTCACTCTTGCCGTTCTCGACCTCTTGCCGTTCTCGACGATGTCCAACGCGGTTCAACACGATCTGACGTTTCCCAAAAGCTGGTGCCGGCGTCATTTACTTGACCTGGAAAGCCTTTCGGCGGAGGAAATCTCCACCCTTCTTGACATCGCTCAGCAACTCAAGGAAATGACCCAAGGTTGCCGTCACAAGATTTCCTTGCTTGCGGGTAAAACCTGCGCGAACCTGTTTTTCGAAAACAGCACGAGAACTCGAAACAGTTTCTCACTGGCAGCCAAGCGTCTGGGAGCTGACACAGTGGAATTCAGCAGTGTCGGTAGCAGTGTCGCCAAGGGGGAAACGTTTGTCGACACGGCCAAGACCATTGAAGCCATGGGCGTTGAATGGGTCGTGACCCGACACGGCACCCCGGGGACACCCCACCTGCTATCCCGAGAACTTGATTGCTGCGTGCTGAACGCTGGAGATGGCCCCCACGGGCACCCCACGCAAGGCCTGCTGGACATGTTGACCATCAAGCAACACCGAGGAGACATCCGAGGGCTGACCGTTGCGTTGGTCGGTGACATTGCCCATAGTCGCACGGCCCGCAGCAATATCTGGGGTCTCAGCAAACTGGGAGCTCACGTTATCATTTGTGGACCGCCGACCCTCGTCAGCCCACGTTGGTCGGAACTTGGCTTCGAAGTCGCTCATCATTTGGATGACATTTTACCGCGTTGTGATGTACTCAACTTGCTACGCATCCAGTTTGAACGGCAACGCGCAAGGCCGTTTCCCAGTGTGCATGAGTACGCGGCACTCTACGCCATGAATGGCGCCAGGATGCGGAAAGCCAAAGACGACATTCTGATCATGGCTCCAGGACCCATTAATCGTGGTGTGGAAATCACGCCTGAAGTTGCCGACGGACCGCATTCAGTCATTCTGGAGCAAGTCAACAATGGGATCGCTGTTCGGATGGCAGCACTTTGGCTGTTGTCCGGTGCAAATGACCGCGTCAAGGCCAACCCCAAGAGTTCACCCGCTGATTGAGTGTCGTCGCACCAGCGATGACCCAAGCAACAAAAGTCCATGAACAATACAGCCAACAGAGATCTACTGATTGAAAACGGTCGACTGGTTGATCCCAGTCAGAATCTGGATCGTCCGGCTCGGCTGCTGGTCATCAAGGGTTGTGTAACAGCGATCGACCCGTCTGACGCTGACATCCCTGAGACGTGTGAACGGCTTGACGCTAGCGGCAGAATTGTGGCGCCCGGGCTTGTTGATCTTGGGGCTGAGTTACGTGAACCGGGGAACGAAGAAGACGAGACCATTGAATCAGGCAGCCATGCAGCCCTGGCTGGTGGATTCACATCCGTGCTGTGTTGCAGCAGCACAAGACCCTGCATCGACTCCCCAGGTGCTGTTGAATTCGTGCGTCAGAAAGCTACCAAGGCGCGTGGTGCGAGAATTCATGTGATTGGATGCCTGAGCAAGGGTCGCGAGGGAGAGCAGATGGCGGAATTGGGTTTGCTTGCTGATGCGGGAGCCGTAGCTTTCAGTGATGCTCCAAAATCGATTCCCAATGACGCACTTCTCAAGCGAGCCCTTGAGTATTGCCGCATGTTCGATTTGCCAATCCTTGATCGGCCCGAAGTCCCCGAGTTGGCCGAAAGCGGCATGATGCATGATGGCCAGATCTCTCTGGTACTCGGTTTGAAAGGGCTTCCAACTGAGGCCGAAGACCTTGCGGTCGCTCGCGATGTCCGACTGGCCGAAGCCACTTCAGGGCGTTTACACGTTGGCCCCGTCAGTACCATGGGTGCCGTGGACATGATCCGCAGAGTCAAGTCGCGAGGGATTGATGTCACCGCATCCGTCTGCCCCCACAATCTCTGCCTCTCCGATGTCAAACTTCAGTCCTTTGATTCAAAGTACAAGGTTCATCCTCCGCTGCGCAGCGGGAAACATGTAGAGACCTTGCGGAATGCCGTCGCAGATGGAACGATTGACGCGATCCAGAGCGGGCATATGCCGCGCAGTCGAGAAAAAAAGATGGACGATCTTGATCTGTCGCCCTTCGGCGGAGCAGCGTTGGAAACAACGCTCGCCACCACCATCACCTACATGATTAACGAACAGGTGCTTGATTGGAGTGCAGCCGTTGATCGACTTTCCACAGCACCCGCAAGAATCGCTGGAATTGCTGGAGGCTCACTGAGTACAGGCTCAGCAGCAGACATCGTCATCATCGATCCCAACAAAACCTGGACAGTTGACGGAATGCAATTTCGTTCCCACTGTATCAGCAGTCCACTCGATGGCCACACCTTGCAAGGTCGGGCGACGCACACGATTGTGGGTGGTGAAATCCGTTATCGACTGAGGCCGGAATTGCAGCACATCGCATGACGCACGGGTAGAAAACACCGCAACCAAGGCCATCCGAACGTTGCCCACTGAACGGACGCAAACTACTTCTTTCCGTCACCCTGTCGCAAACGCACCGTCTGATCAATCCTCGAGACAGGAAATTCCTCACGCTCGCCACCAGGCCAGACCACGGTCACAAGATCGACTGAATCCTGATCACCCAGCCCAAAGGTAACCGTTTTTTCACACTGGCTGAGGTAACTGCGGGTCGGCATCACACTCCGCGTCTGAATACGATCACCGATCTGGACTTCAATGCTGGCTCCGATGCCATCCTGATTACACCCGTTGCCTTCCAGTTCAACTCGCAACCAGTGGTTGCGGGTGTCCTGATCGTTTCGAAGCAGGACCGGTGCGCCATCGCTGACAGAAATCACAACATCCTGGTCTCCGTCCTCATCAAAATCTCCATAAGCAGCACCTCGTCCCACAATCGGTTGATAAAAGGCGTCTCCCACAGCTGCCTTGGGAACCAGCACCAACTCACTTTTTGCTTCGCGTCCGGCATTCCAAAACAACTGGGGCGGTTGGGCGTAACGCTGCGTTTTCTGGGTCTTTGAGATTTCCTCTTCCAGATGGCCATTCGCACCCAGTACGTCAAGGCGTCCATCCAGATCAACGTCGAAAAAGAACAACCCGAATGTCAGACCTTGCCGTGTGGGAGGACCGAAGCCGTTGTGCATCGCAGCATCGATGAATTGTTTTTTTCCGGCGCCTACCATGTACAGAGCACTTGCCTCATTTGCAAAGTTACCGATCCCGATCGCCAGTGTTCCATCGTCCCGAAACTGGGCGGCATCGATCCCCATGGCGCCACGCGCATTTCCGCTGCGATCAAAAGCGATTCCACAGATACGCCCGACTTCGGAAAACGTACCATCGTGATTATTCTCAAACAGAAAATTCCTGACCGTGTCATTCGAGACAACGATATCAATCCAGCCATCGCTGTTGAAATCCAGGGGTGCGAGCCCCATCGCTTTTCCAAGCGGAACATCAGTCGCATCGTTTCTGATCTGTATTCCGGCTGACTCCGAGACATCCGTAAACTTGCCATCCCCGTCGTTGTGATACAGGTAGGAGAACGAACCAGCAAACGCCTTGGGGGGACCATAAGCACGCGATTCACCATCCAGCGTGAAATACTGACTCAAATCCGCCTCTTTACTCCATTGGACATAGTTGCAGACAAAGAGGTCGAGTAAGCCGTCATTGTCATAGTCCAAGAATCCACAACTGGTGCCCCACGCATTCTCAGCCCCCGCCACTCCTGCCTCATCAGTCACATCATGAAACTGCCCATCGTCGTTTCGGAGAAGACGGTTCTTACCAACGGCAGAAAGAAAGACATCTGTGTCACCGTCGTTGTCGTAATCACCGACGGCTGTGCCCATCGCATACATGGTAAAGTCGATTCCCGCCTGCTTGGAAACATCCTTGAAATGAAAATCACCATCACCCGCATACAATTTGCTGGGAGAATCCACTGGGCCCCGGGAATCCCAAGGCCAGCGACTGGAGTTGACCAACAACAAATCGAGATGGCCGTCGCCGTTGTAGTCAAACACTGCGGTACCACTGCCCATCGTCTCGGGCAGCAACTTATTCCCTTCGCGTCCCGACTCGTGTCTGAATCCAACGCCACTTGAATCCTCCATGTTGGTCATGAGCAGGGTAGGGATTTCTTGCTCATTGGATTGGCGTACGTCCGGCAGCGTAACCTCCACTTCAGTCGACTCTTGCCTTTTCTGATTCAAATTCAGATAGATCAGGAATCCGATGACAGGCAGCCCGAGCAGTATGATTACCAGCAGAGAAGCACGAAATGCACTCGCGATCACCGCATCATTCTGTACGTCGTCTTCGTCAATCGAGTCGTCTTCGTGATTATTCATGAATCTTCAAGCTTCGCATCAATCGGCGGCGGCCACGTCCTTGGGAGGGTTCGCATCTGAAACAATACGTTGCAGGTCATAAATTACCAAAGCCTCCGCGGCATGGTTCGCTGCCGGGTATTTACGCCGCGCAGCAGGCACGGCAAGTTCCGAAGCATTGTCGTCTGGTTTGTATCGAGTGTGAAGTATACGGTGATGCTGCTCTTTCTCCGTGTTACCAATCAGCCCGTAAATCTCAGCCAGATTTGCATGGGCCGTCACATTCTCCGAATCGACCTCCAAGACCTGGTGGAACTGATTGATTGCATCCTGGAAAATTCCCTCAAAACCATTCTCGTCACCCATCACTTCTGCACGCTGTGCCAAATCAATCAGCGTCAGACCCAGTTCATTGCGGACAGCATAATCGAGTGAAAAATCGAAACCACGCTCAGGCACCTTGGTCTGCAGTACAGCACGAAGGGAATCGGCTGCTGCTTCGAGGTTGCCCTGTTGGCGGTTCACAATTCCACTCAACCAACTATGTGTCCACGAAGGAGGGGGTGGATCCATTTCCGCAGCCCTCCGCAGTGAATCCGTTGCACCATCCAGATCACCCTCGGCGAACTGGACCCTTGCCATGTTCAGTGGCCCATCAAATCTGCCCAACGCCTGCACTTGCTCGAAGGCTTCTCCCGCCTGTTTCAATTCGGCTTTGCCTTTTAATAACAATCCAATTCCGTAGTCGTTCCAGCGTTGCCACAATGGAATCTCCTCAGTCACCGTCTCGGCTGACGCGTCAGCGTTCACCGAATCGGCCGTCTCCACAACCGTGAGCGTGACTTGATCACTGGCAATTTCGATGATTGGCAGATCGTTGGGTTCACCTTCGAGTCCCAAATCAAGTGGATCAATCGCTGGGTCACGGTCACGGCGAATGTAATCCAGATACTCTGTATCAAACTTGCGATACAGCAGTCTGGCAGTCACGACGATGGGTTCGTCGGAGTCTTCGGGAACTGCCAATTTGTAGTGAACCGTCTGTCCTGCCCCCGGAGGAATCTGGTGACTGTACAACGGCGTAAAGATATTCTGGGCATTCCTGCGGTTGATTCGATTCCCCTCGCGATCGAGCATGAATGTATTGACGAAGTGAGACCACGCATCAACGACTTCGCGATTATCACGATGCCCGCTGTGACCAATCACCTGATCACCCTGTTGGGCGGTCATTTCGATCCAGATCTGGTTGGAATCGGTCGTCCCCTGGCTGAAGTGATGCCCCAATTTCATGGTTCGCAGCACTGTCTCGATCAGATAGGTTTGACCTTTTTCAACGTGGGTCGAATCCGCTAAAGGCGCGTTCAAAACACCATCAATCGAACCTCCCTGACGCAATCCGAACAGATCCACACGAAGGGTTCCCTTTAAATAGGAACGATGCAATTCAACCTGTGCCTGATCGCCCATCCAATGACCCAAAGCCGAATTGGCGCTGGGAAAGGCATGGCTGTGAACGCCCAGACCACCCAACTGTGCCATGTACTTTGCACCAAATTCATCACTGGCGACAGCCGGCATGTGACACTCGTTGCAGTTTGACTCGGCTTTGGGTGGATAATAGAAACTCCTTGCACCATGGCCTGAAACACCACTCAACAGGTAGCTGTCGTAATGATTTTGGCCTCGTAGAAATTCTTTGTAGTCCGTGACCTCACCCGGCAGTGAAACCTTGTGACACGTACCGCAGAATTCAGGAGACTTGTGCAATGGTTTCAGCATTTCATGCTTGTGGAACGCAGGCTTCGCTTTGACCATCAGCGAGTTGAGTTCCGACAGGATTGGATTGTCGCTGTAAGCGAACGGATAATGCTTGGGTTCGTCAATCGTGTAATCTGCATTACCAACATGGCTGTCAACCGACTGAATTGCATG
>JACLAC010009351.1_pt1 | contig 10260 bp, 4 predicted proteins | sample 8027881 | NCBI WGS metagenome assembly JACLAC01 (sample SAMN15725517, study PRJNA655200) | protist metagenome | isolation source: fluorescence activated cell sorting (FACS) single amplified genomes of... | place: Spain: Blaines Bay Microbial Observatory, Mediterranean Sea | collected 2016-01-19 | reverse complement strand
TCGTTTTTTGCCAACAAGAGGTTGAGTTCTCCACCACCTCCGAAACCTGGTTCGTCATCATCTTGACCTGGTGCATAAGGAACATCGTTAGCGTTCTCATCATTGGGGTCGAAGATTGCAGGGACACCGTCACCATCGAAATCTATCACCTTACCTTCCTCAACAACCTGAGCGTAGGCGACGATATCTAAAAGGATCTCAGCTGCGGAGTGGCGGTTGTTACTGTCATCCCTAGACACACGAGCCACATAGTCAAAGACCTCTTCTTCGTTGTCATCTGATATCACCACGAGACTGCCATTTTTCAAGTCCGTGATGAAGCTTTCAAGATTATCCGAAGGTGAAGGAACGGTGTATTGACGAGTGGTTTTGTCGTAACTGATCACAGTTAGACCACCACCGTCATCGATCCAGTCCAAACGACCAGGAACAGAGCGGAAGTCGGGCTCATTGCCTGCGCCACCCAAAATCTCGGAGAGTGTTCCTGTATTTTTCGCTTCTTCGAAAGCTTCACCGGCATAGCGAAGATCAGCGTTAGCAATCACTTCTAAATCCACACCAAAAGGAACTTCTGGAGCTTGAGGAGCAGAGACATTCCAGTCCTCCAGATTGAGATAGTCACCGAAGAACAAGTATATCTGTCCGGGACCAAAATCCTCATCATGGTGATCGTGATGCTCACCCATCTCAAATTCAACTTCGTTGACTTTGAGGGAACCATCGCGACGAACCTCAACGAAACCTATATCGATAAAGTCCATCTCCAGATCGATGAAGCGCACCTCTATCAGCCAATAATTTTTATTATTGTCCTTCAACAGGTAGACTGGAGGACCATCATCGAAAATCTCATCCAAGTCCTCCCACGAAGAACCTTTAAAGCTTGCTGATTTATGATCGCTCGTCAAGGCACTTATCAGGTCACTACCAACCGTAAAACCAAAGGCACCGTGAAGCCCTTTGAATTGATTTCCTGCGCTGACGGTCAGTGTTAGCGCAGGGTTGTCTATCGTTTTATCTAAGTAAACGGCAGCGATTGAACTATTACCTGCGGAGCTTAATTTAAAATCATCTCCGTCCCTTTCAAAAATCAGATCGGGATTTTCCGTTGTGATGAACTCCTTACCAACGGCAAAATTAGCAAAGGCAACGCCAAACTTCTTGCCCATATCATCAGATTCACCAGCAAACAGTCCCACACCGGGAATATGTTTGAACTCTTCGTCAGGAGGGATCATAAATGGATACTCTGGATCACTCAACGAGATGTGATCCGCCCAACCGTCTATATAAATCGGAAAAGTGGGGATATCGTTTTTATAAGTGCTGTCTTTGATGCTCAGCATGTATTCCTTGCCTTCGAACCCGTCTGGTATATTGATGTTCACCGAGAAACTTGCTTCTGAGCCGGTGTCCGTTGTGGTCATGGGTTCAATCGTCCCACCACTTTCTAGAACGGGACCATCATCTTTAAAAACAACGGGGTAGAGTTCAACACTTAGCGTGTTAGGTATAGTTCTACCGTCAAAGTACTCTATACCGATCTCCACAAGAACAGAATCAGCCTGACCAAATTCATCACCGAATTCTTGTTGTAAATCATCAAAAAACTCTTCATGACTCATGAACTGGTCATCTTCAGGCAGTGCAGCTCGAATATCTCCACTGTAAAGACCGCCCATTAAAGCCTCAAATTCGTTGGACTCAACAATCGTGTCGATACTCATCAATGAGGAAATGAAGGTTGCTATAGAGAACTCCTCCGTTGCCGGAGCTAGGAATTTGAGGTTATCAAAGCGCGGTCGCACAACATTGTCAACCTCTTCAACAAAGCCTTTGCCTTGATCGATCAAGTAGTCCGATTCCAAAAGGAAATTGACCAGAAAGAAGCCTGTTCGAATATCAACTGAAGTGTCAGCTGTTAAAGACTTACCGTATAGGCTATTGGCATCGCCCTTGGGAGGCAGGGCCGCTATCAAACCACGACGAACGAGTTCTTGGGCGTGCTCAAAAGCTCTCGTTGGCTGTGTCGTTGACGTTCCAGTTATCCATTCTTTTAAGGTCTCCTCCGATGTCGGAAATTCAAACTCTTTACTGTCTGATCTTTGTTTTTCTTCAATGGCATCATCGGCAAACTGCAGATAGAAGGACTTGGTCTCTTCGGTGATTTTTTTAACGGCCTCTTTTGGAGTCGCGGCTAACTTGAACGAAACCCGCTTCAACAACTCCGTAGACTCAACATCTTCACCAGTAGATGGAGGGATCTCCTTGTCCGTAAACACAGGAATTGCCATGCCATCATGTTCTATGATTTGAACAGGTTCCGTTCTCCACTTGAAGTTCTTAGCGATGACCGAAGTGATGTGCTTCAGTGTCGTATTTCCAGCGGATTTAGCAAGTGCAGCTTCGACAACATTGTCCGAGAAGATAGCACCATCTTCGAGGCGGTCGGTGAATTCGTGGTAGAGATGTAATAACTCATTTTCTTCTGGGGTTAGGGGTGATGAAACACCAGCCTCAAAAGCTGAAAACTCCGTTTCCAAGTCACTCACAGACACTTCACGGAAATGTCTTTTGCCAAAAGCAGGTTTACCAGGAAGTTTATCACTACCAATATGAGGAGGCACATCAAAAGGAACCAATACGTTCCCAGAGCTTTCTACGAGTAACCCCATGTTGAGGAGGAACCTTTGGAAGCCTTCTTTTTTACGAGCTTTTCTAGCTTCTTTGTCCTCATCAGTGACCGCTGTCGATAAGTTATCGATGTCATCCAATATCTTTTTTTCCATATTGGCGATCAAACCCATAGCTACATCGCTCATTGAGTCGGTGGCACCTGAGGTCACCGCACTCGGTGTCACTTCAGCTTTGACCTCCTTTTTAATGTCTTCTTGAAGCGCGACCAGGTCATCATTAGACACTTCAGATATATCATCATCACTCTCTAGAAAGGCAACGAATTCGGTCATCTCGCTAGCATCACCGAGTTCATTTTCCTCTTCAAAGTCAGCCGCATAGTCTTCTAAACTCTGGCCTTCACCGAGTTCTATCTCACTTTGTGTTTCGACGATTTCATTAACGATCGTAGAGAATGACGCAAACTGCGCCCCCGTTACTTTGAGGCCAAAAGACTCAAATACGTTGCTGATTTGTTTCATCACGACCGTAGTGATGGGATTGGTCTTGACCTTTTCATCATTATCTGGATCTAAGTTGGTCACTTCCTTAAGAGCTTCAATGGTCGCTACTGAGCCATCTTCTTTCTTGTAAGCTGCTCGAATCCTAACAGCACCCAGTGCTTTAAAGGCATCCAAGATCTCTTGGTCGGTACTATTATCTGTAATAACTCCTTTTCCTAACAAATAAGCCTTCACGTCCGATGCCTTAAGCTCATAGTCTCCTGCGTCGTTTGTTTTTACCGTTGCAACAGGTTCAGCTTGCTCATCATCGCTTAGAAGGTATAGGGAAACTACCGCTTTGACCGCCTTAAAATCAGTCTCACTGACCGTTTTTTTTCTCGAAACGGACTTGCTTCTAGCTTTTGAGCTTTCTGAGCTCGTATCGAAAGTCGTAACTGCACCTTTTAGGAGAGTCGCGGAAGTAACTACAGGGGTTGTAGTAGTAGAACCTCCACCGTCAGTGCTTGATGCGTCGTCAGTACTTGATGCGTCGTCAGTGCTTGATGCGTCGTCAGTACTTGATGCGTCGTCAGTACTTGATGCGTCGTCAGTACTTGATGCGTCGTCAGAGGAAGTTGTTGGCGTAACGACCGTAACGGCTGTGTCTTTAACCTGCTCTATCGAAGCGAGAAAAGTGTTTTGTACACTCTGTCCCAATTCTACATTTTTGCCTTGATCACTGGCGATAAAAGTATTTGTCGCAGCGATAAAATCATCTCCAATAGTCTCAAGTCGCACACTGCTATCAGATAAAGAGCCCAAATCGTTTTGGAACTTCGTCAACGTATCTTGAAGTGTTGAATCATCTGACATGGTGGATATCGCCGCCAGAGCCAAAGTGTACTCTTGGACATCTTTATTTGTATCAGTTTTTATGTTTTCAGTAGATACAGGAAGCGTCTTGACAATATCGAACCCAAAAACTTGTGTGATTTTAGCATTTGCTATAGTGATGTCTCCTAAAGTGATGTCTCCTAACTTGTCATTGGCCTCGGCCTGAACTACGGCCATTTCCGTGAGTGGTGTCACCGGCAACGAAGTCGTTCCACTAGCAACACTAGCGAGGCCAGCCCTCAAAGTGCCCTTTAGCTCGGTTGTATTCCCAGAAAACTCATCGACATAAGAGCCTCCAGTTATTTCAACAAGAACACCTCCTGTATGAGTACCTAGGTCTACCGAATAAGAACCATCCTCATTTGTTGTTGAAGTCGACAGCAGGGCGCCTTGGCCGTTGGTCTCAAGTGCATAAACCTTAACCGTGGCCCCATCAACCGGACCTTTAGAAGCGATACCATCAAGCTTTGTTGATGTGCCACCGCCACCACCCCCACCGCCACCACAAGCGATCGCTAACAAGAACAAAAACATCAGCACATACCAGTGCATTAGCGGCTTAAACTTCATACGATCGACCTGTGATAACGAACTTTATTCTTATTTACAATCAAAGCATAGATTTCAACGCTTTTCTTGGTGAATAATCTTTACTTTTAAAAAAGAGCCGTTAAGAGAGGTGTTCCCCAATCTAAACGTGAACAAATCAACACGCTTCGCAGTATACAAAGCAAAGAACTCCGCAAAAAATCACAGCGCTTTCGTCACCAACAAAAGCTGACCTTTAAACGACGAGATATTCCCTCAGTCTAAAAAAGCACGCCCCAGTTAACCCTTTTAAAGGGATTCATTTGACGTCCAAATTCGTCAAACGCACCGAAGATTTCGCACAAAATTTCTCACCATTGAAGATCTCAGCTTCCCAGAGCTGAGATCGCTTGCCTCCTTTTATGGGCTTCGCCTTCAAGGTGAGCTTGCCTTTTTTGGCACTGGCGATGAAATTGGTGTTATTGTTCACACCGGCCCATTTCCCCTTGTGGCTATAAAAAGCACAATAGGAGATCGCCGACTCGGCCATGGCCGCGTAAACCCCACCGTGAACCAGACCGAAGGGCTGGAGGTGAATGGGCTTCAGGTCGATTTCAGTGACGATATGATCGCGGACTATCTCGACCACTCTATGACCCATCAGGTCATCAAAAGTCCCCTTCAAAAAGTCCTTTTTATCGAGAATCTCTCTTCGTTTTTCGGAATCCATCGGGGCCTCATTCATCCTAAGCGGACCAGTGAGCGCAGCCTATTGCCCAGCCCCAAAAAACAAAACAATTAAACGTCAATGAACAGGCTGAGCAAGGAGATCATCGCCTCACCCAGCCTGCACACATCCTTTTAGTCCATAGGATAACGGCGCTCGTAGAGCTCGTAGCCCACGCCACGTATGGCCTCTCGCAGTTCAGGGTTGGGCTGATCGGCGATATCTAAAATGCCCACTTGATAGTTCTCACCGTCTCCACGGCCGGTGAAAGACTGAGACGGATACTGAAACCAGTGCACGCCAACGCACTTCTTGTTACCGAGAGCTCCCCTGACGTAATCTCGGTAAAGTTTTGCCCTATCGTCCTGATCCGAGGCCCACTTTAGACCTGGGGCAAACATGCCACGGTCAAATGCGCCATAGTGGAATTCGCCAGTGATGAATGGCACATCCACTAAAACACGATCAAAGGTATCGATTCCAAATTCGTAAACGTTAAAACTGACCACGTCACAGTAGCGCGTTGCCGAAGCCACAGCAATTGGACGATTCACGTGGAAGCGACAGCCCAAGTACAAAGTCGAAGGACTCATCGCTTTCAACGCATCTCTACACTGTTTAAAGTAGCGATCACACATGCTGCGGTAAAAATCTTCAACATCCAGCTCGATCGCCTTCAAGTCCAAACCCTCCTCTTGTGCTAAAAAATCACCCCAAGTCGAGAAGGATGTGCCCAACTTGGTGTTGAAGGCTTTTAAACCGAGTCTGTTTTCTAGGAATTTGGCAAAAGCCTTTTTCGCAGCTGTCTTAGCGGGCGTTTTGACCACCGCTTTAGCGTAATCGAGGGGAACTTTCCAATGCAGCTCATTGTTGATGAAAAAACCAACACAATAGGGGTCGGACATGTGATCCTTTTCCTTTTCAAGGGCTTCATTCAACCATTTCGTGAAATCTGGATGAAAGGCATCGGGGAATTTATCGGCGATGCCTTCATAGAAGTAATGGATCGCAACGGTGTAAGGGGTTTTTTTCTGAGACATCCAGGCCTTGTCAGACCACATCCCAAAAGTGTTCATGCCCCAACTTTTAAGCCTTTGGTGAGCGAGTTGACCCGTTACGTTTTTCCAGTCCTCACCATACTTGCGGTGAGCATTGGCCGCACCATGGGATAAAGACAACTTCTTCCATTTATTATTTTTGTTAAGGAAGGGTTTGAGTTCTGGAGCGACATCGGGCATCGTGTAGTATTTCTCACGTTCCTCCACAGATGTTGTGGCCGCTGATGGCCGAACACACGTCACCCCATGGGACCAAAACAAACGACCTTTAGGGTCGACCAACCACCACCGACCTCGGACTTTTTCCGCACGGAAAAATCCCGTAGCCTCCAACTGTGGCCCAAGGGTCCAGCCACCATACTCGTTGCGGTGATCCGGTCCAGGGTGTGCAGCGAGACCTTTGGCCTCAACTTCAATGGCCTGTTTCAATTCTGAATCACCACTGACTTTACCTGGCCAGTTGTCGTGAATATATTGACCATAGGCGTCTATAAATGGAAAGAAATCGTCTTTCTTGATCAAGGCAGACCTGGTTTCAAAACTGTCGGCGAGACCAATATCGTGAATCACGATCTCTTGCTCAACGTCCTTAGGCAAGATCGTCAAAACGATCTTGAACACCTTCTCTGTGCTCAAGTACAACCAGTGGTTCACCAAACCCGCAGGGTTTCCATTCATACTTTTAAAGTCGAATTCGGGGAACTCCTTCACGATGTCCGCGATATCCTCTTTACTGCGCAAAAACCTGACCTTGCTGAGTTTCGAGGCACCGGCATCCAAGTAGGTGAAGCCAGTGGCATTATCGGCCCAATCCACTGCGCCAGGGTTGTCAGCGCGAACTCTCATCTTCACCTCCGCAGAAGAGAGGTTCTCCCAGCGAACACTCAAACTGCTGAAGCCTTTCAAATCAAAGAATTTTTCCTTAGGTTTTAGGATCAGAACCCCTATTTTACCTGGCTTGACTTTGAGTCGCATGCTGCCATCTTTCTCTTTTTTCAACGCTAAACGGTCGGAGCTGACCTTACCCACTTGCTCAAGGATGGACTTGGTCGGCTCGACCTGAGCCATCAGCACCCCAAAAGAAAGTGAACTACTGAAGCACAAAGCCATCAGCATACTTCTCATGGCTCTCACCATTCCTAACCTCACCATAATGTCTCTTTAATTGTTAAAAAAAACGTTTCAAGTCAATCTTCTGGTACGACCGACCAGCAAAACCTTATGAACCTTCTATAGAAAGTAAGGTATCGCGCTCGCCTTGATCGAGCACTTTATTGTAGATGCGCAAATCATCGAGTTGACCACGATAAGGCTGGTCTAGGTCTCTACTTTGCCCTAGTGTTATTTCGTTCACCGTATTATTCCAAAACACGGCACCTGAGGTGCTGTCGTTATAGATTTCAGTGCCATTGATGATCACCTTAAAGTTGGTGCTTTGCTTTTCCCAAACCACTAGCATGTGATGCCATTCTCCTTCTCCAAGAGTAAGAGAGCTGCTGCTAAAGTTTACAGCACTTGGGGACTGAACGGTGAAGTTGAGTGCCGCCCCACTTTCATCCCATGAGCAGCTGAAAAAATTACCGGAAACCGTCGTTTCTATGTCCAATAGAACACCATCTGCACTGATGTTGTCGTCGGTATTGAACCACATGGATAAACTGCCCTGCTCGGAAAACGTGTTGGCTGACAAAGAGCTGATCTGAACCACATCGTCGGCACCATCAAAGTCTAGAGCTCCGTCGTATACTCCCGACGAGTTCAATCCACTGTTATCTGAGTCAGTCAAAGCACCATCTTGTTGGTAGTGAGATAGATCTTCGATCACGCTGGATGACGATGGTGCACCCAAGGGCCACCAAGCTGTCAAGTTAGCACTGGCACAAGTCCCTAGTCCTGTCTCCGTAAGACAAAACCAATGGTGACCATTGCTCACCAAACTCACATCGGCATAACCACCGCGATCTGGATTGACCAGTTCCAAGATGCGCTGACCGTTGACCTGACATTCTGGACTGGTGAGCATCACCCTGTTTTGCTTTTCTGTTCTTTTTATGGTGATGACTTTTCCTGTGGCCGTATCGGCGTTGGGCAAATCGATGGTCACGTTACCACTAGAACTGCTGACCAGCACCAATGAGGTTTGTTCTGGATAGGTTTGGGAGGATGATATGGTTTTGATCCCTCCCATAGACAGGGTGCCGCTGAAGGTGAGCTGATTTGAAGAGTAGTCACTCGTGCCACTGGACACGCCTTCATCAATACACGCCATGCCTTTAACGTTTAGACCTTGCTGATCTCTGGCTTCTCCGATAGATAAGCCTTTCCCATGAAGCTGTGCCTTAATAAAGTGGTCCGGCACGGAAAAGTTCATTTGAGATGTATTACTTTTTACGGATGAATATATCACGTTAAAAGTAAATAACATATGCATAAAAACATACGCAATTATATGTGGTTTGACTATCATCTGCATATTCATTAAGGATCTATCAGAACAGCTATCTCATCGATACTCAAGACTCGGTTGTATATTCTAAAGTCATCTACATCTATTTTTATAAAACGCCTATTCTTAGTATTGTTCCAAACTTCTCCTCCAAAACCCAGTTTTTTTACCGTTGCTTCAGACCAAGGTGAAGCTAACCCACCACCAACAATCTTACCATCAACGTATGCCTTCACCTCTCCTGAGTTAGTATCCCATGAATATCCGATGTGGTGCCATGATCCGTCATTTAGTATCGGATAGCTTGGATTATTTGAATCGCTAATAGAAAAATTCGTAGATTTGTTATTTGATTTATGGTTCAATTTGATGACGTTATTGTTCGCATAATATATACTCAATTGATCAAGAGAATTCTTGCCTTCGATTATAAAAAAACGATCATTATTATCAGCATCTGCGAGATCCGTTCTCATCCAAAATGTCATACTAAATCCTTCTCCTATCTGGAGATTGCCCAGGGATTTCAACACGATCATATCATCGACTCCGTCGAGTGAGATAGCGTTGCCAAACTTACCCGGCACCGCCATATTGCCGGATGCAACACCATTGATCGTACCATTTCCGTTGGACGCGATGATGTGCTGAAGGATACTTCCACTTGTTTCGGCCTGTCCTTTATCTTCAAAGGCACTGTTATCCGTTTCTTCAAATTCATAATGGACCAATAAGTCCTCTGTGACTGAAAATGAACTCAAGTCACCTGAATTGATCGTCACCCAACCATTTTCCGTACCGACTAAAGTCGCCGACCCATAACCCCAAGCTGGTGAACGAATCTGAGCGATCTCATAATTATCGATATTGCCACTCGCTGAACGCAGCGTCACCCTGCCATCACGCTGCGTTCTCACCACGTGGTAAACCCGCCCTTCACAAGTCGAGGGATCGGGCAGTGTCAGTTCAATATTTGTCGATGAGGTGTCCGTGAAAATCATGGAGTGCTCCCCTGCTACCGCAGTGGCACTATCGACCGTTTGAAAACTACTGTAGGCAAGTGATCCATGAAGGTTCAAATTGTCACCCCCCATCACGTTCGATCCAATCGTCAGCCCACCGTCGATGACACCATTGCCCGAAACGTCCAAATTTGCCGAAGCTTGTCCTGTTCCAATTTTGAGTCCAGTGGAGTTCAGGTTCATTCGAGAAAAATTTTCGGAATCGATATGAAACCCTAGATTCGCAGCTGAAGTTTTGATGGCCCCGTAAGAAAAAGGGGCCTGCAGTAAAAACAAGATCAGTAATTTTTGCCTTATCCTATGGAACATAGACCGTCATCACAAATCGCCTGGGCAAAAAAGAAGTGCCAAGACTAGAAAAAAAAGGTGTTAGCGCTAACATATTAGAGTGCTTCTTTTTAAAGTCAACAAAAAACCTAGAAAGAGACGCATTTGTGATCTTTGTCACTCAAGATGTCATTTTCTA
>JACLAC010002072.1_pt1 | contig 10260 bp, 6 predicted proteins | sample 8027881 | NCBI WGS metagenome assembly JACLAC01 (sample SAMN15725517, study PRJNA655200) | protist metagenome | isolation source: fluorescence activated cell sorting (FACS) single amplified genomes of... | place: Spain: Blaines Bay Microbial Observatory, Mediterranean Sea | collected 2016-01-19 | reverse complement strand
AGAGCAATGCTGGCGGAGGCGGGAGGTGATGTGCGCCGCTGCACTTCTGCGTGGGAGGTGACAAAAATGAATGACAATACGGCAGTTGGACTGTTGAATGTGACTGATATGGAAGGCCTCCAAAACGTCATGTCTTCACCAAAGGTTCAAGAATGGAATGCAACAAACAATGCTGTTGCTGATGTCTATGCGCTTGAGAAAATTGCTTAATCCACACAAAGATCTGAGATCCCATCCAACCTGATCCCTCCACGCTTAAAATCTCTCTTAGATGCTAAAGGATCACGCATCGTGTTCACCCCAGAATTACAAGAGGCAAAAATGGCTGAACTGCCAAGTGTCAATTTGACAGAAATTGAAAAGATGAAAGTGATTGCCCACGGGAGTCAAGACGATGCTGTTTTTATGTTAAATCTCAACAAGTATCGGGATGTTGCTGAGTACCCAACCGGAAAGTTGTATCAAGCCTACATGAAAGTTCTTGAGCAATTGCTAAAAGAAGTTGGTGGAAAGATTCTCTGGAAGACAGAAGTTTTTGGACAGGTAGTTGGCACTCAAAATATCGATGAGGTTTTGGGGATTTGGTATCCCTCACACCAAGCATTTCTGAATTTAATGACAGCGCCATCTTCAGCTAAAAACATGAAACTTAGAGATGAAGCTGTTGCCAAAGCCGACTTACACCGTTGTGAAGATTACACGCAAAGCTGACAAAAACTTTTTATGAACCTACTGCCATTCACCTTTGTCCTGCCAGTTCACTCCCCAATCGCTGAGCAGTACCAGCGACCATTATTTGAATCAATGTGGACTCAGCCGCTTGGACGGAGACAAGGATGGAGTGCCCTGTGAAGTGTTGTGTGATTGATTATTTCGAGCAATAAGTTTGCATCTCTTGCATTGGTTGGCGAAGCGCAATATCAAACCGTGTCATTTAAGACTGCTGATATGGGAAAACATTTCACAACATCATTGACGATCTTATTTTTGACATGTCCAGCTTTTGGAGTTGAACAATTGGAATTGCTCAAGCCATCAGCATCCAATAAATGTACTCGCTGTGATCATCCTGACAATGGTAACAACTACAATAAACTAGCCAGAAATCTGCTCTCTACAGACAAAAGAGTGAGTAAAAAAAGTCACTACTTTGATTTAAGAAAAGCCACTCTCGATAAAGAAACCCCAAAGCGCTTCATGGGGGGAGATAATTCCTGCAACACTGTTCTACCAAACGGGCACATCATCATCAATGATTGCTAAACGAGGGAATCAGACAAGTAAAGAGGGTCGATGGGATCCATTACACTCCAAAAGTTTGAGACGGAACTCAGTGTTACTTTCGAAGTCTCATTGACTGATTTGGGACTCGAATGTCACGCCTCGACTTCAGTACTAACGGTGTTCTCAAAGTTCTTGAGCAAGTGTTCCAAGCGATCGATACGCCAGTCATACTCAATGAGCTGCTCCTGTTTTTCTTTACCATTTCGTCCGTAGCGTCTTCATAGCGAACGAGTAGCTATAGCATTGTTCAACTCGTATTTGATTTCTTCAAGAGTCTCAAGAAAGCCCTCACCGCTGTATCCATCCGGTATTGACTGCTCATCGTCTTCTTCTAAATCCTCTTCTTCGTCTTCCTCAGCTTCATAATTTAACGCCATCCCCCAAGCGTCATCGGGTCCAAAACCATCCTCAAGAAACAAGATGTACTGTCTTTGCTGCTCTGGAGTGAGTTGTGTCACCTGATCAATAGCATCTGCCTCGCTGAAGAATTCCTCTCTCAACTCCTGATAACGCTTCAACTGGGCTTCCGTGAGTTCTTCAATGGAAACACCAGAAGAGGTGGTCTTACTGGCAATTTCCCAAGCCTCTTCATGAGACAGACCCTCTTCCAGCAGTTTATCAAGATAGACTTCTTCCCGATGGTCTTTTAGCCACTTTGCAATTTCTTTTGCTCGCTCTTCATCGAAATGTTCAGAGTAGTTTTCCCGCAAATTATAGAATCGCTGGAGGTGCCCTTCACTCCATTCAAGGTCCATTTTCAGCACCTATTAAATTGTTGAATCCGTTCCAAAACGTCACTTTATAGCCAGCTGCAAGCCTTCCAGCAGGCTTCAATCCCGTACATAGACTTTAAATCGTGGTGACAGGTGTACCGGCATGAAATCAGGAAAGTTTGGCTCTGATCGGTTGTGTAGACGTTCCAATCGGTATTTGTCTTTCGGCTCCACGTATTCGCGTTTGGTCCACAAATCATTATCAAGCCTTCCTGAGGCGCCAAGGGGCTTACGGAACGTACTTGGTGTTTCTGAGCTTGTGACCGTACCGACTCATGTTGATTCTGTTATTTATTTGCTTGTAAAGATCCTCTATTCGTTGCCGCTCTTGATTAGAAAGTTCCATATTCACACCTCCACTGATTGATCAGGTTTGCTCCAAAAAGTTGAAATGGAAGGATTTTTCTGGGCACTGAGTGATGAATTCAAAATCAATGAAGTGTCATACTCAAAATTCGCGAATGTGAGTAAACCTGAAATGGTTAGCGGTTCGATTTCCACAAGACATGGGGTGCCTTCAGAAAAGCTGTCTAGGGTCAGTGCCGTGGAGATCAAACCCTTAGCAACGGGCAAAGGTAATAAGGCTGGTTCTGTGGTGATGATCGATGGCGAGTACATAGTGTCGTCTCCTGAAGTATTTAGTAGGAGAACAACCGCTGGGGTGAGCTTTACTGACAGAAGGGCATGGAAGCCATTTGGCAGGGAAAACACGGTCTCCAGTGGTTGCTCAGGATTCAGAGACAAACAGCGGGGATCCAAAATTGGAGACCGGCTGTCGCTTTAGCAGCATTTGTTGACCGCCCTGCAAGCTGCTCTTCAAATCGGCGGTGGTACAAATAAAAAAACCCGTTCAGCCAAATCAGGCCAAAACGGGTTCAAGAAAACTGATCCGCTTTAGCTGAATTTGTAATGCACCCGCAATCTGTGATCAAATCGGCGCTACTGAAACTGAAGAATAGTGTACCACAAAAATCAGAAAATGAAATAATAAATTTTAAATTTGTTTTAGGGGGCGTGAAATGGACCTTATCATTGACCAGCATTGGAGCATCTTTGAGAATGAAGGCGGCTTTCTCCAAACTGTTTGCTGTGTCGTTGAAGGAGTGCAGGTTATTTGTGGAGAAATTGCCAAGGTGACATTGTGCTAACACTGCAAGAGTAGTTTTGTGACTCCCTGAGGGGCCTAGAATGAATAGGCTGGCAAAGGGTTCTTCCAGAAGGGACATCAACACTGCGTCAAAGGGAGCCAGCCACAAGGGAATGCTGACCTTGGAATGAGCCGCCTTCAGAAAATTCAAGGATGCTTCAATCCCAGCTTTGATTTCTGAGGGGGAGCTTTTTAAAGGCAGGGAATAGCGCTGCAGTTTGAGATTTTGCCCACCGTCTAACTGAACTTTTATTTCTTCCTGATCAAGCGCGCCTGTTGATGTGAGATAAACATTTTTACCATCAACTACTCGTAGTCCAGTATGCGTAAACATCTTCGTGCGAGCTACTTCTCCACTATTTACTTGGATCGCATGACGCAGGTATTCCCTGTTTGTAGAGGGTGGAGAAATCTGTGCTTGAGACCCATATTTTTCTGCAACAAAACACAGACTATCGAATTGCCTTGCGGGGACCTGAACCTCTGGTAGTGAATGGCCCCTAAGCTCGCCCTGAATCTTATAATGCAGAGATGACTCTTCTCCGTCATCAAATTCCAACTCCTCGACAATCTGAGCTGTGAAGTTGGCTACAGGAATCAGGATTCTCCCATTGTGAGTTTCTTTCCAGCGGGCGGTTCCATCCTCGCTGAAGAGGTAGAGTTCCGATTCTGAGTTAGGGGTCTGACTGCGGTTAACAACAGCTTGCTGAGAGTTATCAGACTGAGGCTTTTGAGGAGGACTCAGGGGAGAGGCAATACCATGCTTCAGGCCATCCAGAATGGTTTGCTTTGCTCCTTTTGGATCATCAGTGTTGCCCAGCGCTGCCTCCAGCAGATGAAACTCAACTTCTCCTTCCTGAAGATGTCCTGCACCCACATAACCTCCGACAAGCCTTGCCTGATCAAGGCGGGTTTTGTGGCGCTGCCCATCAGAAGCCGTCCTGATTTTTCTACAGGCAGATGCCAAAACCTTCTGAGCATAGGGATGGCCTTGGACTGGTGAGGGTGCTTTTTTTGGGTTTTGGTTTCGGTACCGTTTGCTGAAGAAGGCGTCGGCTTCCACTTTTCAACCTCCAGTACAGAGGCGTCTAGATTGATGTAGGCATCAGGGTCATAGGACATGAAACACATTCGACAAACGTCTTTGCACTGTGGATCAATCTCTAGCTCGTACTCTTCTTTGAAATAGTGTTCAGCTTCTAGAAAGGACTGGAGGTGTTCCCCAGCGTTAGCTGCTTTGGTGATTCGGAGCACTACTTTTAGTCCGGTCCCAGATGGAGGACTTAGGAATACTGCTTCAATGTGCGGATCATTTTGCAATTTCTGTTTGATTGCTTGAATCTCCTCTGGGGTCCCTAGCTTGTCTAGGTCAATTTGGAGACGCCCTGAATGCTCTTTCAGTCCAGCATTATTACGATCCTCAAACTCTCCTGACATGCAGAACGCTCGTAGCTCCTTTTTCAGTTTATTCGCCTCTTCAAATTTCCCAGCGGCGACGAGTGCACGAATCTTCAAAATCTTCTCTTTCGTGCTCTTGAGTGGATTACGAATCTCTTCGTAGACGACTGCCAAATCCATAACCTTATAAAAGTTCAGGTGAAAGCACTCAAGCGGCTTTTGAATCATAATCAGTTAATTCGTGATCTCTCAACAGCCCAACTGGAAAACTACGTTCATGCAAGGCTCCAAGAACCCTCTCCAAATAGAATCGGAAAGACCATTGCTCCGAAGACTGTGAAGGAAGAAATTAGTCTACTCAGGAATATGCTAAACCGAGGTTTGAGCTATGAGTTCATTAGCAGTATTCCAATCTCCCGTTATCCCACTGTGAGAGTCGACAATGTCCGTAAACGCGTTTTTGAAAAGGAGGACTATCAACGATTATTAGAGTAGTGCCCGTTATGGTTCAGGCGCATTGTCATCATGGCTCATGGTACAGGCATGCGCCAGGGTGAAATTCTAAAGTTGCAGTGGAGTGATGTGGATCTAAAAACAGGCTTTGTAAGCTTGAAGGCTTCGATGACCAAAACAGATGAGGCCCGTTCAGTGAGATTGCTACCAGAGGTGATCACCATGCTCCGTGAAATTCCAAGGACACTACACACTCAACAAGTCTTTTTATCGGCTACGAACAAACCCATCCCTTACTGGACAACCTATGTCCAAAAGGTATGGAAAAGCTCACTTGAAAAAGCTGGGATTACGGGGGCTTGCTTCTACGACCTGAGGCATGATTTTGTGACCAGAGCGATGCGTGGGGGCAACGCTTCACACATCGTTATGAAACAAGTCGGCCATAAGACAGACTCCATGCTACGCCGCTACCAATTGATTGACGAGAGGGACTTACTTGAACTTCAAATCAATCCATTAGTTACGACTCAAGACCAGAAAATAGGCTAAAATTTGGATACAAATTACGTGTCCATATACGTGTCCACCAGGCAGTTTTGAAGGGGTAAATCGAGGTAAGAGAGAGGAAAGCGAAAATGAGAGAAATTCGACTCAAAGCCAGATGTAATGTGGGCTTGAGGGTAGTAGAGGTGAGTTGAGGGAATTGTAAGTAAAGTTGCAATGTGGTGGAGGCAAGGAGGATCGAACTCCTGACCTCAACGCTGCCAGCGTTGCGCTCTCCCAGCTGAGCTATGCCCCCACGTAGAGCTTTGTCTGAACCTGATGAGCAGGTCTATTTTGTGAGTGGCGTCCCCAAGGGGATTCGAACCCCTGTTACCGCCGTGAAAGGGCGATGTCCTAGGCCTCTAGACGATGGGGACCTACTGAAGATTTAGTGAAAGCTAATAAATATAAATCTCTCCCCAAAAGCTGTCAACTCTCTTTTTGTGAAGCTGCATACTTTTTCTTTAGGAAGGAATCACACTCCTTGAAAAAACGGACGATTTCTTCTGCCAAAACTGGAGAAATTCCTGACACCTGGCGCAACTCTTCCACACTCGCCTCTCGTACCCGTTTCAAGCTACCAAAGTGTTTGAGCAGGGCTCGCTTGCGTCGATTTCCCACTCCGGGGATTTCATCTAGCAGAGATTTTAGATTGTCTTGCCGCTTGAGCTTGCGTTGAAACTCAATGGCAAAGCGGTGGGCTTCATCACGAATGTTCTGTAAGAAATAGAGTACCGAAGAGTGGCGCTGCAGACGAATCTCATTCTTTTGATTGGGTTTGACAACATATTCGTAGTCTTCATCATTACCGCGAGTCACCCCTCGTCTGCGTTCCGAACGCCCCTTGGCCAGTCCAATGATGTCTTGTTGATTCCAGTCAATTCCTAATTTTTCTAGAACAGCTAGAGCCGCATTCAGCTGTCCCTTGCCACCGTCAATGATGATTAGATCAGGTAGGGGTTGTTGACCACTCAACGCACGCTGATAGCGACGAGTTAGTACTTCCTCCATACTGGCAAAATCATCCGGGCTATGAATTGTCCGCAGCTTGTACTTGCGGTAGTTCTCTTTGGCAGGCTTGTTTCCCTCCCAGCAAACCATCGAAGCAACGGTAATTTCACCGCTGAAGTGTGAAATATCAAAGCACTCCACGCGATCTGGAAGTTGTTTTAGATGTAAAAAATTCTGAACTTGCCGGAGAATCTCACTGTCTTTAACGACCCGTCTTCTTTGCTCCTCCAGATTCGCCCGAGCGTTTTGAAAGGCTAGGCTTACCAGCTCTTTTTTATGACCACGCTTGGGAACCATTAATTGAACCCTGTGACCAGCTTGCTCGGACAAAGCATCCCCCAATATTTCTTCTTCAGGATACTCAAAGGGCAACAATACCTGGCGAGGGATACCGGTCATTTCACTGGTGTAGAGCCGATTGATAGCCTGTCCGAGTAAATTTGCATCCGAGGCTTGTTCACTCGTATCAAAGAAGAAAAAATCTGAGCCCAACAAGCGTCCATTGCGAATGAAGAGTACCTGAACACCAGAAGTTCCAGCTTCTCGGTAGAGATTAAAGACATCTCGATCCTCTCCATCTGGTGACATGACGGTCTGTCGAGTGAAGATGCGTTGCAATGATTGAATCTGGTCACGTAGTTGAGCGGCTTGTTCAAATTCCAGAGTTTCTGAAGCACTCTGCATGCGCCTTTCGAGATCCTGCAATAGTTCCTGGTCACGACCCTTCAGGAACAGCCGTACCTGGTACACCAATTTGCCATATTCATTAACAGCCACATTTCCACGACAGGGAGCTAGACAGCGTTTCAGTTGGAAGTTGAGACAAGGACGAAAGACCTTGCTTCCATCCAATTCCATTTTGCTAGTTCTCAACGGGAAATAGCGCAGTGCCACTCGCATCATGTGACGAGCGTCCTGGGCTGAAGGATAAGGTCCAAAGTATTCTGCCTTACGCTCATGACGCTCCCTCACAAGGCTCAGGCGGGGATAGTGTTCCTGGACGCTCAGCTTTAGATAAGGGTAAGATTTGTCATCCTTGAGGGCCACGTTATAGCGTGGCTTGTGAAGTTTGATCAGTTGTTCTTCAAGCAAAAGGGCTTCTGCTTCGGTATCCGTTAGAATCCAAGTCACATCAGCAACCAGCGAAACCATGATCTGAATTCGCAGGTTATGCGCAGTAGATTTTTGAAAGTAGGACCGAATCCGATTTCGTAAAACCTTAGCCTTACCGATGTAGAGCAAATCACCGGATGCATTGCGAAACTGATATACTCCTGGCGCGTCAGGCAGATGTTTTAGTTTCTGCCAAACCGGAGCTTCTTCCGGAGCACGTTTTATCGAAGCAGAGCGCATTGCAATAATCCTCTGGTGATCTTCATTTTCTACTGAGTCTCTTCTTGAGCTTGCTGGCTGGATGACATAGCGTAGCGCATTCTTACGCTTTGCCAACCTTCTTTCACATGCTGATGTTACCCAAACAACTCGCGGAACATGAACTTCAGGCCCTGCTCGCGCTGGATCATCATGCACCAAGATCTGTGCTGGGGTTTCATAGTGAGATCACAAAAACAGGGGTGACTTGGCTAATCCGAGTCTGGGAGCCTGATGCTGTTTCCTGTCTGCTGAGTTGGCCAGAAGAATTTGGGTTGCTTGATCTCAACTTGGTGCAAGAACACCCTGCAGGCTTGTTTGTAGGCACTTGTGAAGGGCAGACTGCTAGCGTTCCGTACACACTCCATTTCAAGTATACCGATGGTCAAGAGCACAGCCGACTAGATCCATATTATTTTCAGCTTTCAATCAGTAGTTATGATCAATATCTGTTTGGGCAGGGGAAACACCGCTTCCTCCATGAAAAACTCGGAGCGCATGTCGAGCAACGTGACGGGATTGCCGGGGTCCGCTTTGCAGTATGGGCACCCAATGCTCGAAGAGTCAGTGTAGTTGGAGACTTCAACGGTTGGGATGGAAGAAGACACCTGCTCCACGCATTAGGCGATTCTGGAATCTGGGAACTCTTTGTGCCTGGAGCTCAATCCGGGCAGTGCTACAAGTTTGAGCTTCTCAGCCAGTCCCACCAATTGCTGCTAAAGAGTGATCCTTTCGCCTTTGCTTCCGAGGTTCGGCCATCAACCGCATCGCGTATTCAACAGTTTTCTGCATTTACTTGGGAAGACGAAGCCTGGCTTGAAAAACGCGAACAAACGGACTGGCTCTCTCAACCCCTGAACATCTACGAAGTACACCTTGGTTCCTGGAAGCGCGTACCTGAAGAAGAAGACCGATTCCTGAGCTATCGGGAATTAGCAGAAGACCTGATCCCCTATGCCAAGCGAATGGGCTACACTCACTTGGAGCTGTTGCCCATAGCAGAACACCCCTTTGATGGTTCATGGGGCTACCAGGTGACTGGATACTTTGCGCCAACATCCCGCTTTGGTCCTCCAGAAGATCTGATGTATTTCATCAACCGATGTCACAGAGAAGGATTGGGAGTGATCATCGATTGGGTGCCTGGACACTTTCCCAAGGATGCTCACGGACTGGCCCAATTCGACGGCACAACGCTCTATGAACACGAGGATCCACGGAAGGGGGAGCACAAGGAATGGGGCACGTTGATCTTCAACTATGGTCGTCACGAAGTACGCAATTTTCTGATCAGTAATGCCCTATTTTGGTTTGAAAAATACCATATCGACGGGATTCGTGTCGATGCTGTTGCCTCGATGCTGTACCTTGATTATGATCGACCTCATGGGGAATGGATCCCCAATTCGAGCGGAGGTCGCGAAAATTTAGAGGCTATTGATTTTTTTCAGGAGTTGCATAAAACACTCTTCCAATACTTCCCGAATGTTCTTTCCATTGCTGAAGAGTCAACCTCATGGGATGGGGTTACTCGTCCGCCCTACCATGGAGGATTAGGATTCAACTTCAAATGGAACATGGGTTGGATGAATGATTCACTGCGCTACATGGAGTTGAATCCGGTACACCGCCCGTATCATCACCACTGGCTCAGCTTTTCGCTGGTTTATGCTTTTTCTGAAAACTTTGTACAGGCGATTTCACATGATGAAGTCGTTCATGGCAAAGGTTCATTACTGAACAAAATGCCCGGTGATGAATGGCAGAAGCGTGCCCATCTCCGCCTGTATCTCTGCTATCAATTTGGACATCCCGGAAAAAAACTACTCTTCATGGGCAGTGAGTTCGGACAATGGAGGGAATGGTCGGAAGCACAGAGTCTGGACTGGCACCTGCTGGAAAACCCTGTTCACCAACAATTGCAGAACTTCTCTCGCAGGCTCAATTGGTTTTACAGAGAACACCCGGCACTTTACAGCAATGATCGAGATTGGCAGGGTTTCGAGTGGATTGATCTTAGTGATACTCAACACAGCGTATTTTCATTCTTACGGCGCAGCGCAAAGAGTGTTGAATCCCCGCTAATATTTGTTTACAACTTCACTCCTGTTCCTCGAACTGACTACCGGGTAGGATTTCCAGAAGTTGGAACCTACCGCAAATTACTTGATTCAGACGCTCCCGAATATGGAGGCTCGGGATTCAATCAACAGGAAACCATCGTTGCTGAAGAAGCTCTTTGGCAAGGGCAAGGTGCCAGTGCACACTTGGGTTTGC
>JACLAC010026180.1_pt1 | contig 10261 bp, 5 predicted proteins | sample 8027881 | NCBI WGS metagenome assembly JACLAC01 (sample SAMN15725517, study PRJNA655200) | protist metagenome | isolation source: fluorescence activated cell sorting (FACS) single amplified genomes of... | place: Spain: Blaines Bay Microbial Observatory, Mediterranean Sea | collected 2016-01-19 | reverse complement strand
GGAGCACCGAGGCGGAGAGGGAACGGCGGCTGTCGCTAGGAGAAGATGAAGAGGCGCTGCGTGAGGCGAACCAGCGGTCGGAGGCGGAGGCGGCGGAGGCGGAGCGCGCTCGGCGGATGAGCGAAGGGGCGGCGGGTTCCGAAGACCCGCTGGCGTTGGCGGTGGAGGCGCAACGGAGGACAACGCAGCAGCGGGTGGCGAAGGCGGTGGAAGGCGAGCGAGAGCGGCGGTTGTCGCTGGGCGAGGACGAGGAGGAGCTGCGCGCGGCGAACAAGAAGCGGGCGGCGGAGCTGGCGGAGGCCGAGCAGGCGCGTCGGGTGCGCGTCGACAGCCGCGAGGAGGAGCCGCGGCACATGAATCAGTTCCACGCCGCAAAAGAGGCGGAGATTGAGCGGCAACGGCGCATCTCAGAGGCGGAGGGCGGCACGGCGGGCGAGCGCGAGCGCAACCGCGCGGCGGCGCTGGAGGCAATGGATGCCGAGAAGGTGCGTCGTCAGTCGGTGGATGCCGTCTTCGCCGACGCCGAGCAGGTGGAGCGTGCATCGACGGCCGACTTGCTCGACGACGCCGCGGCGGCCGAGGCGCCGCCGCGGCGGCCGTCGTTGGTCAGCGCGCTCTTCGGCCCGTCGCGCGAGGAGCGCGAGGAGGAAGAGCTCCGCGCGATGCAACAGCGCGTGAGGGAGGAGCAGCAGCGCGTGAGAGAAGAGCTCGGCGCTTCGCCGGCGGCGCCGTCGCCCGATTCGCCGATGGCGGCGGCGGCGGCGCGGCGGCGCTCGTCGTCGGGGAGCTCGGCGGCGGCGCACGGCGGGGTGATGGCCGAGCTGGTGCAGCGATCGGCGTCGAAGGAGCAGCTGACCCGCGCGGCGGATGCGGCGGCGGCGCTCTTCGACGCGCCTTCGCGGCCGCCGGGCGAGCTGCCGGCGTCGCGCTCGATCGACTTCGGGAGCGAGGGCCTCGGCTGGAACTCGGCTGAGATGTCGGCGGAAGGGGCGATGGAGTATGGCGGCGACTTTGGCGGAGCGCCGAGGTATTCGGTGGCAGACGAGCTCTTCGCCACCGCGCCGGCGGCGCCGCCGCGAGTGAGCGCGGCGCTCGCGGAGGGTCGGTTCGACGACTCGCTCTGCCTGATCATCGTCGGTGACTCTGGGACGGGGAAGTCTTGCCTGCTCAAGCGGTTTGCCGAGGGGCGGTTTGACGAGGGGACGGCGGCGACGATCGCGATGGAGGTGTCGACGGCGAGCCTCGACCTCGGCGCGCAGAAGGTGGGACTGCAGCTCTGGGACACGGCGGGGCAGGAGAGGTTCGCGCCGCTCTCGGCGCCATTCTTCCGGAAGGCTGAAGGTGTGATCATCGCGTACGACGTCACTCGGTTCTCGAGCCTCGCGCGCGTTGCGAGCTACTGGGCGGAGGAGGTGGAGAGCAAGGCGAAGGAGGGGATCCCGACGATGCTCGTCGGCACCAAGGCCGACGTGCCCCAGGCGCAGCGTCAGGTGGCCGAGGCCGACGGCCGCGCCCTCGCCGAGAAGCTGGGCTACCTCCACTTCGAGACGAGCGCCAAGTCTGGCGTGATGGTGAGGGATGCCTTCTATCTGCTCGCGTGCACCGTGATGAACGCGAAGCTCGAGGCGGACCCGGCGAACGCCGCCAACGAGCGCGGCGCCACCGACCTCATGGACGGCGGCGGCAAGGAGAAGGGCAAGAGCTGCGCGTGCTGAGCGGAGTGAGAAGAAGGGCGGATAAGATATATATACTCGCGCAGAAAATATCAAATTAATTGCAGTAAAACGTGCGCGCTTGCGCGATCTGCGCCAACAAATCCTTTTGTACTGTTGCGCCAGCACAGGTAGTGGTGTGTGTCACACGAATGTTCAAACATTGGCAATGTTATGCGGAAGGAGTCGAGTATTCGAACGTGCGGACAATAACGCGCAAGGTATGCCGTTGTGATTGCTGCGATTCTCTCCAATTTGGCATTTGTGCGATATTCTTTTTGTTCCAAGAACTCGTACCGTTTGTAGGAGTACGCGGGAGCCGTCCGCCAAACGACGGTGCGTCCTAAATTGCAGAATGGCGTTTCGTGTACAAGACGCGCAAACTCTGCCTTGTATACTTCTACTGATGTATCGCGCATGTCCCAATGACCGCTTTCGAATACGACGACGTCGTGCCCATGGCTGAGAGTAAGTGCGGATCTGTACAAACCGGCGTCGTCAGTTCCCGGTGATAGCGTTTGTGTGCAGTTTTTTGTGAAATTTGTAAAATTCCGGTTCATGATGCCAGTGGACCCTATATACGACGCGTTGACACCTAACGATTGCAGATAATTTTCCAGCTGTCGTTGATGCGAATCACCCACTAAAAGTACGCGTCGATCAGTTTTCGTTTTCGTGTAACGAATACGACAATTTGTGGGAATCCATTCGGCGTCATACCACGAGCCTGTCGTCGATGGAATCTGTGAACGTGCACAGAATGGTGGCAAAGGTCGAACATTCGACAATTGAAGGGGAACGTTGGTGCCGTTTTCTTGGGTGAGTATTTCTACTTGACCTCTTGGTGCGCACTGCGGTGGATGTAGCTTCAGTGCCTCGAAATGTCCATCGAACGCATACGCAAACTCGATCGTGTATGCTTCGTCTGTATACGCGCGCGGACAAGACACCATTCCATTGGCCGCAATTCTACACCCCATGATTGTACGCCGACTACGCGCACGTATTATCAAATCTCCATCCGTTGGTCCTACAAAGTGTGGCATGGTGAAATTCGCGTACAGTTGCCCAGCGCGGTATAATTTCTTTGTCGAATTGCAACGCTCGAAGGTTTTCTTTGGCATTTTTCAGCCTCGTGCCGGCCAGCAGCGGCAGCTCACGCGGCGGACGCGGTGGACGCGGCGACATCGCGGCACACGGGCCCGATCGCGCACCTCGCTTGTTCAGCGCTCCACGGCGAGCGCCTTGAGCGTCGGGTGCCACACCTCGTGCTTCGCGCCGCCGCGGTCGTCGTACGTGAAGTTGTGCTCGGCGGCGTCGCCCACCCACTCGAGGCGCGGGCGGTGGGCGCGCAGCAGGTCGAGGTACGCCGCGCCGCTCAGCGGCTTCGGCGGCAGCACGACGGGCTGGTCGGCGGCGACGCCGTGGCCGTCGCCCTCGAGCTGGGCGGCGGTGCGCGGCAGCGGGTGGTCCCAGCCGCCGAGCGGCACCGTCACCATCAGCTTGGCGGCGGCGGCGGCGTAGTCCTCGCTCCCCGGCTCGGCGAGCGCGTTGGCGGCGGCGCGCACCCACTCGAGCGGCGCGCTCGGCCCCGGGACGCGGAGGTTGGCCGAGAAGTTCTGCGTGGCGAGGGCGAAGCCGCCGAGAATCCAGTGGAGCTGGTCAAACTGCGACTTCGAGAAGAGGCCCCGGAACTGCTTCGTGCTGCCGCGGGGCGCCCAGTGCTCGGGCGGCACGGCGAGGAGGAGCTCGGCGGGCGGATCGAGCTGCGACAGCTGGTGCGCGAGCAGCTGGACGAAGATGTGCAGCTGGGGCAGCACGGCGCGCAGCGTGGTGCGCTCGAGCGGCGCCGCGTACACGTGAGCGTCGAGGACGAGGCCGTCGAGCTTGCGCCGCCGCACCTCGCGCGCGAGCGCGACGAGGAGCTCGCCGCGCGCCTCGCCCGCCTCGGAGTCCTCGTCGCCCGCGAAGAAGCGCGCGTAGTCGAGGCCAGCGAGGCTCACCACCGGCACCAGCCGCGGCCGCGCCGCCGCCGCGTGCCGCGAGCCCGACGCCGAGCCGGCGGCGGCGCTCGCCAGCGTCCGGAGCGCGCCGTCGGGCAGCAGGTGCGAGAGCTCGCCCGCCGCGTCGACGCCGTACGCGCGCAGCGGCGCGAAGTGCGTCAGCTTCCGCCCAAACCGCCGCACCACCTCGAGCGTCCGCGGGTGCTCCCAAGACGCGAAGCCCAGCGCGAGCGACGGCGCCAGCATGCGCCGCGTCGTGTTCGAATTGTAGCGGCCCTGGTGGACGAGCACCGACGCAGCGTCGGACTTGCGGGTCACGAGGCCGCGGTCGTACACCGTCTCGCCCGTCGGGCCCGCGAGCGACGCCAAGAACGCCTTGCGGCGCCGGTGAGAATAAAAGCCGCCGCCAATCGCGAGGATGGCGACGAGCGTGGCAATTCCGCAGCCTTTCGCGGTGCACGGCACGTCCGGAAGCTTCTCCTTGCGGCGCGGCGGGCGCCGCGGCTTCTTGGAGTCGTCGGGCATGCTGACGGAGGCGACGGCGACGACGACGACGACGACGCGTCGACACTTCACAGTTCCTTACATCGGGGCTACAACTCTACCGCAGCTCTCACCTCAGCTCTAGGCACTACCAACACCAGCCCGGAGGCCGGTAGGCCAGAGCGCCGACGGCACGCCTAAGCGTGCTCGCCGACCGCGTCCGCCAAGTGGGCGGAGCCCATGATCTCGTACTTGAGCAGCGCGCGGCGCGGCTCTTCACTCACTTCACATTTTGCACAACTGCGCGCCGCTGATATGGCGCTGTTAGCCGTCATGGCGCTCTCTTATTCTCCTCCGGTCGATCCGTCCGGCGGTCTCGCGAGGACGCCTCCGATGGGATGGATGTCGTGGCAAGTTTTCCGCTGCGAGACCGACTGCAAGAAGGAGCCGAACGCGTGCATCAACGAGGACTTGTGCGCTCCGCAATTCATGACGCAATTCACGACGCGCATGACGCGTGCGCAATTCATGCGCACGACGTGTGCGCAATTCACGGCCCGCACGCGCAATTCTCCGACGCGCTCCGCTCGCCACACAGGTACAAGACGACGGCGGACGCGCTCGCGTCGACCTACCTCGCGGCGGGCTACGACTCGATCCACATCGACGACTGCTGGGAGGGGACGCGGCCGCCGCGCGACGCGGCGGGCAAGCTGTACCCGAACGCGACGCGGTTCCCGTCGGGCTTCGGCGGCCTCGCCGACTACGTGCACGCCAAGGGCGTCAAGTTCGGCGTGTACAGCGACGAGGGCACCGAGACGTGCGGCGGGTACCCCGGGTCGAAGGGCCACGAGGCGATCGACGCGGCGACCTTCGCGGCGTGGGGCGTGGACTATTTGAAGCTGGACGGCTGCTACAACGATAAGGCGCACTACGCCGAGGGGTACGCGGCGATGGGCAAGGCGCTCCGCGCGCCGTCGCAGTCGCGGCCGATCGAGTACAGCTGCAGCTGGCCGGCGTACCTCGGCGACGACGAGAGCGCGAAGCCGTGGGACGAGATGATCGCCGCCGGCTGCAACGGCTGGCGCAACTGGGCCGACATCCAGTGCAGCTGGGAGTCGCTCTCGGGGATCATCGAGCACTGGGGCGAGTACTCGCGCGTGATGCAGGCGGTGGCGGCGCCCGGCCACTGGAACGACCCCGACATGCTCCTCATCGGCGCGAAGGACGCGAGCGGCAAGGCGTGCCTCTCGGTGGCGGAGGAGCGCACGCAAATGGCGATCTGGTCGCTGTCGGCGGCGCCGCTCATCATGGGCAACGACGCGCGCGACGTGCGCAACGCGTCGCTGCAGATCCTGCTCAACCGCGACGCGATCGCCATCGACCAGGACGCCAAGGGCGAGCAGGGCGTCCGCCTCGTCGACGGCGCCCACCAGGTGTGGGCCCGCAACCTCACGGGCGGCGCCGTCGCCGTCGGGCTCTACAACCACGGCGGCGGCGCGCCGCCGATCCCGCCGCCGCCGTGCGACACGTGGACGCACACGGCGGGGAGCTACTACGACGCGTCGGGCGGCGCGGCGGGCGACCTCGGCACCTTCGACGCGAAGACGGCGGCCGAGGCGCAGGCCGAGTGCTGCGCGAATCCGAAGTGCGCCGGCTTTTCCTTCTCCGTCGGCGGCGCCGGCGGCAAGGGCAGCGGCTACTACAAGGCCAATGCTCAAGGCGGCCTCGTGAAGAATGCGGGCTACGACGGCTACACGAAGCCGTCGCAGGTGCCGACGCCGCCGGCGCCCGCCGACATCACCATCGCCTTCGTCGACGTCGGGCTCTGCGGCGGCCCGACGGTCGAGGCGCCGTGCGCGGCGACCGTCTACGACGTGTGGGCCGGCAAGGACCTCGGCACGTTTTCCGGCTCGTACACCGCCAAGGGCGTCCTTCCGCACGACACGGCCTTCCTGCGGCTCCGGGCGGCGTAAAAGCGTACGTTCTACGTATACTGTGCTCGAGTGATCTACGCACTACGCCCTCACCTAGCAGGAGCTTATGCATCGGCCAGCGTCCGGGCGTTTTGCCCTGCAGACGCCAGCGTCATGGTCGCTCCTCTCCACAGTTTGACCTTTCAGTCCAACGAGTCGCCCGAAACTCGACGCCACCCTCGATCCAGCGTCGTGAGAGCGAGCTCTCGCGACGCCTTCCATCACAGCCTGTGCGGCTCGTAGCCCTCGGTCGCGTAGCCGCTCGCGTACGCGCAGCCGGCGAGCGCGATCGGCCACAGCGCGTCGAGCGCTCAGCTCCAGCACGCGCCGCCGGCGCTCGGCAGCGCGCTGGGCAGCGCGCCGTCGGCGACGAACCGGCCACCGAAGACGAGGAGCGCCGCTACCGCGCTCAGCACAGCGAGGTCGCCCGCAAGCCCGAGGAGATTCGCGGGCCCGCCGGCGAGCGCAGCGGCCTTTTCGGCCGAGAGTCGCTTCTGCTCGTCGCTCGCGCCCGCGGCCTCGAGCACGGCCATCTCCGATTCCGCGGCCGCGCACTCCGCCTCGGCCAGGCCAGTGCCGGAGGTGATGCGCGTGTAGGCCGTCGTTGCGGCAAAGCCAGCGACGACGACGTACGCGACGCCCTCCGCCGTGCCGGCGAGCTCGCCAGGCAGGCCGCATCCGGTGGTCGCGAGCGTCGCGAGCGATGCCCACGTGACCGGTGCGGCAGCGAGGCCGATCGCCGCCTTCGAGGTGGTGACCGCGAGCGATTCCGATGCCACGATCGGAGAAGCGCGGTGAACGATACGAGGTGCAGGAGAGAGCGCGACGATGGAGGAAAGCAACATGGCCGCAGGCCGGCGATTTCCTGGCTCTGTGTGGCGGCGGCGGCAGGGTGCGCGCACAGACTTCGGCCGGCACGTGACCTCACATGGTACACTCCTGCCCTCCCCATGGTACTCAGCCGCGTGCGCGTCGCCGCGTGCTGCGCGTGCGCGTCGCCGCGTCTGAGCCGCCGTCGTCACCACACAGAGCCGATGCTCACCAAAGAGCTGACAAGCAAGACCATGTCCTTCGCGAAGGGCGCGAATTACGTCGGCGAGACGTGGTATGGGAAGAAGCACGGGGAGGGCGGCGCTCGCCATGGAGCGCTGAACAAGCGAGGTGCGCGATCGGGCCCGTGTGCCGCGATGTCGCCGCGTCCACCGCGTCCGCCGCGTGAGCTGCCGCTGCTGGCCGGCACGAGGCTGAAAAATGCCAAAGAAAACCTTCGAGCGTTGCAATTCGACAAAGAAATTATACCGCGCTGGGCAACTGTACGCGAATTTCACCATGCCACACTTTGTAGGACCAACGGATGGAGATTTGATAATACGTGCGCGTAGTCGGCGTACAATCATGGGGTGTAGAATTGCGGCCAATGGAATGGTGTCTTGTCCGCGCGCGTATACAGACGAAGCATACACGATCGAGTTTGCGTATGCGTTCGATGGACATTTCGAGGCACTGAAGCTACATCCACCGCAGTGCGCACCAAGAGGTCAAGTAGAAATACTCACCCAAGAAAACGGCACCAACGTTCCCCTTCAATTGTCGAATGTTCGACCTTTGCCACCATTCTGTGCACGTTCACAGATTCCATCGACGACAGGCTCGTGGTATGACGCCGAATGGATTCCCACAAATTGTCGTATTCGTTACACGAAAACGAAAACTGATCGACGCGTACTTTTAGTGGGTGATTCGCATCAACGACAGCTGGAAAATTATCTGCAATCGTTAGGTGTCAACGCGTCGTATATAGGGTCCACTGGCATCATGAACCGGAATTTTACAAATTTCACAAAAAACTGCACACAAACGCTATCACCGGGAACTGACGACGCCGGTTTGTACAGATCCGCACTTACTCTCAGCCATGGGCACGACGTCGTCGTATTCGAAAGCGGTCATTGGGACATGCGCGATACATCAGTAGAAGTATACAAGGCAGAGTTTGCGCGTCTTGTACACGAAACGCCATTCTGCAATTTAGGACGCACCGTCGTTTGGCGGACGGCTCCCGCGTACTCCTACAAACGGTACGAGTTCTTGGAACAAAAAGAATATCGCACAAATGCCAAATTGGAGAGAATCGCAGCAATCACAACGGCATACCTTGCGCGTTATTGTCCGCACGTTCGAATACTCGACTCCTTCCGCATAACATTGCCAATGTTTGAACATTCGTGTGACACACACCACTACCTGTGCTGGCGCAACAGTACAAAAGGATTTGTTGGCGCAGATCGCGCAAGCGCGCACGTTTTACTGCAATTAATTTGATATTTTCTGCGCGAGTATATATATCTTATCCGCCCTTCTTCTCACTCCGCTCAGCACGCGCAGCTCTTGCCCTTCTCCTTGCCGCCGCCGTCCATGAGGTCGGTGGCGCCGCGCTCGTTGGCGGCGTTCGCCGGGTCCGCCTCGAGCTTCGCGTTCATCACGGTGCACGCGAGCAGATAGAAGGCATCCCTCACCATCACGCCAGACTTGGCGCTCGTCTCGAAGTGGAGGTAGCCCAGCTTCTCGGCGAGGGCGCGGCCGTCGGCCTCGGCCACCTGACGCTGCGCCTGGGGCACGTCGGCCTTGGTGCCGACGAGCATCGTCGGGATCCCCTCCTTCGCCTTGCTCTCCACCTCCTCCGCCCAGTAGCTCGCAACGCGCGCGAGGCTCGAGAACCGAGTGACGTCGTACGCGATGATCACACCTTCAGCCTTCCGGAAGAATGGCGCCGAGAGCGGCGCGAACCTCTCCTGCCCCGCCGTGTCCCAGAGCTGCAGTCCCACCTTCTGCGCGCCGAGGTCGAGGCTCGCCGTCGACACCTCCATCGCGATCGTCGCCGCCGTCCCCTCGTCAAACCGCCCCTCGGCAAACCGCTTGAGCAGGCAAGACTTCCCCGTCCCAGAGTCACCGACGATGATCAGGCAGAGCGAGTCGTCGAACCGACCCTCCGCGAGCGCCGCGCTCACTCGCGGCGGCGCCGCCGGCGCGGTGGCGAAGAGCTCGTCTGCCACCGAATACCTCGGCGCTCCGCCAAAGTCGCCGCCATACTCCATCGCCCCTTCCGCCGACATCTCAGCCGAGTTCCAGCCGAGGCCCTCGCTCCCGAAGTCGATCGAGCGCGACGCCGGCAGCTCGCCCGGCGGCCGCGAAGGCGCGTCGAAGAGCGCCGCCGCCGCATCCGCCGCGCGGGTCAGCTGCTCCTTCGACGCCGATCGCTGCACCAGCTCGGCCATCACCCCGCCGTGCGCCGCCGCCGAGCTCCCCGACGACGAGCGCCGCCGCGCCGCCGCCGCCGCCATCGGCGAATCGGGCGACGGCGCCGCCGGCGAAGCGCCGAGCTCTTCTCTCACGCGCTGCTGCTCCTCCCTCACGCGCTGTTGCATCGCGCGGAGCTCTTCCTCCTCGCGCTCCTCGCGCGACGGGCCGAAGAGCGCGCTGACCAACGACGGCCGCCGCGGCGGCGCCTCGGCCGCCGCGGCGTCGTCGAGCAAGTCGGCCGTCGATGCACGCTCCACCTGCTCGGCGTCGGCGAAGACGGCATCCACCGACTGACGACGCACCTTCTCGGCATCCATTGCCTCCAGCGCCGCCGCGCGGTTGCGCTCGCGCTCGCCCGCCGTGCCGCCCTCCGCCTCTGAGATGCGCCGTTGCCGCTCAATCTCCGCCTCTTTTGCGGCGTGGAACTGATTCATGTGCCGCGGCTCCTCCTCGCGGCTGTCGACGCGCACCCGACGCGCCTGCTCGGCCTCCGCCAGCTCCGCCGCCCGCTTCTTGTTCGCCGCGCGCAGCTCCTCCTCGTCCTCGCCCAGCGACAACCGCCGCTCTCGCTCGCCTTCCACCGCCTTCGCCACCCGCTGCTGCGTTGTCCTCCGTTGCGCCTCCACCGCCAACGCCAGCGGGTCTTCGGAACCCGCCGCCCCTTCGCTCATCCGCCGAGCGCGCTCCGCCTCCGCCGCCTCCGCCTCCGACCGCTGGTTCGCCTCACGCAGCGCCTCTTCATCTTCTCCTAGCGACAGCCGCCGTTCCCTCTCCGCCTCGGTGCTCC
>JACLAC010010690.1_pt1 | contig 10262 bp, 6 predicted proteins | sample 8027881 | NCBI WGS metagenome assembly JACLAC01 (sample SAMN15725517, study PRJNA655200) | protist metagenome | isolation source: fluorescence activated cell sorting (FACS) single amplified genomes of... | place: Spain: Blaines Bay Microbial Observatory, Mediterranean Sea | collected 2016-01-19 | reverse complement strand
ATAATAACACAGAATGAGACAAAAGCAGCAGCAGGAAGAGGAAGTTAGAGAGAGGCAAACGTGTCCACATTAGGCTGGTGGTGGAGTATGATCTCTCGTACTGTCTATCCACATATGTGCCCTAGGAGCCACGCTGTTGCCGATATTCTGGATTCTGGATACTGCGCGCACCATCCGTGATCTATGCTTGTAGATTACATTCCATCGTTCTATCAATGGGTATCCGACAACGCTAGTTAGGGTTAGGGTTGTCCCAGGATCTGTTGCCACTCCACCACTTGCGTGCTAGGGGAAATGGGAATGTCAAGTATAGTCAATCCGTAGTCCAGTGTCCACTCCACCACTTGCGTGCTAGGGGAAATGGGAATGGCAAGTATAGTCAATCCGTAGCCTGTGTGCCCAACGGCCGTATGCGTCGCAGCCCGTCCAGTACAATTTTCTATTAGTGTATTGTTCTCATGGTCGCCTAATACTTGATAGATAGGAAACCTTCCGTACTTAGTATATGTATTCAACGCTACTTGTATGGTAGGCACCGTACTTGTCGGAGAGAAAAAAGGCGGCAAAATTATGTGATAGGCTTTTGAAATACTTTACGCTATAAAACCCATACTACAGTCGTGGTAACAGAGGGGCCAAAAATGTTTCAAGCCCATGGCGTTGAAAATTTCATTGAGCTTGGGTGGAGAAAGCTTGATACAAAGGAGAACAGAGTTGTGTATGTTGTGCGACCAAGGATAACATGTATGAAGCAAATTGCCAATCACATCCGCTCTCACGCGAAGGAGAATGCCAAGAAGGCATACTCGGTAGTATTCGTCCCGCGGCGCAGTTTTCTATGCGAAAAAGTTTTGAAAGATGAAGGTGTTTATGCGAATGTTACGATATCAGAGTACCATCTAGGACTTATACCGTTCGATGACGATGTTCTTTCACTTGAACTGCCAAACCCAATTTCTGAGCCAGTGTTGGATAGCGACAACACGATGCTTTACACTATGGCCCGTTCCTTAATGGACTTGCAAACACTGTATGGCGTCATTCCTGTTGTTCGTGGTAAAGGTTTCATGTCTAAGGTGGTAATAGAATTGATGCTTCGCTTGCGAAAAGAGGAGGGAGACCATGGGGATCATGGAGCTGTTCCTGACATTGACTCACTGTTAGTATTAGACCGAATGGTAGACCCTGTTTCACCCTTGTGTACGCCGTTGACATACGAAGGTTTAATCGATGAAATGATAGGCATCCAAAACACGTACGTTAAGATTGACACGAGCCAGGAAAACGAAAGCAGCCAGAGACCTAGAAACAACCCAGAAGCATACCCGGATAAAGCATGGTTATGTCAAGGATGCATGTGGAAAAATTCCGCCAATAAGATTTCTTGCTCCATTTGCGGTTTGCGACGTCCACAAGAAGGCGTCACATCCCTGGTACCATTAAACTCGAACGACCAGCTATACGCTGAGGTTCGCAACACGAACATAGGGGTCCTGCTGCCTAAATTATCTCAACGCGCTTCAGAAATGAGTCAGTTAGAAAATTCCAGGGAGCAAATGGAATCTCTAGATGAAATTCATCGCTTTGTAAAAGATTTACCAATGTTGCAAGCCAATAAGAAGTCATTGAAGAGACACATTGACATGACCGAGAAATTGCAATCGATTACCAACTCCATGGCATTCAAAGAGTTGTGGCAAGTCGAACAAGAGATCCTAGAAGGCAAGCAAAATTTGCAGTACATTGAAGACTGCATTGCCCGCGGGGAGCCCTTGGCAAAGGTATTAAGGATAGCCTGCATGCATTCTTTGTGTTGTGGTGGATTTCGGCCTGCTAAATTTGATCAGATTAGGCGCGAAATTTTGCAAACGTACGGTTACGAATTCATGTTTACCTTAGACAACTTAGAGCGAATGGGGTACTTGGGTCACAGTCCATATTGGGAGTGGAAAAGCTTGACGCGCAATTTTTCGCTATGTGCAGATGAAGTAGAGGTATACAACCCAACCAACATGGCATACGTTACATCGGGCTATGCACCGTTGAGTTGCCGCATTGTGGAAAGTATGATACGTATGGGATGGAGCGAGACAGCAAATGCTGTAAGGGCAATTCCCGGCCCAGCCGTGGACACCACCCAATCCAAAAAAAATATAGGCGGTGGGTTTGAGCAGAAAAATACTACTCCTGCGAATGTTACAGAAAACCCAAGACGTAAAGTTTTATTAGTATGCGTATTGGGAGGGATCACGCATATGGAAATTGCAGCGTTACGGTTGTTAAAAAAGGACAGTCGGTTTGACATCATTATCGCTTCCACTAAAGTTATAAACGGAAAGTCTTTTGTGAAAAGTTTAATTGATAATCCTCGAGTCGACGGGCAAGACATAATGCTTTAATGTTTAATACGTTTTTCTCTAGATTTTTAAATACTCGTGTACATAATATAATGTGTTATGAACTTCTTAAAGAGACCAGCCGCTATATCCAAAGGATACTACACACAACAAATAATGAGCCGTTTGGTTTCAACCTTAAAAAGCATTTTGAACTACACACCACACTCACTTTTTATATTTTTAAAGTATATACATATCAATCTATAAATTAGATTCACATTCAATATAAATACTAACTACGAAGTAGGAATACCTTCTGTGTTTTTACAAAAATCAAACTTTATTAATTTCTTCCTTTGTTGGATACTTCGGATACACACGCTTATACAACGTTAAACATACAGTATCGTGATTTTTAATGTGACCATTAAACGTGCACTTCATGGAACCATGGGTACCTATAGGTTGTCTAATGTGTCCACTCAAACCATGCTTAGTCCATAATTCTAGAGGTTTAAACCAGCGAATGTCATCGGGATTAAAAAACATAAACTTGACCGTTGCAGTCTTCTTTTTTACTTTTACTGGCTGCCCTGATAAAACGATTTTTTTCAATATGATTCGATCTGGGTCGATACTCATCAATGACCCAGATAAAACCATTTCCTTTTTCAAATATAATTTCTCGTTTACATTGTGTCTAAATGCCATTACAGGGGCTGGAGAATAAGTGATTGGCAAATATGCCGTCATCGCAACAAATCGCCCGGGTTGGAGAAATCTCTCAAATTTGTTCTTATCACAATTATAATTATTTTCAGAAAACAATGGTTTACAGACACTACGGCGAAAACCGTAGTGGATATCCAAGACATCCTTCGATTTGACTGGTGTATCACACATCGCGGATTTCCGTACAGTGAAATTAACCACAGACATTCGGTTTTCGTGCTTAAAAAGACCAGATAGCAATAGCGGTTGACAAAATGTTGATGAAAATTTCTTATTGTTCATATGTATATCAAATTTCGAGTCATCAACGTTAACCAAAATCAACGTAACATACTGACCCACCGAGACACAATCATTTGCAATTGCTAGTAATGCGTTTTCAGCACTGTTTTGTTGTAACGATGTATCTTCTTCAAGTACCATGCCTTTACTCTCTTTCATCTTAAAGGCATCGTTACTTTTTCGTATCTGCATATCCATAGTACGTTTTAAGCTTTGAATTTTTTCGTTTTGCTCCAATAGCCGTTTTTGTGTGTATGCGATGTCTTCAATCTGGAAAATTTTTGCATAATCTAAAGGTAAGCTTTCCTTTGGATCCCATGGGCTAGATCGGAAACTTTTCAGACCTCGGTACCTCGCAAACCGTTCACGAGCAGGTATATTTTCTGGGGTATCAACTTCATCAGGAAATACCACATCTTCCTCTTGTTTTTCGCGCATCTCCCTGCGTTTTTCTCGCCAACGTTGAAGCTCTAATGCATGCTTGTCAGGATCGTCCTCATCGTCATCCCCGACCATAGTCGTATCTGATGCATTTTGTTTTCCCCCGTTGTTCAATTCGTTCTCGTATTTTTCCAGCCCTTTATACTCTTCGTAATCTTCTTCTTCATCCTCGCTGTTCATAACACCATCTAACCAAACCTTTTGGGTCGCAGATGCACCTGGAAATTTGTTGGCGTTAGCGCCTATCGTCGACTCAGCCATGGTATTGTTGCTTCCTGGGGGAACGAGTGAAACAAAGTCATTATTCATAGCAGTACCGTTGTCATAAGGTGAAAACATTTTCTGATTTGTTGTAAATCCAGCTTCTTCAAGCTCAGCGTCAGAAAATATAGTCTGCTCTCCAGCCAAAGGATCTACGGTTGCGAACTGATCCAATGGCTCTTGCTTCGATGGATCTGCAGTGTATAGAGTGATGTCCTTGTTCGGTGAGGCATGCTTTGACTGTGCACTGACAATACTTTTTCTATCCTTTCCAACAAATGGCGCAGGATCTTCTGCATACTTGATGGAATGCATTCTATAAGTTCCAACGCCGGTCAAATGAACAAGTTGATTGACATTCAACGGTTTTCCGCGAACATATCCTGAAATATGGTATTTACTGGATTCATTGTTACCATTTTCACACTCCTTGCGCACACTACTCACGAGAAAGTAGGGGCGCATGCTGCGAAAATGCAACTCCTTCAGTCTCAATGATGACAGGTATCGGCATATTTGATCAATATTTTGTTCCACTGCAGCCTTCACTTTAGAAGCATTCAAGTTCGCTTTTCTCGATGGTGCAGAAGCGTCTAGGTCCATAAGATGATCGCTGCGGGACTGTTGCTCATCAGTGTTATCGTACATATGGTCGAGAACCTTCACTCCACCCCCAAATTCGGTATCGAAAAAGCGTTGTAGCAATTTACGAATACTATTTTTTTTTTTGCCTACCGCGGTGTCACTTTTTCTTGCTTGGTTAACTCCAATCATTGCTGGAAAACCTTGGGCTCGTAACGACGATATGACTTGCTCCCCAAATTTATCGATTAGTTTGTCTGGATCACTTGTGGCAGGAACGACAACTAAAATAACGTCTGTTACCTTAAGCAAGTCAAGAAGCGCAATCAGGTCGTTGCTATCATCTCCACTACGTTGGAAGCATGTGAGTGTGATACGGCTGTTCCACTTTTTGATCATTCCAGTATATTGGGGAAGAAAATGCAGCAATCCAGTTTCCGATTTTGATATATTCTCCATCTGTTGTAGAATATCATGCGCTAAGGCTGTCGGAGACGTGCAACGTGTATTTGTGTCGTTGTCGATGGACTCATACAGCGACACCACCGTTACCAGGCGTGGCGCGCCATTGGCACTGCCAGCGGCATACCGCTTGTCACGAATCATTTGAGCCTTTTTTTTTGCCGCTTGTTGCTTTGTCTTGTTTATACGGTCACGCCTACCCTCAACGGCCAGCGAAGACTTTGCATATTTACCAACGTTTCTTTTGTTTGACACTGCACGCCCTCCAACGTTGTCTCGCCTGTCGATTCTGCGTTTGCTAGTATTCTTACCAGTCTTATGCTTCTTGTTGGACTGTTTCAAATTTGATGAACGATGCCTGTACGCCATCGTTTATAATAAGCCACGCCCCCTAAATAGTCTGCCGGTAAGTTTGCTGTATATACGCGCGGGTTTCCCACACAATGTGCAGTCCGCTAGGGGCTCCTTGTTCTTTCAGAAGAAATGGATGGACTGGCTTGACTGAGGAAGAAAGAAAGAGAGAGCGATTTTAATTAGTACTATTATTATATAACTATTCAGGATGATGGAAATAGCATCAACTAAATAAAAAAACCTCAAAAAAGAATGTGGATAAAGTGTAAAAGAAAGGCAAATTAAATATAGATTAAGTATATTTAAATTGGCATCACTCATTAGACTAAGGAATCGCGTCTCGCATCGTCCTATACCATTGTAGTGGTTGCTCCACGAAATTAATAAAAAAAAAGAAGATAGTGCAAGAGTTGCATTGAGTCGCGTCCGTCGCCGTCCTCCTGGAAATTTATTTCGAGCCTCGGTGGAGGAGCAAGACCATGCGCCAGGACGAAGTGCAAGTCGTCGAGGACAATGGTATCTTGATGGAAGACCTCACGAGGAGTGGGCCTGGTCATCATAGGCGTACGAAGCGAGATGGACGAGCTGTCGTGGATATTGCTGCTCATAAACCTCGCCGCAGAAGGCGTGTTTCCCTGGCACGAGCTTTTGTAGGCAACAAAGTCCACTGGGCCGGAAAGAAGCTAAATGCAATGAAAGAGAGGTTTCCCCTTCTAATTTCAGCTATACTATTCGCCAATGCCCTTGGCAAACTTATCATTTTTGCCGTCGACATTGTATCTGACCTTACACTGACTTACGTTATTAGCGGAAACGAAGCAGTGAAGAACTTGTTCCACGCAATGCTAGCGTTCATAGTTTTGCAATATGTTATGGGAATTATTGGGTTGAACATGTATTTCAAGAAGGATCTATTCCAGGATCCAATGCCGAGATTAAAAGTTGGTGACGTGGTACAAGCAAGGAAGCCCCATTGGAACTATGAAACTTACCAACGCGGAAAAGTCACGGCAGTACACGACGACCACACATATGACATAGAGCCTTACCTGTGGTCCTACAAGCAAGGCTGTGCTAGTAGTTTAGATGGTTTAACCATGGAAAATGTCAAACAGTTGGAAATCAAGAATTATGATACGTTAAAGAAAAATTTCCATACTGCTAAGGATCTGAGAGAAATTCGCAGAAATCGTTTGAAACGAGTGGTCGGCTTCATCCTGTCACCCATCTTAGTCCTAATATTCGACGTATTGATTCTGGTTTATCGCCCATTTCAAAAATACTTCCATCACAAATTCCTTGCTTTCCTTGTTCAGTACGAAACGCTCCGTATCTTGGTGGAAGTATTGTTCGAATCTGTGCCACAGGCTATCATACAAACGATGTTGTACTTTAAATGCTTGGGAGGTGCTTGTGGTTTCGTAGACAGTCCCAACGACTTCTTGACGACTTCGCAGACGCTAACTATTTCATTGGTAGTGTCTGTACTGAATATTATTCGCTTATCAGTCTCTACGTATATTGCAATCACATCGATGGGGATCAGCATAAGACAGTATACACGACACTTGTTTCTTCTTGGTAGTGGACTAAATTTAGACGCGATTCATGAAAATGCATGTACCACACTACGTTTTTATGGCTTGACTGACGCTGAAATTCGACAGCTGGTACCAGTCTTGAAAAAAAATAAGTCGACAAAAGAATTTTATATCGATTGGGAGAATCTTAGCGATGATCAAGTAGCTTTATTTATAAATGGCACAAATCACCCTGCTGTGCTAGCAAATTTTGTTTCCAATATGCCTCTGTTGTATCCAAAAGGAAGCCCCTTCATTGTTGCTTGTGAGAAGGGTTTGCTGGAGCTTGTCAAGTTTTGGGTTGAAAACTTTCGTAATGCAGGCTCGGAATTCGATGGCATGAGTGATTTCATCAATCAGCGGGGGAAAGCTGTCGGTGGTTATCGTGGGTACACTGGCTTGATTATAGCAGCCAAAATGGAGCAATCCCAAGTGATAGAGTTCTTGCTTGCTCAAGAAACTATCGATGCTACAATTGTAAGAGAAGGGACGGGTAGAAATGTAGTTCACTATGCTGCTTACTACAATCGAAGGAGTTTGGCGACACTGAAAGCTTTGTTGAATCATGAAAAATGCTCTTTGGACTTAATCAATGCTAAAAGTGCGGATGCAAAAACGCCGCTGGACTATGCTAATGTCAATACTGGTGATCTACGGGCGGAAATTGTGAAATTGCTGGAATCAAAAGGCGCAAAAAGAAATCAACGCACACGCGCATTTTCAATGACGACGACGATTTGAAGTACCAAATGTATCGGTATATTCCTTTTTGAAAAACGCATCTCATATGCATAACTTATTTTAGAACAGTGTATATGAATTTATTTTTACAATTGAACAGTGTATATATATACGAAGTAATACTATTTGTAGAAGAAAAATTAGTACGAATATGTAATTATTTTTATCATATTATATTTGAACAAACCCTAAGCATGTGTGTGTGTGTGTTTGTGCGTAAAATATACGGAAAATAATAATACATATTTGAGAAATTTTATCAAATGTATGTGGCTCCAGATAGAGTATTTTAAATTGCTTTTTTGTGCTGGTTGTGTGGGGGAAAGCAAATACGTCTGATGAAGTCATCACCCACCCTGTCCTATCCGTGAAGGTTTCGAGGCACGCGCCTTCATCGCACAGAAACCAAACTAAATGGACTTCGAAAAGCACAGGCGCCATTTCAGTTGTCATCATACTCGTACATTTCCTTCATTTCCATCAGTCCGCGATGAGCAATGCGCGCAAGCGTATCGAGCACTTCAGCATCATCTTGGTCAAGCTCATACACTTCTACTGCTGCCATAACCCGGTCGTCACTACTTAGAATCAACTCCTTCAGTGCAGCTTTCTGGACATGGTCAATCACACCATTATTATACAATTGGGCTGCACCCTTCAGTGCTAACCCATAACGTCTACGTAGCTGCGTTGTTTCCGGCGAAAAGTAACGTGAATCTTCGTCTATGTACGCCGAATATCCGGATGCGCTTGAAATCCTCGAGTTATTTGATTCAGACGATTGTTTCTTTGAGACACCTGCAACTAAAATTTGTAACGAAAAAGTGCAGTAGTCTTGGTTAGCAAGTCGAGAAAGAAAATCATCGCTGTAGTTAGAAGAGGTGCCCACAAGGGCATTTCCATAACACTTACGTGGCTCGCTCTTGTTCGGGCGAGAGCGCCTGGTAGGGCTTTGGCTAAGGTACTTATTGCCAATGTCACCGTCTACCAAAATAAAATCATCGTCTTCGTCATACTCGTCCTCTTCATCAACATAGTCATCGTCCATGTAGTCGAAATCATGAGACATATTCAATAAACCTGCGTCTCTGACATCCGTCTTGGACGGGCGGTCGCGTAGTTGTGTGGCTAGGGAATCTTTAATAAAACTTTTCTGGAGCTTTAACTTGTTTGCTATCACTCCTCCCGCAACGCCTTCGTCCTTTAAAATATGTCGCTTCTTCAAGTCCTCCATGCTAGGCCTGGACTCAAGCATATGCCCCAAATGATTACTTAACATTTGCCTTTCCAACTGCTCCTTTCTGCCCAGAATACTATCTGCCACGCCATCCTTGTAAATACCTTGTTGTCTCAATAGCTCGATATCTGGCCGCATTTCCAACAGGTGTCCGACCGTGTCTCTGTTCATTTTGCGCTCTAATGAGGCTGCTAGCCCTTGTATGCGTGGTGCAACTGCCGTCTTCCTTTTAATGCCGATTTGTTCGACAAAATCTTCGCTTGGCCTAGTTTCAAGCAGATGGCCGACAACATCGCCAACCATGCGTTTTTCCAGCTTATTCGCGATCGCCTGAATGCGGGGAGCCCTACCCATATTTGCTGTATGAAGCACTCCGTCCGACAGTAGCTCCTGCATGCTCGGTCGCGACTCAAGCATATGTTGAACGCTATTTGCGTTGATCTGGCGTTCCAGCTTATTTGCTAGTCCTTGTATGCCAGGTGCAATCTTTCTAGATTGCAGTAAGCCTTGCTGGATCATTGCCTCTTTGGGCGGTCTATCGATCAATAGATGGTTTACTGTGTCGGAGTTGATCTTGCGTTCAAGCTTGGCTGCTATTCCCTGTATCCTCGGCGCTATGGCGAGATCGTCTTGCATCACGCCAGAGTCTATCAAGTCCGTGGGGTCTGGTCTGCGGAGTAAGCCTTGGTTGACAGCATCCTTCGTCATCTTCGACTCGAGTTGTTTCGCTACACCTTGAATTTTCCCTGCAACTGAGCCTTGCTTTAGAATGCCGCCGTTGACAAGCTGTGTAACCTCTGGGCGCTTTTCTAGAGCTCGCTTTACGTTTCTCGTATGCAGCTTTTTTTCAATAGTTCTTTTCTTTCCGTCCACCGTGCTGTGCTGCGATTTTGGTTTCTTAGAGGACGAGGCGTTTTTTAGTTGGCTTTCGAGCTTATCGACCCTGCCTTTCATGGACATGCTGGACGTCCTCATGGCAACCGCCGGCTGCGAGTTTCCCCTTGAGGTTACTGCTGCCGGTGACGCCTTTTGGGACGGTGCCGCCTTTTGTGGGCTGGACCTCTTATTGGCTCTTTTGCTTTTCTTTTTTCCGTGGCGCTTTGGCATGCTGTATTTTGATGTCGTGGAATCCTGGTGCTTCCTTGTAGACAATGTGAACGCTGATGCGGTGTCCGTGCGCATGTAGTCACGGCGCAGGCGAAGGAGTCATTCCATTTGTTGCGGAGGAGTTAGTGGACGAAAAAAGAAGAA
>JACLAC010021618.1_pt1 | contig 10263 bp, 6 predicted proteins | sample 8027881 | NCBI WGS metagenome assembly JACLAC01 (sample SAMN15725517, study PRJNA655200) | protist metagenome | isolation source: fluorescence activated cell sorting (FACS) single amplified genomes of... | place: Spain: Blaines Bay Microbial Observatory, Mediterranean Sea | collected 2016-01-19 | reverse complement strand
ACCCCCTGAGCACCATCGACGACGACGATGGCCCCGTGTTTATGCGCTAATACGGAGATCTCCTTGATGGGGAGGATCGTACCCAGGGCATTGGAGGCGTGGGTTACGGCGACGATCTTGGTGCGGTCTGAGAGTAGTTTCTCGTATTCATCGATGAGAAATTCGCCCTTGTCATCAATGGGGGCGACTTTGAGCATTGCGTCTTTTTCCTGGCAGAGCATTTGCCAGGGTACGATATTGGCGTGATGCTCGATGCGTGAGACGATGATCTCGTCGCCGGTGTCTACCTTTTGGCGACCGTAGCTTTGGGCGACCAGGTTAACGGCCTCGGTGGTACCCCGAACAAAGACGATTTCGCCATTTTCACGGGCGTTGATGAATTGGCCGATTCGACCACGAGCGCGTTCAAATGCGAAGGTCGCTTGCTGGCTGAGGAAGTGGACACCGCGGTGTATATTGGCATTTTCGGAAGCGTAGTAACGCTGCAGTGCATAGATGACGGTCAGCGGTTTTTGCGTGGTCGCGCCATTGTCGAAATAGACTAGTTCCTTGTTGCGAATTTTCTCGCTGAGCACGGGGAAATCGCGGCGAATGCGCGTGACGTCGATCGGGGTTGCCGCAGGTTGTACTGTCATGGTGCTCATGGCGCGATTCCTGCGTTTTGATCTAGGTAATGGGTGACCAGTGCGTCGAGCGAGTTGCGCAGCGAGTCGATGCGGATGCGGTCGATGACCTCGCCGGCGAAGGCTCGGGTCAAGACCTGTGCAGCCTTGTGGCGGCCTATGCCACGGGAGCGCAGGTAGAAGATGGCGTCCGGATCGAGCTGGCCGATTGTGGCGCCGTGTGAACATTTGACGTCGTCGGCGTAGATCTCGAGTTGGGGTTTGGTGTCGATACGCGCAGAGTCTGAAAGCAGCAGGTTCTGGTTGGCCTGGTAGGCATCGGTCTTTTGTGCCGCCTGGTGCACATGGATCTTGCCGCGGAAGACGCCGGTGGCCTCGCCTGCGAGGATGCCCTTATAGAATTCATGGCTGCGGCAATGGGGTGCGGCATGCTCAATGAGCGTGTGGTTGTCGACGTGTTGGGCATCGTTTTCGACGTAGAGTCCGTTGAGGGTCGAGTCGACGCCTTCGCCCACGAGGGCGGTGTGTACGTGGTTGCGGGTCAGTTGGCCGCCCAGGGTGATCGAAGTGGAGCGAAAGCGGGCCGCTCGCTCTTCGCGGACGTAAGTGGCAGAGATGTGGAAGGCGGTGTTTGATTCGCGCTGGACCCGGTAGTGGTCGATCGACGCGTTGTCCCCCAGGTAAATTTCGCTGACGGCATTGGTGAGATAGGTTTCACGCCCCAGTCCAACATGGCTTTCCACGAGGCTCGCCTCGGAGTTGGCTTCGGCGATGATAAGGATGCGTGGATGGGATACGGCTTTGACCTTATGGCCGGTCGATGCGAAGAGCAGGTGTACAGGTTGACTGAGTACGGTCTGCGGGCGAAGGTGAACCAGCGCGCCGTCGTGCAGGAAGGCGGTGTTGAGCGCGTTGAAGGGCTCATTTTTCGTACTTGCCTGTTGGCCGATATGGCGTTTGATCAGATCGGTGTCTTCGACGAGGGCAGTGCGCAGACTTTTGACTAGTGCGCCTGTGGGGAGTGTGTCGAGTTGGGAAAGGCCGGGGTTGAAATGACCGTTGACGAAAACCAGACACGGCAGGTCGTAGCAGAAGGGAGCAAGCGCTGTATCGGGGGGCGCGGTCTCTTCTTTGGCCAATCCGAAGTTGAGACGAGTCAGCGCCGCGAGACTGGTGAAACGCCATTCCTCGTCCTTGGTCGTGGGAAATCCAGCAGCGGTGAAATCCGCTATGCTAGTACGTCTGAGCGGACCGACGGAGCTTGCAGCTTCGCCGTTGAGACCCTGTTCGAAAGTGGCGAAGCAGTCCTGGTACCAGTCGCTCATGCGCTGTGCTCCAGGCTGGCTTCTTTAACCCACTCGTACCCTTTTTCCTCCAGTGCGTGCGCCAGACTTTTGTCGCCCGATTTGATGATGCGGCCCTGGTAGAGTACGTGGACGTAGTCGGGGATAATATAGTCGAGAAGGCGCTGGTAGTGGGTGACGACGACTACGGCTTTATTAGGGCTGTGCAGTTTGTTGACTCCGTTAGCGACGATGCGTAACGCGTCTATATCGAGCCCGGAGTCGGTTTCGTCGAGAATCGCGAGTGCAGGTTCGAGTACGGCCATTTGCAAAACTTCGTGCCGTTTCTTCTCACCGCCGGAAAAGCCTTCATTGACCGGTCGCTTGAGGAAGTTTTCGTCCATTTCGACCAGGGCGAGCTTTTCGCGGATCAGCGAGAGGAAGTCAATCGCATCGATCTCCTCCTCGCCGCGGTGCTTGCGGATTTCGTTGTAGCTGGTGCGCAGAAAATAGGTGGAATTGACTCCGGGGATTTCAACGGGGTACTGAAAGGCGAGGAAGAGGCCCTCACGGGCTCTTTGCTCGGGGTCGAGGTCTAGCAGGTCGCGTTCGCGGTAGCGGACCGATCCGGCGGTGATTTCGTAGCCCTCGCGGCCGGCCAGGACTTGGGCCAGGGTGCTTTTGCCTGAGCCATTAGGGCCCATTATCGCGTGGATTTCTCCGGCTTTTACCTCGAGATCGATGCCCTGAAGGATCTCGATCTCTTCGACGCGGGCATGGAGGTTTTCGATTTTTAGCATTGCGGATGTATTTCCTTGGTCTAAGCGTTCAGCCGACGCTGCCTTCGAGGCTAATCCCCAAGAGCTTCTGTGCCTCGACGGCAAACTCCATCGGCAGTTCGGCCAGGACTTCTTTACAGAAACCATTGACGATCATCGAGACGGCGTCTTCGGTCGAGAGTCCGCGTTGGTTGCAATAGAAGATCTGGTCCTCGCCTATTTTGGCGGTCGAGGCTTCATGCTCGACATGGGCCGACGGATTGCGGACTTCGATATAGGGAAAGGTGTGAGCGCCGCACTGGTCGCCGATGAGCATCGAATCGCACTGAGTGAAGTTGCGGGCGTTCTCAGCGCGTTTCATAATTTTTACCTCGCCGCGATACGTGTTCTGACCGCGTTTGGCGGAAATGCCCTTGGAGACGATAGTGCTGCGGGTGTTCTTGCCGATGTGGATCATCTTGGTACCGGTGTCGGCTTGCTGGCATTTGGAGCTGACGGCAACCGAGTAGAACTCGCCGACTGAGTTGTCGCCTTGCAGGATACAACTCGGGTATTTCCAAGTAATTGCCGAACCGGTCTCGACCTGGGTCCACGAGATTTTGGAATTTGCTCCTCGGCATGCTCCGCGCTTGGTGACGAAGTTATAGATGCCGCCCTTGCCCTCGTCATCGCCGGGATACCAGTTCTGTACGGTGGAATACTTTATCTGCGCATCGCCGAGGGCGACGAGTTCGACGACGGCGGCATGGAGTTGGTTCTCATCGCGCATCGGCGCGGTACACCCCTCCAGATAGGAGACATAAGATCCTTCATCGGCAATGATCAACGTGCGCTCGAACTGTCCGGTGTTGGCGGCGTTGATACGAAAATAGGTCGATAGCTCCATCGGGCAGCGTACGCCACTGGGCACATAGACGAAAGAGCCGTCAGTGAAAACAGCGGAGTTGAGGGTAGCGAAATAGTTATCGTTGTAGGGCACGACCGTGCCCAGATACTTCTGCACCACTTCGGGATGATTCTGCACCGCTTCGGAGAATGAGCAGAAAATGATGCCGAGATCGGCGAGTTTGTCCTTGAAGGTAGTGGCGACCGAGACGCTGTCGAAGACAGCGTCGACAGCGACGCCAGCCAGCATTTTCTGCTCTTCGAGGGGGATGCCGAGCTTTTCGTAGGTCGCCAGGATTTCGGGATCGACCTCGTCGAGGCTGGCGATCGAATCTTTTTTAGGCGCCGAGTAGTAGACGATGTCCTGGTAGTTGATCTCGGGATAGTGGACCATGGCCCAGCGCTCGCTTGGCTTGCGCCGGGTAGGATCCTCAAGCTCAAGCCAATGCCGATAGGCTTTGAGCCGCCACTCGAGCATGAAATCGGGCTCGTTCTTCTTGGCCGAGATAAATCGGATGATTTCTTCGTTGAGGCCTGGAGGGGCCGAGTCGGCCTCGATATCGGTGACAAAGCCCCACTCGTAATCGCGGTTGGCGAATTCTTCGAGCACTTCGGTTTCGCCCTCGGTCCTCGCCGTGGTCGATTCGCTCATTCTTTATTCCTCACAAGGTGCGTGATAGTATCTAAGTTGACAAAAAAGTCAAGATTGAAGAAGGGGACGTATCTCAGTATCTGCTAAGAAGATAGGAATCCTTATCAAAAAGTCAAGATTACGAGTGAATACATCGCAGGCCGAGACTCAGCCTATTTTTTTGCGCTGGACCAGATAGTGCGCCAATGCCTTGTCGAAGGGGGTTGCGGTATCGAGCAGCGCATAGTCGATCCGGGCCTCGGCACAGCCCAAGCGATAGGTCTGGACGAGGTTGTCCATCAATTCACGGTACTCATGGCGGATATGCCAGGGTTGGGTACTGAGGGTCTCGTCGGGGGATTCAAGGTCGTAGAAACGGGTCTCGTCGCGAAAGTCGAGGTCCTGTTCGCGGGGGTCGAGTAGGTGAAAGACTACGACCTCGTGACCGAGGTGGCGAAAGTGACGTAGTCCCTTGAGGACTTCGTCCGGATCGTCGAGCAGGTCCGAGAGCACGATGATCAATCCGCGGCGTGAGATGCGTTCGGCGAGATCGTGGAAAGACGGGGCCATAAGCGTATTGCTCTGCGGTCGGGCTTGGTCGATGGTCTTGAGCAGGATCTGCAGGTGGCTCTGGACCGAGCGCGGTGGCACATAGGTTTCGATCTGGTGGTGGTAAAGCAGGAGTCCGACGGCATCGCGTTGCTTGAGCATCAGATACGAGAGCGCAGCAGACAAAGCGGTTGCATAGCGGAACTTGCTAAGCGGCGCACCGCTTTGATAGTTCATCGAGCCAGAGATGTCGATGAGCAGGTACGCTTTGAGATTGGTCTCTTCCTCGTACTGTTTGACGTAGAGACGACCCGATTTTGCGTAGGCCTTCCAATCGAAGTCGCGCAGGGGATCTCCTGGCAGATAGGGGCGATGCGCAGAAAATTCGACCGAGAAACCGTGGTAGGGACTGCGGTGCAGACCGGTTATGAAACCCTCGACAACGAGTCGGGCGACGAGATCTAGTCGCGAAATTCGCGAGATCGTTTCAGGGTCGAGATAGGAGGTGTGTTCGCTCAAATCAGGATTCCGTCGCGATGTCCTCGATCAGACGATTGATCAGGCCGACGGCGTTGATATTTTGCGCTTCGGCGTGAAAATTTACTACGATGCGGTGGCGCATGACGGGTAGAGCTACCGCCTGGATATCTTCGATGGCGACCGAATGGCGACCGGCGAGGATTGCCCGTGCCTTGGCTGCCAGGATGAGGTATTGCGAGGCGCGGGGTCCCGCGCCCCAGTTGACCATCTCGCGAACGTAGGTGGGGGATTGTTCATCTCCGGGTCTGGAGGCGCGGACTAACGCAACGGCGTAGTGGATACAATGATCGGCTACTGGTACTCGACGTACCAACTCCTGAAGCTCGACGATTTTCTGGCCGTCGATGACTTTTTCGACCTCGTTTCTGCTGACGCTGGTTGTCGCTCGGACGATCTCCTCCTCCTCTTTCCGATTGGGATAGTCGATCCACAACTCGAAGATGAAGCGGTCGAGTTGGGCTTCGGGTAGTGGGTAAGTGCCTTCCTGCTCGATGGGATTTTGAGTCGCCAACACGAAAAATGGCTCGCTGAGTTGCATGGTCTCGCCACTAGCAGTGACTGCGTGTTCCTGCATAGCCTGGAGCAGGGCCGCCTGGGTCTTCGGAGGGGTGCGGTTGATCTCGTCGGCGAGGATAATATTGGCAAAGAGTGGCCCCTGGATGAAGCGGAAGGTCTTGCGTCCGGTCTCGGCGTCTTCCTCGAGGACTTCGGTACCGGTGATGTCGGAGGGCATCAGGTCGGGAGTGAACTGGATCCGGCCGAAGGAGAGGTCAAGCGTGCGTGCAAGCGTCTGGATTAGGGTGGTTTTGGCTAGGCCGGGTACTCCGACCAGGAGGCAATGGCCGCCGGAAAGCAGGGCCATGAGCAGGTCTTCGACGATCTGCTTTTGGCCGATGACGACCTTGGCGACTTCGCCGTAGATCCGATCCCTGATTTCGCTAAGCTGTACTACTGCCTCGACATCCGACATGTGCATCCTTTCTGCGGGTTTAGGGAATGTGCGAGTGACTGCATCCTTTTTGGGGCGGAGTGCGGAGTAGCCGACCGTGCTGGTTGGCGAAAATATAGTCCAGATTGCGGTCTGATTCAAGCAAGCGCGCCTGGCCGGAGCTATTTTTTGTATCCCTCCGAGCGATAGAATATATTGAGTGAGATTGTTCTAAGTCGCTGATTTTAGGAGCTCTTTGCCAATGCGGTAAATCCATTGATATTTTCGATGGATTTACCGAAGGGAAAAGGTCGGTATGAGTATGGGTGGTGAACCGGGCATCAAAGACGAGGGGGCAGAGGGGCTGCTGCCGCCGTCGTTTCGCTCTAAATTGGATCTCGGGCAGAGTTCGTCTCAGAACACTGCTGCTCCAGATATGGAGGCTTTCACCCTTAGAGCGTTCTTGCTTGGGATTGGTTTTGCCTCCCTTATCGGGGGAGGTGTGGCCTATAGTACGCTCTATTTGCAGGGTTCTTTCATGGCGCTGGGCTTTGGTACGGTCGGCGCTGTTTTGCTGCTCTTTCTTTTGTCCGGGCTGATAAACCCTCTGCTCAAGTTGGTATGGGCTCCTCTGGGCCTACGGCGCGGCGAAATGCTCCTGATCTACATAATGATGGTGATGGCTTCCCCGATTCCGAGCATTTTCGCTCCTCGGTTGCTCACTAATATCGTCGTTCCCCTTTACTACGCCACACAGGAAAATGAGTGGGTGCAGTTGCTGCAGCCGCATATGCCGACCTGGCTCATGCCGGCTGATCCAGGTATTGATCAGCTGTTTTTCGAGGGAATCGGAGCTGGTTATGCGGTGCCCTGGCAAGCCTGGTTGCCGGTGCTTCTGGTCTGGCAGCCTTTTATATGGGCCCTTTTTTTGGTGATGATCGCCGCGATGGTCATTTTGCGCCGCCAATGGGTGGATAACGAACGGTTGGCTTATCCTCTGGTGCAGTTACCGTTGGCGATGACCGAGGAGGCTAAAAGTGGGGAGTTCTTGCCGCCCTTCTTCAAAAATCGGGTAATGTGGGTCGGTTTTGCAATCCCCGCTACCTGGAGTACTCTGCACGGACTCTACAGCTATTTTCCCGAGTTAGTACCCTTTGCTGGCAGCGTGGACCTGATCGACCAGACTGTGCCTATAATGGGCAATTCTACCCAGCTCCTGCTCAAGTTCAGGTTTCATATTCTCGGCTATTTTTATTTCCTCAAGACCGAAGTTGCTCTGAGCTTGTGGGTTTTCAATTTGCTCGCCTGTTTGCTGGAAGGGATTCTGCAACTCCTGGGGATTGTGAGTTCACAGAGTCTGGGGCCTGGACACGGGATTCGCAATCCGATTTTTGTACACCAGTCGGTGGGGGCGATGGTGGTGCTTTTTCTCGGAGGTCTATGGGCTGGACGCCGTCATTTCCAGGCTGTATGCCGCAAGGCGTTTAAGGGAGATCCTACCGTGGATGATTCACGCGAGGTTCTCTCCTATCGGGCGTCGCTGATTATTCTCGTTTTCGGCAGTGCGGTGATCGTGGGGTGGCTATGGCTGGCTGGGCTGTCGCTTTGGGTAGGGGTTGGACTGATTTTGTTGGCCGCAGTGATCTTTGTCGGTTTTACACGGGTGGTCGTCGAGGGGGGACTATCGGATGGGGCACCGCCTGCGGTTCCGGCCGGGATCCTGATCTCGGCAGTGGGCTCATCGGCGATCGGTGCGCCGGGTCTGGTGATTATGGCAACGACCTATTTCTGGACCGCCAATGCGCGGAGTTTCGTTATGGCTTCGTGTGCGAATGGGCTCAAGCTCGGTGATGAATTAGGATCCAGCCAACGTCCACTATTCTGGGCTATGGTGCTGGGGCTGGCTGTGGCGCTAGCGGCAGCGGTATGGATGATTCTCGAATTGGGTTATGAACACGGGGCGCTAAACTTGCGTTTGGAATCTTACTCGCGTGCTGGCTACGCGTACATTCAGGGGCTGATTCGCTATCCTAGTGAGCCCCAGCTCTGGGGTTGGCTCAATATCGCCATCGGGGCGGTAGTGATGCTCGGCTTGACCCTGGCGCGGTGGTATTATGCCCGCTGGCCTCTGCACCCGCTGGGCTATCCGGTCGGACCTACGTGGGTTATGGATCATCTCTGGTTCAATATGTTTCTGGCCTGGCTGATAAAAATTCTGGTGCTCAAATACGGGGGCACCGAACTCTACGATAAGACGCGGCCCTTCTTTTTAGGGCTGATACTCGGCCAGCTGACTCCGGGGGGACTCTTTCTTATCGTCGATCACTTTACCGGCACGGTAGGCAACGTGATTTTTTGGGGCTGAGCCATCGGCGGATCATCCTCGGTTAAGAAGCGGGTAGACTGATGTCGAATTTCCATCCCTTGCTCATGCGTTATGGCGGCATTGTACTGATCTCGTGGCTCGGGATAGCCGCACAGGCCGGTGCCCAGGAGGGTCGGATCAGTGCGATCATCGATTCGCTGACGGCGCACGATTCACGTGTGGTCGGCTACCCTGGTTGCGCCAGGGCTGCCGATTTCATTGAGCGAGAACTGCACCTGGCAGGACTTGAAGAAGTACAGCGTGAAGAATTTCCGGTCGTGGTGCCGATCGATAAGGGTGGGCGGTTACGAATTGCCGCGAGTGAGGAATCATTTCAACTCTGGGGGCTTTGGCCCAACCAGGTGCTCACGCCGACCTTGCCTGCAATGGGTTTGACGGCGCCAATGATCTATGGCGGGACGGGTGAGTTTGAGGAATTTGGCGGCAGTGCTATGGACGGGCGGATCGTGCTGATGGAATTTGCCAGTTGGGGCCACTGGCTACGTGCCGCTGCGCTTGGGGCTCGCGCTGTGGTTTTTATCGAACCCGATGCTCCTAGTTGGCGGCAGGCCGAAGCCAAGTTCGCCCAGTTACCGCTGGATATACCTCGATTCTGGATCGCGCGGGAAGCCGGTGTAGCGCTGCGCAAGAGACTGGAAAAGGGCGAATTGTCGGTCGAGTTGGAAGCGCGCATGGAGTGGCAGGAGCGTCCGGCATGGAATATTTGGGGCATGGTGAGAGGCTCCGATCCCGAACTGCGGCAGGAGACCATCGCCATAGAGGCCTACTACGATGGTATTTCGGTGGTTCCAGGGCTAGCTCCCAGCGCCGAGACGGCCTGCAGCATTACCGGTTTACTGGAGCTGGCCCGACTATTGCGCGACTCGCCGCCGAAGCGCAGTGTACTTTTTTTAGCCACTTCGGCTCATTTTCAGGCACGACAGGGAATTATCGATTTTTTAAATCGCCACGCCCGCCGCCATCCCCACTATGCCGGCAAAATGGAATCGGATGCCGCCATCGATTTATTCATCAGCCTGGATCTTTCGAGCCATTCGAATCAGATAGGGATTTGGAACAATACTCAGCGAAAGGATCTCAAGCGCTTCTTTGCCCCGCTGGGCCGCGCTTTTCTTCGCTATGCCGCGCGCGCTGGCTCCGAAGCTACCCTGGTTAATGGCATCACTCCGGTCAAAGGCTTGGAGTGGGCCGATTACGTGCCCGATGGGTTGCTGGTCAATAGCCAGCGGGCGTTGAAAGCCGGGCTGATATCGCTGGCTCTGGTTTCGGTCAACGACGGTCGTTTTGGCGTCGATCTTCCGCTCGACCGGATAGAGCGAATGGATCTGAACAATCTGGCAGCCCAGATTGATTTGCTGAAGGGGGTGTTGACCCAGGCTTTTGACGACCCCGAACTGCTGGATAATCGCCGCGATTTTCTGCCGGTGCTCAAGGATGAACTGCGCAACTTAAACATTCAGGTGCGCGCCCTGCCTCGTCGCTCGCAGGTGCCCGATCGATCTGTTGCTGAGGCGGTAGTGGCACTAAAGCCGACTCCGGATCTAGGTAAGACGCTTAAAGGGGTGCGCAATATCCGGGTCTATCTGAGCGACGATCGCGGCGATGTAGAGGTTCCCGGTCTCGGCCTTGGTCAGTATGCCGTGACTGCGCATGTGCTCG
>JACLAC010008891.1_pt1 | contig 10268 bp, 11 predicted proteins | sample 8027881 | NCBI WGS metagenome assembly JACLAC01 (sample SAMN15725517, study PRJNA655200) | protist metagenome | isolation source: fluorescence activated cell sorting (FACS) single amplified genomes of... | place: Spain: Blaines Bay Microbial Observatory, Mediterranean Sea | collected 2016-01-19 | reverse complement strand
TAGAGGTAGCTATTGGTTTCAGAAGTCGTGACCAGAACATTTTCTGGCTTGTGGGGCGGCCGGCTTTCAGCAAAGGTGCATACATTTCTGACTCAAGGAGCTGGAATCTAGACCAGTTTAGATTTTTGTGGTTTTCATGGACATTTCTAGCTTAATTCGGCTCTCATGTAGCTTGACAGTCAAAAAGTTGGCAAATAGCGTAGATCCTTATGAACATCAACAGTTTCACAGTGTGCACTTAATTTCAAGGAAGGGAATCAGTTCAGGACCAGGTCAACAAGATTCAAGACTTGGGATAAAATATTTATTTTCGCATTTGTGTTGGCATCTGTATGTGTGTTTGTAGTGTATTTGTACACTCAATTCGAAGGACAATGCCACTGAGTCCAGACGTTCATCAAGAGTCAGGAGCAGTATGCCGCCGTGATCTGCTCCAGATACATTGCTCTCTGTTGCACTGTTGCACTGTGCAAAATGTACGATCAATGTATTATTATCTTTATTTCAGGATCATACATGTGCACTGTGCTTGATGAATTTGATGGATTTGTATTTGTGTACTTGTTTGTATTCTTATCTGGGTCTGTATTCAAATCTGTATTGTGATGCATCATGAAATCTTGCGCCACCTAGTCCCGCTGGGAGGTGGTAGCAGGGGCGCATACTGCACTGATTGCCCAACTGAGTTCTCTCCATATCGCGCCATTGCCATTGCCATTGCCATCGCCATTGCCAATGACCAGTAATAAGCCATAATGCAGCTGCTAAAGTGAGCCGGCGTTTTAGGAATGGACCCAAATGCATTTTGCACCTGATGCCTCCAATCAAGCTCCTTGGAAAATGCGGAAAATTGCATTGCAGTCCAGCTAAACAGAAGGTTTACATTCTGTACATTTGATATATCAAGGGTTGCAGGATTTTCTCCCCATGTAAGCACATTTTTGTTTTCCGCCACCAGATTGAGAGCTTTGTCTTTCTCCCTATGACTCACCTGCCAACTGGTGCCAGCACTGTCTAAAAGGAAACTAGTTGCTGTTACAATTATGCGTCGCGTGTTACGGTTATGGTTACAAGTTGACGTCACTAATGACTCATCTATATCGGCAGCGTTTGTCGTCTGGTGTGTACCTAGTATTGATTTGCACAGACACAGACACTTGAATGACACTAAATGTTATCACCATTGCAATTGAAAAATATCACATTGTTGGTGGATTTGGAGTAAACATGGTAGCATGAAGATAGATATCTAAATTACATCTGTAAGAGGGTTCAAGCCACTGGGCACTGGTGCGGATCCGGCCTTTCTCTTCCATCCCAACCGATTCAGTCAACCACTGGCTTCGGAGAAGCTCACACCTCTTCCTGTTTACAGCAAATTTCTTTTACCAGCACAGAATAATCAAAATCTTGAGATCTCAGTGAAGGTCTATTGAGGAGAACCTGGTCTTTGACAGCCACCATCGTCTCCCAGCTAATTGCACTCACCCAGAAGCTGCGAGCCCAAGCAAATAGGGCAATCAGGGGGTTTGAGTAGCACTCAACGAGAACACTGATGGGTTGCTAAAGAGAAGTTGGTGCTATTATGTAGAATAGTTAAAGTACCTCGGTACCGCTGCCAGTTTAACAGTATTTTGCCAAAATTCGTCAATATATCTTATTATGTTATTGGCCTTAAACCTTGCCCTCCAGTGGGCCCCATTCCAAGTTAAAAAAACAATGCTGTTGGCCTTCCAGGATTTAAAAGCAAACCGCTCCCCTGCAATGAGAGTAAATCAGTTTCAACGTCAGTCCGTGTAATATTTGCAGTTTCTCGCAGACAGAGACGGCATCGTGTTACAAAGTCTGTTCACCTCCTCATTCAAAACTCAAGTCTGAGTGCATTCACCTCTATCTACTAACACATGGTTCAAAGGGTGTTTTCTCACCTGAAAAGCAGCAACAACATGTTAAATGTCTCAGTAAACTTCCAATGTAATGTTTGTTCTCCCGCAGCTTGTATACTCAGTGCAGTACACTGAATGGTGAACACTTGTGTTGGTCTATTGCACTCACCTGGGTCCCACTCATATCACTGGTATTTTGTTGATTGTGTTTGTTTCAGGAGGCGGCAGCAGAGTCCAGCAAGGCCGCACCAAGCAAACAGTGGCAAAGGCAAAGCAGCTTCAAGCAGCAGCAGGTAACCATAAGATGCCAAATATCACCAATGCAGTGAATCAGCAGTGCAAACTGTGCCGCCTTGTAACTCTTTCTCAGCAATCCCCCTTCCCTTCCATCCCCAAAGTCCGACTGACTCTCCTCTCCATCACTGTCCTGCCTGCGCAGCCTCTTGTTTTTACGGCCACTCACCATAACGCCGTCTTCCGTGTCCACCGACAGCCGTACATCTTCCCCACAGTTTCCAATCCCGCCGTGTAATGTGTATAATGATGCTGATGACTGTGTTGCTTCTAAACGTTGGTGGCCAAACCCTCAGAATCACGGGTCCATCGTCAGCCGGCGGCCGTCTCTGCCTTTTGTCCAAGTTTCAGGAAAGAAAGATGAACGTCTTCATGGCTCCGCCGCGCACATACCTGTTTTCCATTTGCCAGGGTGGTCCTGGTCCACTTTGCTAGATTGTAACAAAGAAAGTCGTACAACATTACCGCAACACACAGTTTTGCATCATAGGCGATGGTTCGCCTACCATACCTGAACAACCCACTGCGCGGACCAAGATTGACCAAAGCCAACCATACTTGGGTCGACTGATGAATCGACCTTCTACACATTTTGAGGAATCGACCGACCCTACATTTTGTCTTCATTCCCCTCAAGGGGCGGGTCATCTCGTGTCATCAATGCTTTTTCATGGTTTTCCTCCGCGGACAAATATTTTTCCTCTTTGTTTGAAGATCTGGTTGAAAAAATGTCAACAGCGCATATTTGGACGGTGGCCTGTTGAGGGGTCTGGAGACTATTGGAGAGGTGCTTCATCACCGCAGTTTGTAAACGCCAAATTGATTATTTGGACACCACCTCAACAGCCAATTAAAGCCAGCCAAAACACAAATAGAAAAGTTTGTAAATGCCAAATGATCATCTCATTTTCATCATCGGCGTCAAAATCTTTGAAGCTTCCAGTCTTCTTGAATGTGCCTCTGCTGTAGCAGACACAAAATTGTCGTTGTTTGCTTTCAGTTCTCCTCTAATGTATGAAAAAATCTGACCCTCTTTTGAAATATCTACTTCTCTACAAAGCGTAGAAAAGATGAGACAAATTGAAAAAGTTCCCAATAATTGTTGATTTTTTGGCCAATCATATCGTGACTAACATGTGACATATTTTCAGGAAGTGGTCCAGCAAAACCAACTCCACCCCCCATCCTTCCACCAAAGACTCGGAAGCTGCAGCCAGGTGTTGTTGGGTCGTCCACAGCCGCCGCAAGCGAGCAGGAGCTCTCCAACGCAGCTGTCGCAGCTAACGACAGCTTGGGCGGCTCACCTGCGCAGCCAGCTGCTCTCCTGCGCACGCCAACCAGTCAACCCACAAAGCGCCAGCTGAGACCGAGCAGCCCAAGCAGCAGCAGCAGCAACAAGAGCAGCAGCCTGCTGGAGACGTTCGTGGACGACGGGGTGTCGATCGTGAGGATCGGCACCGGCACAGGGCTCGGTCGATCTGCCTCAAGTGTGAGTGGGTCGAGTGGATTGCGTAAGGAGAGGATTGCAAAGCCATTGAGACGATCCAAGTCACAACTTCCAGGATCCAAGTTTGTGAACATAATCCTTATTCACCATCACCATTATCACCCCCCCACCTGTGCCCACCTCAATCAGTGATTATAAATATCATCGCCACCATGCATGGGATGAGGAAAAATCTCACAAGAAAAGTTCATGTCAATTGTTATTATCTACTTGATCGTGATAATCATCACCATCCCTATCTTCGTGATCATAACTTCACCAGGTTTGTGACAAACATCACCCACGGCGGCTCAGTGACCCTGGTCTCTCTCAACGAGGCGACCAACGGCAGAGTTCCCGGGCAATTCCACCCTATTGGTAGGTTGTCACCCTTGTCATCGTCATCATCATCAACGCCACCATCGCCATCATCGCAATCAATGCCATCATCGTCATCATTGCCATCATCGCCATGAAAGGCCAAAATGGAGCCAAAAGGTGAACCGCCCCAGATGACGCCTCTGGCCCCCAATTTTAAACAGCCGGTCCCAATACCAACAGTATTCCAAACTTTATGTTTGATTTGATGTTGTTGTTGTTATCACCACCACCACATTGTTATTGTCATCGGCACCATATTGTTATTGTTGCAGAACCTGACTTCGGCGGGGTGGACAGGGGTCCAGGGTTGCACCAGGGCAGAACAAGCATCCCTGCTTTCCAGGTGAGAGAGGGTTGAATTCTTCTTATTTTGTTCTTGTTTGATGTCAGACGGTGATTATGTTGGTCAAAACCAGACTCACTGCATTCCGAGTAATTGTCAAAGCTATTCCAAGTATTGACCGCCCTCTGGCATCTCACAAACCATCCAACCAAGAGAATAAGACAGCAAATACCAAGCAGGGTTGTGTATTTTAAAGTCAAGCACAAAAGCACAAGCTTAATAATACCCGCTTGCCGCCTAGAAAGAGTTCATCTCGTTCCCACAGTTTGCTTTGTCTCTTCATCTTTCGAGTTCCGGTGAAAAAGGTTTTCTTCTGATGCACACTGTGGTGTACAACTGTACACTTAGCACTGCTTTGACAGAGTTTGCTACTTTTTACCACATTATATCAATGTGACATAATTGGTGAAAACAGGCAACAGAAAAAATTGATACAGCACTCCCGTTGTAATGCCAAGTAGTGATGCAATGTGTTCTAACACAGTCGTTCAAAGTTAGAGTATTTGTAAACCACAATTCGAAGCATGCAATTCATCAAGTGTTTTTGCCCCCAAAGGGCGTATGTTATGCACAACAAGCTCAAGCTTCATTTTATATTTGAAAATGCATGTAAGTAGCATATGCGCAGAGATCACAGCACGCACACAGAGGCACACTTTGCAGTCTGGGTTGTGCAATTGTGCATTATAACATGTGACGTTGCGAGAGAGAAGGTGGGATGGAGAGTGATGCACGCAACAGGCAGTAGAATTCTACTCAATCGCTATCATGAATTTTGTATTTTTTTTGCTCTTTTATGTTTGTTGCACAATTTCATATTGCAATCAGAATCTGTCTTGCTTTAACGTCAATGACTCCCCCCCCCACACACACACACAATCAGCAAAGTTATATTCCGATGTGCCCTCTGCAGTGTGCATTATGTAAAATTGTATGTCACAATGTTCGTTGAACATTGTACAACATGTCATAGCGTGCATTTTGACAGCAACTGGCGGGCAGGCACGCAAGCCACTTTACAATGTTGTTTATCAGAAAATATCAAAAGTAAAAAGACTAAATGATCATTTAAGCTTTAACTTCAATTTGAGAGCACATACATTCATTTGTTCTCTGCTTTGAGTCCAAAAGTTCAATAAGGAAAGAAGAAACACTCTTTTGCAGAAAGATGGTCTTCAGGGAAAGTGGAGATGGCCGTGGTGCTCTTGAATCGTTTCCGCGAAACAAAATGTCTCTTTCCCTCTTTTTTGATCCGTTGTCCAGGAAGGCAACACGCTTCCGTGGGTTGGCTTTTTCTCTGAATCTGAATGTGAATGTGATATGAATTTAGAAACTTAGATTTGCCTCTTGCAGGGCAGCAACACCCTGCCCAGGGCGGGCCAGAGGAATAAGTTGAAGCAGTCCCCGGGGCTGGGAACCGTCGACGACTCTGAGATCGTGATCACAAAGAAGCTCACCGGAGGAGGCAGCAGTGTTCGCATCAGAATTGGAGGGTCTGCAAGGTCACCCACGGAGCAGGTAGGATGAGATGACAAGGGTGAATTTGGTGACAAATATCTCTGCTCAGTTGGACGAAGAGGGAGAAGGCAGCGGAAACCCCTCAGAGCCAGCGGCGTTGGCTTCTGCCAGTGGTGGGAACACGATTTCTTGTATCATTGTTTTCCTATCATCGTCATCATGATCAACAACAGCATAATAATCATCATCACCAGGCTTGAAGTCTGCTGGGCGGCCTTTAGCCTCATCCACCCCCGCAAGACCAGGTGAATCGAACAGTTTTTTCATCATTGTCACTCCTTGTAATAAAACTTGTTGTCAAGGTCGCAATCTTGTGACTGTAGTCCTCCACATCTTGATGCCAATCACCACCATCCATCCCATCATCCTTGTCTCCACTGTTCTCACTTTCGAAGCCAATAATGGTCGACAATGGACCGTTCTCTCTGAAGAGAGACGCGACCAAATATTGGCGAGAGGAGCCCGCATCCTATATTCCTCCGGCCTCTCTCTCTCACCGCAAAGCGTTGAGACTTGAGACTAGAAAGCGTTGGAAAGGCACCTCGTTCAATTTTCCTGCCACTGCTCTACGGTTCCACTCAAAACTTTCTATAGAAAGATCACCACTCTTTGAAAAGAATGTCAAAATCACCATGATCATCATCATCATGAGATTGAAGGTGATGCAATACCCAGTAAAAGTGACCGGTGACCCCTCATTTGATTCGGTCGAACTTTGCCATGAAGAGAATCAACATTGCTCGATCATCACCATCATCGTCATCATCAGTGTTCATCAGACCAGCCACCAAGAAGATTGTTGATGATCAGCATTGCAGGCGGCCAACCAGCGACAAGTAGGGAGCGGAAATACAGACTGGAAGAAATCGAGGTGGAGGGCTTCCATCCAAGCGACAATGAGGTGAGATTTTATTTTAACCCGGTACAAAGTGGAAATCCAAAAGTAGAAGCAACAACTCGGGATTCTTTTGTCATTCCATCCAAACGAAGATGGGGCGAGAACAACAATTGTTTGTGGCAGTCTCTAACTTGAGGGGTATCGGAGGGCAAATAATATCCGAAAAAAAAAGCCAAAACAAATCAAGGTCTTTAAATGTTTGAACATCGAATGTTACTGTTGAAGCTGGTGAAGTTGTGGCGATGTTATTTGTGTTTGTGTGTGTATGCGCCTGTAATAAGCGATGCTCATCCTCTCCAGTGGTGTAATAGGCCGACGGTCATTACTGGTTCAACCGACAAGAACACGGATCGTTAGAAGGCCAAACTTGCAATACCGAACAACAACCAAATATGTCTAATACTTACATATTGCATATATTATTGTTTTATATGGCCAAACTGAGAACAAGATATTTCCAGTACTCATGATATTGGAATTCTGGAAGTCTAGGAACCCTCCAGGCCTCAACTTCTAGATTGTGATGATGCTGCCGACGATAATGGGAGGCTGGTTTGACGTTGGCCGGTGATTTGAATGCTGGGCAGGACATTGTCGCACTCACAATCCTTCCTTAAGATGCACACATCTGTGATTGCAAGAGATGATGATCATGATGACTCTTTTCATGAAGTCTGGATGTGAATGGGAAATTGGGATTCTATTTACTGCAGCCAGACAGACTTGGAGCCAAAGAGAGATGTTTTATTGAATCAGAAACTCTCTGCCATCATTCAGAGTCCCGACCACATCGGCCATCGACTTCAATGTGTCTTTTGTTGCCGGTTTACAAAACAGTCTGGTTGTGCCCGAAAGGCCTCCACGGTTGCCTAGAACTGGTTTGCAAGCATCAGAATCTTTGCACCAGAGGAACTTTCTGAGCTCAAAGGTCCCTCCAGCTGCGGCCACCCTTTGATGTGGCCGTGCCGACGGGGGACACTTTAATGGTGGCTGAATAATTCTCCGTGCAAAAACCCGTCCCATACTATCCGGGGAGGGGTTGCCGCTCAAAAGTAATCGCTTTCAAGTCCACTTGCCTTTGTCTGGACAATGTAACCCCGAGGTAGATATTCTCAGACCAATTTGCTTCGTCCAAACAAGACAGGGCCATATTTCAGCCCGGTAATAGAATGTTTTCTCAGGACCCTTTCAGTTTCTTCATGCAATTGGACAATTAGCTCTAAAGCGCAGTCAATTTGCGAGGAGGCCAAAAAGGCCGGCATGGGTGCCGTTGCAAAAAAGAGAACAAAAAGCACACGGCCGAGTATTAAGATCTTGATCGGGCGGAATTAAGATCTGATATGGAGCACCTTCAGGGGGTCGCATGTATCAGGGCAGGTGGGAGGAAAAACCATATTTGATGAGGATGACTATGCTGATCATCATCAATGGCGTAACACAATGCCAAAACCCAGGGGAAATCCTACTATCGATCTGTTGAACGAAATCTGCCGATCTGCCGGCAGAAATCTGGCAATCTACCGGAGGAAATCGTGGCCTCGCTCAGTTCGAGTTACTTGCTCGGGTATTTCAGGATTTCCACATAACGGCGGACCCTGGACACTGGACAGACAATCATGACATAGTGATAGCGATGATCAACGCTTGAATAATTTATGGTTCAGCTGGTGGCAAGCAGGGTGGATCAATCTGACTGAAGAGTTGCTGCGAAAACATTTCTTTAAAAGAAATTGAGCACACGCTGTGGTAGATGGACCATGCCATGCCAGTACAGGTCACACCACGAGCTAACATGGAGGAGTAGCCAATGCAGCTTCAAATTGCCTCTTTTTTTGGATTAAAAAAGAAGAAGGGGCGTTCTGTTTCCCTTTCTAAGATGTTTAGGAGTTCCCACTGTTCCGCCGTGTTTCCTCCAGGCGGGTTCAACGACTGGATTCAGCTCTGAACTGCAAAACTGTATAAACGTTCCTGCGACTCAATGTATATAGTTGGCAGTGTCGTTGAGATGAGAGGGAATGCAGACATGAAAAAATGTGACACAGGAATGTTGTCGCACACTTTGCAAGAGCAAAAATGTGCTGATTTTTCAAGATGGGTAAAATTGCACATTTTTCGTTGTACAGACATGAGGAGCATGTGCATTGTGTGACGTGTAGTGTGCATTGTGCCAAAAAAAAAGCAGTAGCGCGATGACCATCCACGAGCGCTGACTGCACGACTTGGGTCCAATGCCTCCAGAATTTCACCCTTCCCTTCCCTCCCTGCTAAAACTTGAATGTCACCAACCATCGCATCAGGATCAGCAACATCACGTATCAATGCAAAAAATGCAAAAATGCCAAAATTACAAAATATCATTGTCCTTTTTAACACATGCTTTAAAATCATGATATCTTGTGAAGTTAGCACTGCTAACATGACTATGAGGGTCCAGTGCACTTGCCATTGAGAGCCTGCCCTCTGGACAATGGGTGCTCAGCATATCAGCCACCTGAGCATTTGTTAACACACCTTTTTAACGGCTGATAACGCATGTTTGCAATACCTCACCTCCGCTGCTTGATGAAAAAAACATATATAAATGTTATTTTGAACCCAGCATCTTCACCATCGCCATCATGTGGCAAAATATGAAGAATACCATCAGGGCTCACCCCTAAATCACAATGTAATTCAACATCATTATGCCACTTTATTGACCAAGTTAAATACTAAAGTCTCACAAAAACATGATTTTGAAAGCTGATAAAACTTTAAAAGGTCCGAATGTCAAAATTGTCAGTTGAATGATTGAGATTGAAGGTTCAAGTGTGTGTTTGTCTACCACAGCCTTGAAGTCATGTCACCCGCACTTAATCTCTGAGCTGCCAACTTCATGTCATCTCAATATCGTAAAAAAACAAAGGTGGACATGATGAAAATCTTTTGCACCCAAGAACTAAAAGTGAACAGAAGTCCAAAATTCATATTTCAGATTTTTACATTCCAAGATATAAAAAGATGATACAAGATCGCTTGCAACTGCATTAACGTTTAGTTGAGATACTGTGAAGGCAGTGGCACACAGCTGCAGAGGTATGAAAGAATAATTTTCCCATAAGACGCTTGCTGTTATTTGGATCTGGTGGATGATAGAGTCATGATGCAATATTTTACACCCTGACTCTCCAGCTTCACAACCCTATCTGTTGCCAGGGCCCATTTTATCCTTCAACTTGAGTTGGCTTGCTTTGGAATCGTCCAAGGTTATGAGATGGAGGCCAAGGCGCATTGCATTTAATGACTTGCTGTTGACAGCTGGTGTCACTCTGAGTTTGGAAGGAATGACCCTCGCTGAAATGGGCATATTTCACTTTGTATTTGGGGCATCTCCCCAACGATTTTTGTGTCACTTCCCCAACAAAATTGCTTCATTTCCCCAACAATTTGCTTCGTTTCCCCAACAAAATTGCTTCATTTCCC
>JACLAC010015309.1_pt1 | contig 10269 bp, 18 predicted proteins | sample 8027881 | NCBI WGS metagenome assembly JACLAC01 (sample SAMN15725517, study PRJNA655200) | protist metagenome | isolation source: fluorescence activated cell sorting (FACS) single amplified genomes of... | place: Spain: Blaines Bay Microbial Observatory, Mediterranean Sea | collected 2016-01-19 | reverse complement strand
ATGCATGCGATGCAGATGGCGATGTTGCTGGTGATGAGCATGCTGATGCGGAGTGTGAGTGTGCGCGTGGTGATGATGGAATGAAGACGATGGTGTTGATGATGCACGTTGAATACGGCGAGTGTTGTGATGATGACGAATATGATGTTGTTGATGATGATACGGATACGGGGGATGATGGTTGCACAACCATGATGTGTTACTGCAGTGAGCGCACAAGCTCGGGTAATAGCACTTCGCGTGGTGATTATGCGTATGATGAGGACGCGGAGGATGACGATGGTGAGAATGATGATGTGAGGCCCACGACCACGGAGTATGATGATGGTGAGGAGGAGGAGGATGCTGGCGACGATGATGATGTTGGTGATGGTTATGGTGATGATGATGAGGAGAAGGATGATGATGATGCGGACGAGGATGAGGATGGTGATGCTGATAATGTGTGACACCAGCGTGGGAAACGCAGCGTGGACGCCCACCCGCCCAGGGTCCCTACACTCAAAGAAAACTAGATGCTACAGTTCTCGTGAACATAGAGATGCTTCGCAGGGTACTTGCGATACGAATAGTCAAAGAAATCGATGCACGGGATTCGTTCCTGCCCAAACGTACAAGTGTCACGAAAATGTGTCGCCTACTGTTGTGCATATGTCATGAGTTGTCATACCCTTACTAGTCGTTGTGCTAATAGTGATACGAGTTGTATTGATAGGACTCATTCCTGCGCAAACATCCAAATGTCACGAAAATGTGTCACCTACTGCTGTGTGTATTATGATAGGTGATACCTTTGCCACGTGTTATCGTGGTAATAATTCACGGGATGCGAATATGGTTAATTCCAATGCAAAGGGGCAAGTGTCACATGAATGTGTCGCCGACTGCTGTGCGCATATTATGATGTGTGATACCCTTAGAACTTGATATGATCGTAGTACGACTGGTAATATTGTTGGGATCATTTCCTGTCCTAGCTCCCAGGTGTCACGAAGGTGAGTCACATACTGCTGTGTATATTCGGATAGGTGATACCCTTGCCAGTTGTTGTCGTGGCAATAATGCCAAGGATGCTAATATTGTTAATTACGAAAGGGGAAAGTGTCACAAAAGTGTGTCGCCGACTGCTGTGCATATAGCATGATTTGTCATAACCGTACTAGTCGTTGTGATACTAGTGAGATATGTTGTATTCATAGGACTCATTCCTGTCCAAACATCCAAATGTCACGAAAGTGTGTCACCTACTGCTGTGTGTATTATGATAGGTGATACCCGTGCCAGTTATTGTCGTGGTAATAGTGCTAAGGTTGCTGATATGGTGAATTTCTATGTAAAAGGGAAAGTATCACACAAAAATGTGTCACTGACTGCTGTGCGCCTATTCTGATCGATGATACCCTTACGAGCTGATGTAATCGTCGCAATACTGGTAATAGTATTGGAATCATTCCCTGTGCAAACATCAAAATGTCACGAAAATGCCTCACCTACTGCTGTGTGTATTCCCATAGGTTATACCCTAGCCAGTTGTTGTCTTGGTAATAATACGAGGGATGCTAGTATGGCTAATTGCCATGCAAAGGGGGAGGTGTCACAAAATTGTGTCGCCTACTGCTGTGGCTATATTATGTCACCTACTGCTGTGTATGTTCGGATAGGTGATACCCTTGCCAATTGTTGTCGTGGAAATAAGACGAAGGATGCGAATATGGTGAATTACTATGCAAAGGGGAACGTGTCACAAAAAAAAAAGCATACTGGTAATATGATTGGAATCATTTCCTGTGCTAACTTCAAAATGTCACGAAAATGTGTCACCTGCTGCTGTGTGTATTATCATAGGTGATACCCTTGCCAATTGTTGTCGTGGTAATAATACTAGGGATGCTAGTATGGTTAATTGCCATGCAAAGGAGCAAGTGTCACAAAACTGTGTCGCCTACTGCTGTGGCTATATTATGGTTTGTCATACCCTTCCTAGTTGTTGTGATAGTAGTGATACAAGTGGTATTGATAGTACCCATTCCTGTGCTAACTGCCAGGTGTCACGCAGGTGTGTCACCTATTGCTGTGTATATTCGGATAGGTGATACCCTTGCCAGTTGTTGTCGTGGTAATAATGCTAAGGATGCTAACCTGGTTAATTACTATGCAAAGGGGCAAGCGTCACAGAAATGTGTCACCTACTGCTGTGCGCCTATTATGATATGTGCTACCCTTACGAATTAATGTAATATTAGCTATGCGGGCAATAGTATTGGAATCCTTTCCTCTGCTAACATTCAGGTCTCACGAAGGTGTGTCACCGACTGCTGTGTATATTCGGATAGGTGATACCCTTGCCAGTTGTTATCGTGGTAACAATACGAAGGATGATAGTATGGTTAATTACTATGCAAAAAAAGGGGAAAGTGTCACAACAACGTGTCACCTACTGCTGTGCGAATGTTGGTAGGATTATGATATGTGGTACCCGGAATAGCTGTTGTACTAGTACTAATACTAGGATTACTACTGTGATGATTTCCGCTGCAAATACCCGTAGTAGTTGTTGTACGAGTACTAATAGTAGGAATACGATTGTGACGATTTCCTATGCAAACGTCTAAGTGTCACGAAAATGTGTCGCCTGCTCCTCTCTGTGAGTTGTTCATTGTGATACCCTCAGTGGTTGCTTGCGTAGTACTCATACGAGTAAAACTACAAGAGCAATTACTGTGCATAGGTGCAAGGCTCACACGCATGTCTCACATACTGCTGTGTGCATAGTATGGTTTGGGATACCCGTGATAGTTCTTGTACTAGTGTTCATGCATGCACAGAGTACACATGTCTATAATTGGAGATGCGATACCCTGACTAGTTATAGATTTAGTAGTAGTACCGTTGATATGTGTTTGTTTTCCTTCTGGTTCGCTACAGTGGACGGTGAGAGATTCTCAGCATGCACCCGACGCCTGCGCACATACGCTTCATCTATGAAGTCGTAATTGGCCGCATACGTTTCATCTATGAAGTCGGCAATTGCAACATACGCTTGATCTATGAAGTCGGCAATTGCAGCATACGCATGATCTATGAACTCGGCATTAGCAACATGCAGGCCATCAGCCGCATCAACAATGTAATAAAAAAAGGCCACCCAACATACGACGCTTCCAATGATACCCCATCGCCAAAGGCCTCCTCCTCCGAGGAGGAGGAGGAGGAGGAGGAGGAGGAGGAACCACCTTGCTCAGCGTGTTCTCTCGAAAAACTGCCGCGCGAAGCCTCCGCAAGGTTGTCCCATACGTCATCGGACGAGCAAGATGACCGATCGTCATATTCGTCCTCCGACCGCCTGGAGAGTGCCGAGCGTTCCGTCTGCTCATCAACGTGAGCGCCCAATGCAGGCAACCAACCGGTCCGAGGGATACGCCCAAAATGAAAGCAACCCTCCGAGCGCCTCAGCGGCTAACAGCAACATACGCAAAGCCAGGTTCCATGGGGTTTGAATAATTTAAAGTAACAGACCACCCCATCCAGACTGGCTCCCTGCGCTTTGCGAACTGTAGCTGCATAGCCGTAAGAGCAGGGCTGAAATACCTTCCTGCTCACGCAAATAGGATGAGCCAGAACGATAATCCAAGATGTAAGAAGTAGCGAGAAAACAGCCTGGTTCCTCTGAGAACAAGCACGCGAGGCTTATCCAGGTTCCTCGACCGCCGTATCTGCATACCTGGACGTATAAGCATAGGATAGGAGCCAATCCCAGGATCACAGGGGATGGTATCCTGCACATGCTCGAAATCAGAGCCATAACCCAGCGCACCAAGATTCGCAACGTTCACGCGCTGCGCAACAGGATGCGTGGCGCACAGCCACGTCAGTCGACGTCCAGACGCGGCGAGGGTCAAGCAGTACTTCACGGCCTTGGCCAGGCACCGACCCAGCATACGCCCATCTAAAAAGAACTCCAGTTCTGCACGAGTAGGCTGCCGCGAACGAATACTGGCCAGAAAATCGTTCAGCACCGCGTCGCAAGACCGCTGATTCACGTGCTCTTCGAGGAATACCTGCTCGATATCCCCGTGCTCTGCGATACGCTGCAACCGCCCAGAATCACCAGGAGGCTGGAGCTGGCCGAAGTCGCCGGCAAGTACTATGACAGGCCTCTGCGGCAGCTCGTTCAGTGCTCGTAATGCCAGAGCCCAGAGGAAATAATCTATAAGTGAGATTTCCTCAAAGTAAAACACACCGTACGAGCGGAGGCGTCCAGGCGGCATATACGCAGCAGGTTCCTGCTTCAAGGCAACATTAAACAGGGAGTGTATCGTATGTACGGTGATATGCTCGGTATCGGGCAACCGCTCGCTATACAAGCTGACTAAAACGCCCGTGGGCATGCCACTGCGACATGACAACCATGATCAATCGCCAGACAGTGCGCCGAATACACCATCGCTTCGGTCTTGCCGCAACCTGGTAAGCCTGATACGTGCACGTATCGCGATGCTACCTTCTGCATCTCCAGCTCGTTCGCGTCCTGCACGAAGGCTCGAGTGGATGCAGCGTCAAGCAGGCGCTGCTGCCCAGCCGACCACACCCGAGCAGGAAGGTTTGCCGGCCGCTGATGGGCCCACTGCTGAAGGCTGACGCGCAGGCGCAATACACACCCAGGAATCTAAACAGTGAGGACACCCTCAAATGCGTCCGCCAGACATCGCACTCCGTGCATGTGATACACAAAAGTGGCGATGCGGTCGTCCTTGGCGCAGCGCACACGTAAGCCCCAGATCATTCTCTGCCGCAGATACTGATGGACGAGTCGCCGAGCTTCGTCAGGTCCCGCAGCTTCCAGCGCAGGATACTCCGAGTACTCGGGAAGGCCGGTCGCCACCGAGGCACGGATGGCGGCACGTACCGCGCCATCGGCATTGGTGCCACTGAGACGTGCTGCACGATACATCCGAGCACCCTCGGGAGCCTCTCCAGGGCTACAACAGAATTCCCAACGCACAAATTGCACATGTGCATGGGGAATAGACGTGGCACACCACTGTCCCACGCAAAAAGCCAGGAGCTCGAATACAAAACGTACGCCAATGCTGCAGGTAGTGGCAGCTGCGTACCTGCCGCGGCCAAATACTCTGGGGACGATGGCATCCTTAGCCCCATCGTACCTGGCCACGCGCGCCACTTCCAAGAAGCTCATGGACGTATGTGTCCACGAGCCCAACTTCTCGGCGCGCCGTAGATACTGGTGATAAAAGAAGCGATCCGCATGCTGCGGCTGTTGCTTCTGGCCATCAATAAGGTACTGGCCATTCACCAGCTCCACGTAATGCGGCACAGGCGCATACAGCGGGGTAAGCTGGAAGCTGTATACCATTAAGGGCAGCTGACAGAGGTCAGCTGCCATCGCTGGGAGAAGTGGAGCGCGCTTCGTGAGCAGCCTGTGTGTGCTAAGCCATGTGTGCTCCAGTATACCAGCGGATTTGTACTCGGAGCTTTTGAAGGCCAAAGCATAGCTGGCCTTGCTGGCGTAACCACATACGTAGTTGAGACAGGCCGCATCGACGTGCTCACCACACTGCACGTAAACGTGACCTCCGAAAAGCTGCGCAAGATGACATACAAAAGGCGAGGAGGAACGTTCGCGACCAGGCTGAGTGCGCCCCCACGAGATTATTGATACCCTTGATAGGATTCAGCTGCTGCTCATGAAAACCGGCCCACGCACATACATGAGTATGCAAGGTCCCGCGCCCCATGGAACTCAATGCGGATACAGTAATCGTAAACGTCCGCAACATCGTTCGATGTCAATATATGTTGCACCGACTCGGCAAGGCTATGATGCAGGTGTATCGTCAGCAACGACTGGACATAACTCAGCTTCTTTATTCGATGTCCAGGGCTTAAAGAGATACTCGTGCATCGGAAACTTCCACTCGGCGGGCGCTATAGTCAGGAATAGGCTCGGCTTGCCACGAATACGACACCAATCGAAGATGATCTCCTGCTGGGAAAGCAGTACGACTCGTAACTGTTCTTGTGAGTGCACAACGCCGCAGGAGATACGTTCTTGCACTCGGCGAGCGCAGTCAAGGCCATGAGCTCACGACCCAGTGCGATGTCATACAGAAGACAAGCCAGCTTGAAATCCACGCCGTAGTCCAATACCCGACTAAAGAGCTTGTGGCGATAGGATACCCTGGTACTCGGACACCCCTGACATCCATACGCCCCAGCGGCACGAGGCGAGCCCGATGGTCGGAGTCGCCGAACGCGGAGCGCGCGTACAAGACTGGGCGTGCAGCTACTTCGATGCCGGGAGAGAATAGCAGAAGCTGCGAAGTGCCAATATACAGAGGCGTATCTGGATAAAGCTGGCGCGCAGCCAAAACTCTGAGGTGCTCCTGAGTATACCACGCGTACGTAGGGTTGTTCGCCACCAACCAATGGTACGCGGCACGCGCACGAGCCGTGCCAAGAGACTGGACCACGGCCTCCGCCTTGTACTCAGCTCGTATCACCGACTTCTTCTGCATGTTCACGGCAACCTCAGGAGATTGAAATCGAAAATTGGAAATTGGAAATGAGAAAAGGAACACGAGCAAAAGAGGAAGACCTGGCTTCGTTCGGATACGCACGTTCGGCTACGCGCTTTATGTCCCGCTCTCTTCCGCCACGTCCCGCAGCCAGCTAAGAACTGGAGGAAGAAAGCAACGGATCAGTCATCTAGTGTAGCCCAAGAGGACCCGGAAGATGACCCCCGAAGAGGACCCCCGAAGAGGACCCCCAAGAGGACCCCCAAGGGGACCTCCAAGGGGACAGTGATGATTGGCTCGGCTTGGGAGTTCGGAATTCGGATTAGGGAGAGCACGGAGCAAGGGGGCAAGTATGATCGGCTCGGCTTGGGACTTCGGAATTCGGATTAGGGAGAGCACGGATCAGCATGGAAGGCGAGTTATGATACGCGTGATGATAGGAGGAGAGAAAGACGAGGAAAAGAGCAAGGCTTAGCCCCGTAGCGATGCGCAGTTTGTGTCCCGCTCTCGTCAGCGGCGTCCCGCGTTTTGCTAGGAACTGGATGAGGGAAGGCACGAGTCGGTGAACGAGTGTGACCGAGGTCTGGCCCAGCGCACGCGTGAAGCGAGTACGCGAAAAGCGGGTGATGCTCGCGTAGATGCCCGTCCATTTGCCCGCGTATGTGTTCGCTGTGATGCAGAGTGATGGTGGCAGTGCTGTTGATCACTAAAATGTCCCTAAGAAGAATGATAATTGAGGTCGAGCATGAGGATGGGGATGGGGATCGGGAGATTTGATTTGATTTGATTGCTGTAGTAAGACGAAAGTTTACTGTCTCAATCCTGCTCGGCCCTACAGGTGCGCAATTTAATTTGCCTCTTTCAAACTTGTACCCCATCTGCGCTCCCGCACAGATACAAGTTCTCTGACTCAAACTTCGCCTGGCGCCCATGGAAGGTTTGACTTGACTTCTCTAGCCATGGCGTGAATTGAGACGGCCCTCAAGAAGTGCCCGTAGATAAATACCTGGATGACGACTTGCCCACTCGGGAGACTGGCCCGCGAAAGAAGCCTAGGCCGCCATACGCCAGACAAATTCAGAAGTGCACCAGGGACCAATAAAAAAAACGCCACTGATCAAAGCTACCCGAGGCCGCGTAGCAAACGCAGAAGCGCTCGCATGCAGCAACACCAGGCTAAGCCGATACGTCTGCCTTGCGATGCCCACACTGAGGGCGGGCCAGGCTCTGCCCAAACTGAGGCAATGACTGCGTCTGCGTAGGGCGCGGGGTTTGACGATGACCCTCAACGGCACTGCGGCGCGAAGGCGCCCATCGGGGTTTACGTACTCCCTCAAACGGCACCAGAGTAAGACCATCACTTCAGCCGCCTTCGAGGGGCGTGCCTGCCGATTCCTTACGCTCACGCATGTCGGCACAAGGTGGCTTCCCCTTACGAAGGCGCACCAGCAGGTCCCTTCCCTGTCGCGACGGCTTCCTGCAACGCTTTGCTAACAACTGCATGTACCCCTTGCGTTGCAAAGGGCTAGCCCTGCCACCACAACGCATGCAGACCCAAAGGCTCCATTCTTCCAGAAACGCAAGCTTGTGCGACGGGTCGGCTTCCCGCTTTCCGATGAAGATCCTTTTTTTTAATATCGCTCACACTTCTCCTTCAGCCAACGCTGAAAAGGACGCTTTTTTTTTCGACGCCCCCGAACGACACTGAGCGCATTTCTTGCAGCGCCATCTGTTTCCGCCGACCTTCTCGAGACGATGGCTCGACCCTGCCGCCGCGACCTCCAGGTCCATCCTCGCTCGCTGCCTCTCTCTCGCCTGCTTTGTGAAAACTCCTCCTGGGTTCTCTTCCATCGCAATTCTCGTCGTGACCCCGATGCGCCGATGGATCATTGTGAGCAACCACTTCGAGTAGTCGAAATTAATTAAGTCATGTTCCGAATGCGGCCAATCGTCGCCTGCACGGGAAACCATTTCGTCGATAATTGCGTTTCCCGCCCACCAAAACTTGTCAGAACGCGTTTATTGCACACGCTCGCCGTCCATATGTCCATGTGGCTCTCGATTTTTCCAATGACGATGCGGCCCTCACCCCTCTCTTCGATGACCTTTTGTTTGCTCAGCCGCTGCCATAAATCACGATTTGGGGTTTTGAGTTTTGCGTTTTCCATTTTTCCGCGAGGAAACCTGACTTGACGTAGTCAGAGTCCGTCACGTAGACAATGTCTCCCCGCGTGGCTTCCACGAAGTCCACCATGGCAAAAAAGCTCTGCTCGGCCGCCCCGCTGACGATCTCCAGGTAGCCCTCCCAGCCGTCCTGCTTTGACGTTGAGGTCAGCCGAGGCCACTTCGCCATCCAACACTAACCAACCCCAGGAGGCCCGACGGAGACGTTGGTTCGAAGAGCGCGGGCCTCCCGAGCCATCGCCAAACCCGACCAAGGGTATGCCATCAGCTCCTTCCAATTTGTTGCCTCCGATTGCTAGGCCGATTTCGTATGTCGGGGGCACGCTGTTGCTGGCAGGCTCGGCAGGCGTCGTCCAGTCCAAGGGCGCCAGTCCTCTTAGCCAAATCGCTGGGAAATCGCGGCACCGTGGCCGCATCGCCATCTTGTTCAGCTTTCCGTGCCGCGGAGAGCTGGCAATATCGAAAAAGGAGCACTCGTATATGCGATGCCAGTCCGTCTCCTCGGCTGCCCCACACAAGGGACACTTTCGCTCTCCCGATCCGAAACAAACAACTTTGCGAGCATTGGTCCACGTGGCCGCCATGCTCGCTACCCTCAGCGCCTCCTCCGTTCCAAACCTCTGCTTACGGCGAAGCTAAACGAGGACTTGAGTGGACCAATGTCGCAACCATTTTCTAGGCCCGCACCATTGTAATGTTTGGCCGCTTTCTGCCACATTTTCAACTCGAGATCAGATCGAAGTTCGGCCAACAAATATTCCGTATCGTCGCAGTCTTGGCGAAACATCCAAAGCTTCTTCGCGTGGCGACTCCCACCGGTCCTGTTGCGAGGGCACCGAGTCGGCATCCAACAGCGTACACATGACACTCTCCATGGGTCCTCGCTCTGGGCGCCAACGCTTGCGCACCTCTCTCTTCGCCACCTCGGCGTAGGTCTTCCTCCAAAATAGCCACCCTCTTCTTTGCGCCTCTGGCTTGTTCCTCACCATGTCGCGCCAATTTGCGACCAACTGCAGTTGCAATTCAATACCTGGATCAACCGACGTCTGCAGCGCTAGCTCCGTTGTTAAGCAGCGACCCCCCAAGGGAACCCTCGAAGCTCCCGCCAGGTGCCGCCGATACGCTTCCTTTTCCGTCGGCGAAATGCCATGGACCTTTGTTCCGTACGCCCACTTTGCACATGGACCTTGCTTGGCAATCTTGTGGCCGAACTTTCGTCGCGCCTTTTTTTGGTGAGGACCTTTTTCGGAGTTTACGATGTTGCTCGACTGCCTTTGCTCGACGGCTCGCGTGCGTTGGCCGGCAGCGGTGGGCCCTAGCACTACGGTCCACTCCAAGGTCCCTTGCCGTGAGCGCCCCTGCGATCTCGACACCTGCTTTCTTGAGCGATGCTACCACGTCTTGCAGAAGACTGCCATCGGAAGCGATGACCGTGCTCTTGCTCGCGACTTTGAGTCCCAAGCCGCGCAGTCCCTCAACGACTCGTAGGGTGATATTGTGAAGCCCTGCCGCAACATCTCTTCTCGTTCCTTCGACCATAATCGCCACG
>JACLAC010007529.1_pt1 | contig 10270 bp, 5 predicted proteins | sample 8027881 | NCBI WGS metagenome assembly JACLAC01 (sample SAMN15725517, study PRJNA655200) | protist metagenome | isolation source: fluorescence activated cell sorting (FACS) single amplified genomes of... | place: Spain: Blaines Bay Microbial Observatory, Mediterranean Sea | collected 2016-01-19 | reverse complement strand
TAGGTAGTGTGCCAAACGCGGTCATGCATCAGCGCAGACCGAGACAATGTCACACACGGACGCCCACGCACGTTGCCCTACACGACATACCCGTGCACACACACACACACATATGTGCACGCTTCACTCTGCACGTGCACGCACAACCACATAACATCAGGCACGTGTGCAAGCCGACACGCACACGCTCACGCACACACAGGCTCACGCACACACGCAAGAAGGGAGATACATAGAGAGAGAAACAAGAAGAGAGCGAGAGAGGACGGAGAGAGAGAGAGATAAACATAGAGCGAGAGAGAGGGATACCAACACACGCGCACAGACATTAAACGAGCACGCACACGCACACACACAAGCGCACACATGGGCACGCGCTTATGAGCACACGCACGCGTGCGCGCACACACGTACGCAAGCTCACACACCCTTGCGGACACGCCCGCGCTCACGCACACACAGACTGCCGCGCGGAGAGGGCGAGGCACACGTGCACACGTGAACGTACACACGCTCAAACGCACGCACTACCGACGCGCGAACGCACACACGCACACGCGTGCACATATCTGCACACACAGACACGTACACGCACTCACACGTATGCACGCACGCAACGCCGAACGTTCGCAGTCTTTTGAAGCAGCGTAAACGCAATCGGCACATGTGCGCAGCGTTCTCAACTCATTCAAGCACGAGAGATGTGTGTCGCCGCCGAGCGCATTACTTTTGGGGCTCCGCACCGTACAACAGCCACACTGAGGGATATTGTGCACGCACCACGTCTGGTGAACTGAATCAAAACAAGCACACAAGGCTAGTACCTAATCGGCCAACACGCGCCCACCACTGCCATCGGCACATGCCCCTGCACTGGCATAAACGCGCTCATGGACACAAGACACAATGCCGTCAAGCATTACCTGATGTTGATTCCTTCTTTGCGGCGTTGGACGCCTGGGGGCTTGAATCTGCTTCAGAGATATGCTCTCACAACTCAGTCCTGTTTAGTCGTTCCTGGGTACGGAGACCCATGTAGGGATCCTTCGAAAAGTGCACGGAACAACTCATCGTTTGCTTCCATCTGTGCTTTGTGTCTCTGGCGTATTCAAGCCGACGTCGATGACCCATGAGCCGAATGCAATTTCCACACGTCGGATGCAATTTTCATGGAGTTTCTTTGATGCGTCATGCGTTTCACGACTTGTCAACCACTTGATTTGAACGATCGCTTACTTATCTTTCTTGACTAAATGTCAGAAGCAGTCATACATAGTGACGATGAAATGGCAAGCAGAGGGGTCAACGGATATCAAATCGGTATTTGACAAGGGGAAGAGTCAAGCCGCAATACCGCAAGATACAATTTCTTCAAGGGGGGGTCCAGGGAGGCGGGAATCCCCGTTCGCGGAACGATGCTCTGATCACGCTATTCAATATCCGTCGTTCATTTGGTTTTGTCCCGCAATCCTTTTTCCATTTGTCTCGGCAGAGCGACAGCTCCCGTTCCTTCATATGTTTCCATATTCCTGATGCATTCATCTCCATGTCAATGGCCGCCTCTGGCGGCATGGCCAAGCGTAGCGGTTTTGCCCAGACAAAAAGCATCCTTGTTATCGTGGCTTTGGCGATGCAAACGGACACGTTGAACAGCGTGCTCGCGAATGGTGTTTTGGCGCTTTTGCAGCAGAACAACGCAGGAAGCAGCAGCAACGCTGCCAAGAGTGTAGGAGGACCAGTCGATTTTTCAAGCAACGAATCAGATGGGGCAGAACATTGCCCAAAAGCATATTCCGTTCGGTACAGGCAGCTCACGCGGCCGCAGCTTAGCGAACTTCTCAACAGGTTGAATCAAAAAACGCCAGGGTTGAAGCTCACGGCATCGGCCTTGGGTTCGGACACCACCAAATACCAGCAAGCTTTGGAAAAAAGGCCACATCAGCAACAAAACTCCAAAAGGAAGGCACGTTGCAAAGAGATTTGGCAACGAGTAGCGAAAAGTTTCCGTTCCACTCAGAAAGAACGCATGCGAAAACTTGTAGAAACTGCTTTGGGCGTTACTTTGGGCCAAATGTATCGCCAAGATTCATCGATTACGTGGGGAGCAACGTTACGACGACTCGAGAACAAATGGTCTCGACGATGCGATCGGGACAAGGGACTTGAGCTTCGGGTCAAGAACCTCTATTGTAAGCTTAGCCAGGAGTCCTTAAACGAGAAGGACATGGTTGAAAAGCAGCACCGTTGGTTGAAAGTGTTGAGACAAGCCGACAAAAACGAGGGCGGGAATGATGATGATTCTGACGTCGATGGGCGCAACAGTTCGAGCGAGGATGTGAGCAAAAGCAGCAGCGACTCATCCACATATGAGAGTAGTGAAGACAGCTGCAGCAGCAGCTCGTCGCATACACCGTGTATTCTTCCTGCGAAGCAGGACGATGAACGCAAACACCGATTTTCAACGGGCTCTGCGCAGCAGGGCAAGGACGACGTGAAGAATGCTTCCCCCACGAGTTCATTGGCGACAAAGATCTTCGGACTTCGCGGAGAAGACGCGAAACTCATAGGTGATCAGTTCAAGGATGAATACGTTGAGAATGAGGCAGATTTGGCACAGCTTCTGCGAGCTCATTGGGAGCCAAGTTTGAAAGGGTTGAAAGCGTTGGCGATGCTTCGTGTCACAAAGGTGATCAAACATTTCAGAGAGGAAGCGGAAAAGAGAGAGAAAGAGAAGCGGCCCGCTTTCAGGGATAAAGCGAATGAGTTTGGCAAGGACAAAGGCAATTCGTCCATGGCCGCATCATCGACCACCTCAAGCGGCAAGGTCAAAGCTCACCAAGAGCGGATCCGCGAATTGGAGCAGCGTCTTCTCGAAGACGCGCGTACGAAAAGGGAGGCTGCAACAAAACAGGAGGAGGAGGATATGGCCAGGAAGAAGTTGAAGTCTGGGGGTGAGGAGAAGGACGGGAAGAAGGATAAGGCGCATAAGACCGAGAAGGACAATAATCATGTCCATACGAACAAGTCCGTCGAGGACATCAAGGGCAAGAAGGGCACGCTTGATAAGGATCATGCTCACAAGCGCAAGAAGGAGCATAAAGACAAGGATTCCCCCGGGCAAGGGAATATAGATAAGGAGAACGTGGTCGACAAGGACGATAACGAGGGTCGGCATGGAAAGAAGATACGCAGAAGCAGCAGCGGCAACGTCGAGGCAACACTAGAAGTGTCACCGTCGACGACTAGCAACACGATGGAAAAGAAAGACAAGCGTGGCACGCATGGGAAACATGCAGTTGCGCGTGAATCAGCAAGGACGCCAGAAAAGGTGCGTGAGTCATGCGACACCGTGAACGACAAGTCACGCGTGAAGGAGAAGAAGACTAAGAAGGACAAAAAGGAGAAGCGGGGCAAGGACAAGACTTCTCGAAAACGCAAAAAGGACAACGAGTCGGACAGTGTACTTGATCGCGAAGAAGCAAGTGCGAAAAAGAAGAAGAAGAAGAACAAGAGCGGAAAGGAGACGACAGAAGTGAACACAACGAAGCGAGTTCGAGACTACGATGACGAATCATCAGACGAACGTAAATTCAGCGCAGAAACCATTGCAATTTTGAGGAGTTTAGGCTCGACTGATGAGGAGGTGACGAAGAACCAGCGTCATGAGGATGACGGTGTAGACAGGTTGTTGGACAATGCAGAGGAATCGCCAGCAGATGATTCCACAAACAATGCTTCGCCAATTGAACAGTACGATGCTTCGCAATCGCCTGGGTCGGGTTCCGACAGTACCAGTGACGAAAAAAGAGACGAGAATCAAAAGGACGAAAAACAAGAGGACGAAAAGCAAGAGGACGGCACTGACGACCACAAGGCGGAAAACGTGAATGTTAAGCCTGATGATCCAACTGAAGAAATTGCTATTCCTGGTTCGTCGTGCGCCAATTCAGACACAGAAAAACTTAGGGCCGCGTGCGCGTCCGCGAGTGCAGCGGCAACCGACTGATTTTTACACGAGATTCGTCGATTGGAAACACGTGATATTTTCAAACGGTCAATTGATAACCAATCCTTCTTTTCGGCACCAGCGCTTCCACATCTCCTCATGCATCCTTGTCAGTCAGGAATATTTTTGTTCAGGAATGACGATCCCGCGCCACGACTCTTTGGTTATTGCCCCCCCCAGCTCTTCTGGTATCTCGGCTCTTCTGGTATCTCGGCTCTTTTGCTATTTCGGCTCTTTTGTTATTTCGGCTCTTTTGTTATTTCGGCTCTTTTGTTATTTCGGCCCTTTTGTTATTTCGGCCCTTTTGCTATTTTTGCCATTTTTCACGGCGCTTTTGTTATTACGGCTCTTTTGTTATTTCGGCTCTTTTGCTATTACGGCTCTTTTGTTATTTCGGCTCTTTTGTTATCGCGGCCCTTTTGCTATTTCGGCCACTCCATCGGCATCCATCATAGTTTTGGGCTGATTGTGTCAATGCCTCGCCGCAGACCCGAGAACGTATGTACTAGTCAATCTAGCTGCTACTTGTAGCTACTTCGGGAACGCCAATTATTGTTCTGGTGATGTGAATGCTGCTGCGGATGAGGGTGGCGGTTATAATTCTGGCTGTTCTGACGATTCTATTTCTCTCTGATGGGATACGCGAATTCACCACGCAACGCATTGTTTTGTCACCAATTGACGAGCCCTGCAGCCACTGCCCCATCGAGCCACGTTTTCACCTCTGCATACGCAACGGCCTTGGAACGAGTGATACCGAAGTTCCGCGTCCTCGAATTTGTGTTGCTGAACCTGACGCCCTTGGGAAGCTTCGCCGCATAACAGTTGTGGAACCCGTTGAATGTGCACCCCGCTGGCGCTGGCAATCGCCCAACGCCTGGTATCTTGAAGACGCTTGCCACTGCCCTGTCCACGACTATGTCGGGCACCGAAGGAGGTGCCGCTGGCTCTGCGGCGTCAACAAGGCCATCATACTGTACGGTGGGTGGGATGACAACGCCCTCCTCCTCGTCTGCAACTACGTCTGCGCCCTCGTTCGCTGGGAATGGCAGCCCCACTCCATGCACGCTGGTCGGTGGCGTAAGCGGGGGCGGCAAAGGAGGATCGTCATGTGGCAAGTTGCGGCTCGTCGTCTCGTGGTCGTCTTCGGTGCTGCTATCTGACTCAACGCGGGCCGCACGGTCAGCGCCGCTTCCGCTTGCCCCAGTCCCGCGACCACCCGACCTGGTACTGCCACGCGCCCGCCCACGGCCGCTGGCATGCTTCGTTCGCGCACTGTCCGTCAAGTTCTCGGTGTCGTCGACCTCTTCTTCGCAAAGCCCCATCGACGCGGGGACCTTCCCCATCAAAAACCCGAGTTCCATAGGAGCCAAGTCGCGCAGAAGCGAAGCGGCATCCGTCTCAGGCAATTCCTGGTCGGTCGCGCTCGCAGCTGAATCCGAGTTGTCCTCCGCCTTGCCTGCGTCTTTATTTGCTTGCCGCTTTGCCGCGCGGGCTATCGCCCTATTCTGCTCGCGCTCGCGTGCGCGCGCGATGGCGCGCTTGCCATCCTCCGTTGCGTCAAGGCCTATGAATTCGACAATGAGCTGCACCAAAGCCCCCTGCGTGGTCGCCTTGCTTGCTGGCACATGCAACAGATCCCGAAGGCGTCGCAGTGTCTTGAGCTGCAGCTTGTGAATGCTGCATCGCACGCACATGCGGAGGATAGAGCAGGCTTCGCCGATATGTAGTAGCACGATTGTCGCGTCATGTCGCATCTGGAGGGAGTAGTCATGTTCGTAGATGATGAACTGGTCTAGGTCGTGGACCGTGCTCGTGATAAACGCGCCCGCATCAATGACAAACGTGTAGACGTCATCCGCGACTTGTTCCAGACGCCACAAGAAGAGCAGCCACGTCGATACGCCGACGACGTAGTAGAACGCATCGGTATCGGGCGACGCGAGTATGACACCACGGGCAATAAGCGAGGACAGCCACAAGGTAGACCACGCAGCCTCATCCGTAGCAAGCAGAGCCATAAGCAATGTCATGTTGTGTTGAGCGAGCTGATCAAACGTTGTCGAGACCCACGATCGTGGTTTCAGCAACGATGAAGAATCAACACCAAGAGCATGCTTGCGTCCGTGGAGCATCTCGGGGTGGAACGTGTGCGCCTTGCACCTAACACTTTTGAATTGAGCGACGTCACTCTCCTCAATGCGGCTCTGATTGACATGCGCATACCGTGTCGCCGTGCAGCTCAACACCTTTGAAGCGAGCGCGTGCTCGCCACGCTGCTTGTGTCTCGCGTCCCTAGCTTCGTCATCCCGTAGATCATTGAAACTGCATTCCTCCATCAAGGTCTGTACGTAGTCGGATACGAACTCCTTGATGTATTCGAGAGGAAGGCGTGCCTCAATGTCCCACCCATGGTGTGCGAATAGTTCCAGCGGCTCACGAACAACGGGCCAGTCCCTGAAGAATAGCACGCTGAGGAGCTCGCTAACCATTGTGTGTGTCGACGCCTCAACACGCAAGAACAGCTCGAACATGTCACGCATACGCGCCAAGCCTGCCGCAGCTTCTGCTCGTTCTGGGCTGAGAGCACGAACGTAGCACCATGGAGGGGATTGCGGGAGTAGTTCGAATACCCACCATTGGTGGCATAGCTCCAATAGAAGCTGGAGGTGAAATCGAAGTTGCGCTTGGCTCTCCTGCAAGGTTGTGAGATCGGCAGAAGCCTCGCTCGGCGTCTTGGGCACGTTGTCAATGAAACCAATGTGTTGCAGGTTACTGCGATTGCACAGCGCCTCCTTGATCGACGGCAACAAGATGACCTTCTTGTACGTATCGGGGTGTGACCAGAAGAGCAGATACTTGATGGACATGCCTTCGACGCAGCCATGCTTCGCCACCCACGCCTGGTGCTGTCGGGTCCGTTGGAAGATGAAGTGGATACTACGCAGCACCGATTGGCTGACTGCGCTCAGCAGAATACGCAAGCATTCGCTTTTGTATCGAAACGTGCGGGCCTGCTCATCTTCGTCCTTTGGTGCCGTCGCGCCGCCCCGATGCAGCAGCGCCGCCGCCGCCGCCGCCGCCGCCATGACCCAGGGGTCCTTGCCTTCGAAAACTGCCATAAATATCAAGGCGAACAACAACGTGTGCCACATACGATCGAGGGCAGGTGCCATATCCATGTATGTGAACCACCTGCGCATTTCGACCCTTGGGCCGAGTGCCATCCGCAAGAAGCCGTGCAAAGATTCGACCACCGCATCAACCGACGCCTCAATCCGCAACTCGTTGGCGATGGAATCAGCAAGGGGCTCGATCAGCACGGTGCAACTGTGCAGACGGTTCAGCGCAAGTGCTATCGTTTCCTTGCACTCCTTAAACATACGTCCACTGCCGTAAGGAGCACGGCGAAACGTGTGCACCAACAAATGATCGAGCACGTGCGTCATCAGGCCAGGCACTCCACGCAAACTGTTTATGAACAAGTTCGAGAGCCTGTGGGACGGGTCCCGCCAGAAAATGCAGCGCATGCGGTGCACGCCAACAAGCCAAACGTACAACGCCTGACCAGTGCTCCCTTTCGTCCATCACCAAGACCAACACCCATACCGCAGACGCCCCGAGAGAAACCAACTCATGTGCAAGGCACCAATAGCTCGCCCCTGATCTTGAATCCCACTGGAAGTAACGCTGGGCGTGCTCGTCGTAGACGCGCGTTGTGGCTGCGAAATTGACAACGCCCGTGCTAGGGAGGAAGCCAGCGAGAGACTCGATAGGCAAGATAGAGAACAACACGTTCGCGACGGCGTACAGCATCGCCATCGTCGGTGCTCGCGTCTTGATGTTGCGAGGACGTCGACGCCCCCTGCACCGCCCTTCACGACGTCTCCACACTTGTCGAAGGCGGCACTGGGCGCGAGCAACGCGGCCTGGTCGGGTTTGATCTGAATCGGGGGTGTTCCCATCAAGCCTGCTGCGAGTATGTGCGAGACCGTGACCTCCATGGACGCGACCCGACTGTCGTCGATGGAAAGGCGGATGCCGAGGATGCTGGATCTGCGCTCGCTGATTAGGCGCGTGAAGTCAGACTGCATCTTCGTGAACGCGGTCGCAGCGAGGGCCAACGTTCCTGCCCAGCGGGCCCATCGAAAATGCCGCCAATGCGACACTTCTCGTAGCAGCGCTTCCTCTTCAATGTTCGAACCTTGCCGCCGCCCAAGTATGCTGTTGAACAGCATGACAGTCTTGTCCTCGCCCCGTGACGCCCTCTGGAAAAGGCGGTCGTGTTTCAGGAAGATGTTGCGATCGGGATGGTGCTGCAAGGAGATGTGATGACCAGGCGGCATCCAAGAGGCGCGCCGTCACATGAAGCGCCTTTTTTTTTGCGCACGCCAGGGTGCTAGGAGAGAAGGACGACCACCGCATCAAAGCGTACAACAAGTATTCGTAAGGGACAGGTCCGTCGGTCTCACTCTCTATGTTCGGTAGACGGACACCTTGGTCAGCTCTCGGCACGGTCGCCCACATGCGTGAGATGCCCAGCCGCTGGAGAAGGTCCGAAACAATGTCAGAAGGTGCTCGCCCACGCTCAATGGGAATACGGATCCCAGCCAAGGTCAACCGCCAATCGCGTGGCATCATGCGCACGAAGTGGGAGAGCACGTTGAACGCCCACAACAGGACAGCACCGCGCTGGTTGTCAACGAAGATCACATTGAGGAGCATTGTCAATAGGAACAATGGCGTGCCCATATACCCACCGAACTTCAAAAGGGAGGTATCCTCGTTCAAGCCCAAACACCCCCTCTCGCACTTCCATCAACTTTGCAATGGAATTGTTCGAGCGGAAGAAGTGGTCCAAGGACACGTCCATTCGGACACAAACGCCCCACATGCGCGCGTCCTCCCGCAACCGCACATGCACCCCTTGCTTGAGCGGTGACAACGTGAAGAGCTGAGAAAGCGAGATGAGATGCTTGTACGGGCCGATCTTCGCAACACCCCCGAGCTCCGCTACCGCGATCGTGACCGTCTGGTCGGTGGCGTTTGGTGCCAACAACTCTTCCGAAACGAAGCAGGGGATCCAACGCCAGACGTAAGGCTTCTGCATGGGTGAATGCTCCTCGATCAATGGAAGCACGACGTCGGTGGTCTCCTTTGGCGTCGGCAATGGAGGACGTATTCCAAATGCCTTCACGGGACGCAAGGTGTCGATGACTCCGTTGTATTGGATGATTGTGAGCTTCGGGAGGTATGCGATGGGCGCCCTGCCCGCCACAACGCGTGCGTCGAAAATTGCGAGACGGGCACAAAACAATGGTTGGTCGTCGGTGAAGAACAACACATCCTGCAAGGCCTGCCACTGCGCAAGGTCTTCAGGAAGATCCACGACAATCGCCATTGGTTGTTGCGTCCACAAGAACACAGAGCGTGTGGCAATTAGAGTTGCACGCCTGTCGGCGGGTTGACGTCGTCACCGAGTGTCGCCTCGAAGGGACAAGGAGACGGCCACCGCCAAGTTTGAGCATAAAGGCCACGGAAATTCAGGCGTTCCCTTGCCTTGCGACTAAATTCTACCGCCTCACTCAGGATAGAGGCCTCGGAGGTCTAGGGGTGACCCTGCTAGAAACTTAGGTGCCCATTAGTTTTTTTTGCAAAGTTTGCCATGTATTGCAGCCGCCTCGAAAGCATTTTGATAAAGTGCAGTAAAATGCACTAAAACACAATGTTTTTAAACAAAATTTGACAAACTTTAACACAAGTTTAACAAAGTTTAACAAATGGGCCGAAAACGTGGCGAAATAACAAAAGAGCCGAAATAACAAAAGAGCCGAGATAACAAAAGAGCCGAAATAACAAAAGAGCCGTGGATTGGACTTGGCCTGAAATGGGAGATAACGTATGGGCCGTGGGTGCAAATCCAAGTTCGCAAAGGGGCAAGAAATAGCAAAAGAGCCAGAATAACAAAAGAGCCGTGGGGCAAATAACAAAAGAGCCGTGGGGAAAATAACAAAAGAGCCGTGGGAGACGCCAAAAAGCAACAAAATCAAAACAATAGCAAAAGAGCCAAGCCAACGAGGGCTGAGAAGGTCGTCTATTCGATCGAGGCTTCATGATTCTTAGGTGGGGTACTCGAGGTCCGATACACGCATCCTCTGCTAGAGCGTGATTGAACGTGCAGATGCACGAACGGCTGACACGAATGCCTGAACACAAATGCCATTTCAAGCGAAAATAGCAAAAAAAAAGCACCATACCAAAAGA
>JACLAC010025475.1_pt1 | contig 10272 bp, 5 predicted proteins | sample 8027881 | NCBI WGS metagenome assembly JACLAC01 (sample SAMN15725517, study PRJNA655200) | protist metagenome | isolation source: fluorescence activated cell sorting (FACS) single amplified genomes of... | place: Spain: Blaines Bay Microbial Observatory, Mediterranean Sea | collected 2016-01-19 | reverse complement strand
GGATTTGGACGAGTTCTGGTAAAAGGGAAATTTCTATGGAAGAATACTTAAAATTTGTGAAAACATGTGATTGTAGCAGTTTTGATGCTTATTCAGATTCGGATACTATAAACGGTTCTAAAAAGAGGTTGCAAAAAAGTGTTGAAAACACTTTGAAATGGACTGCAGAATGCGTGAAAATGTGTAAAGAAGATTTTTCGAGTATTTTGGGTAAAATGTGTGCGATTGTTCCTGGTGGAAATGATTATAGAAGGAGGCAACAGTCTATTGTCGGTTTAAGGAAAATAGAAGATGACAGTTTTCAGTTTAAATACTGGATTTTAGAAAATGTTGAAATTGATTCAGCCGTGGAAATTTATAAAAAATGTTTGGAACTTTTGCCTAAAAATGCTGAAGTAGTGATAAGTTTTTGTAAAAAAGATGTCAAACAGGATAATTTGAAGATTTTTAAAGTTATTGAAGATTGTTTGAAATTGAAAAAGTGTGTTTTTCAGACAAATGCATTTTTTCATTTGGCAGATGGATATTTAGGAGTTAAGGAAAAAGGCGAGGGAAAGAGTGAAATAGATGCAAGTGGAGAAGATGGACCTCCGATTAAAAAACTAAAAACAGATTCTACAGATGAATTTGAAATTATGGATTTTTCTGATGCTAAACAGTATAAACTTGACACTGATACTTATTTATTGGATGGATACAGCAACGCTTACATTCATCATTTACAAGATACTGGAGAGTTTTTAGGGAAAACCTTGCTTGTCATAAATAATTTAACAAAACTAGTTCGGCATTGCAATAAATTATAAAAAAATAACGACGACCAACAATAAAATATGTATCCAAAAGTTTATGAATTTATCAGACAATTATGTATTTATTCATTAAGCTATTTTTTAATTCAATTCTTCATTCTATTCTCCATCAACTGGATCAGGGTCGGCAAAGCTCTGTGTGTCCATATAAACCCAAAGCCAAGTAAACAGACTAAGAAAGCAAACCGTCACAATTTTCTTCCTTAGATATTCATCCTCTTTTACTTTTATCGCAAACGTTCGAATTTTTCCAGATAGTCCTTGAGGTTCTCTGTATCCCGAAGGCGCCGGTAGTTCTGAAATGTTACTGACTGAGTTATTTTGCATAATGTATGTTTTGATCCTATTTTATATCGTTTTTTATTAAAACAGAGACAAATGACTCACATAGATAATTTTTTTCATCACTGACCTAATAAATTTGACCCAAAAACGACCAATTTGCAAATTATTTTCGTTTTTATTATTTTTTGAGTTTTTGTTTGTTCAACACCGCGTTAATCAGTATACAGGTGTTTGTGTATACCTTTAGCACCTATTCGTACACAAAACACTTTTTACATTACTTTTCGCGGTAATGCGGCTTAGTAAAAGAGTAAAATTGAAGACTGAATAAAAACTAGTTTTCACAAGATCCAACAAAAAAAGAGGAAGAAGAAGAAAAAACAAAGAAGAAGAAAACCACCATCGCTTTAATCGCGTGTGCCATGTGCCTAGGTGGTCTTGATTTATAAATTTGTGCTTTATTTCTCACTGTCCATAATTAATCACCATGTTCGTGAAAATAATATAAATTTCGTACTATTCTCCGGATCTGATAAGGCGGTGTCGGTAATGTCTCCTTCACACAGAAACACAGGCATACACATTTTTCATCCCACTTTTCATCGATTCAGCCATCTCTCTCTCTCTCTGTCAATTCTTCCCACCTTATCCACTGTCAAAATTTATGACTTTTAAACCATCCATATAGATAATGAATAGTAATAACTAGATAAAAAAGTAAACTATCTCGTTGTTCTCCAAGTCATACTTTATTATTTATTGTGTTTCCGAAATAAAATGATTTCGTGTTTATCGCCCGGTGGTCACCACCGTCATCATCACATTTGATGATTTTTTTCTGTTTTGTGGTGTATATTCAAAAAATACCCTTTCTGGAATTCTAATATCTAATGCCGTGGTGTCAGTTTGATTGATCACAAAACAAAAAATGAAGATGCACTGTTTTGACACAGTTTTGACTAACGAGTCTAATTCACTAATCTTCAACACGTTTTCAGCAAAAAAATGATTTTTCTGAGTTTCGTTGTACATTTACTACCACTCAATCCTCTAGTATTAACATCTTCGCAAACTTCTTCCGTAAGACTTGGTTTACCATTCTTTTCCAAAACGGGAACTCCTTCTTTTTCAGCTTCAACAAGCGCTTCAAAAGCACCTGTTAAGTCACTTTGCGCTTTGCACCCTCTAGTAACTTGGGTACTAGTTGCTTCGACACTGAAAACGCAAAATTTGAAAAACAAACAAAAAATGAAAATAAAAATCGACTTTTCTAAAACTTATCAAAAAACTTTGCATATCTTCTTCGCCATCACTCATCTCAATAGCCGCTTCCAATCGTCCATAAACTTTCTCAACAAAACAAACATCATCTGCATTCGGGCAATCTTGTAACATTCTCTCAGGCAACGCCGACTTAATATTATTACACAAATCAACATCTATCGTGCTCTCATCCCTTTCCGCAGTCTGAGCTTCTTCCCTATGCGATAAATCAAAGAAATTGCCAAAACTGTTTTCCTCCTCTGTTTTACCAACTCCGTTACAAGTGAAACATTTTCGGGAATTCACAGAAGACAAGCAAACCAAAAGTAAAATAGTTACCAAATATTTCATATTTTAAGAATGATTGAAGGAAGTTGTTATTACTGTTTTTTTTTGATGTATTGCTCTCTAAATTTTATTGTTTTTATATGATCAGAAAACTGTTCGTTTTTTTTATTTTTTACTACTATTGTGTATGTAAAAAATTATGGTGTGTGTAGACCTGTGTGTATGTTCTTTTTAGAGAGGGTACCTTGACCTTGTGGTGCCCTTGTGAATTTGTAGTATGATTTTTTTTATTACTTAGTGGTGGGCAGCGCTTTGAAACTATTTTTATTATAATTGCCGTGGCCGCTTGTACACAAAAATAATAGTAAATTTATGTATGCCTTAGAAAAACGGCTTCTTCCGACCCTTCTAATTTAATTTAAAACTGACTGTTGTTATTGTGTGTGTTTTTTAACGACCGAATTCCGGACAAATTTTATGTAATTTTTGTTGTGTTTCGGTTAAAAAATATTTTCTCGGTTTTTCCGTTGATGAAACTGTTATTGTTGATATACTCTAGTATGTAATCTCGTATGGTATGTTGAAATGAACGCTTGCTGCTTTATTTTTTATTTCTCTGTTGCAATTGCCAATATTTTGGCGTTGTGTGTATATGTTGCAGGTTGGCCCTTACAAGAAGATAGCTGTAGATAGATAGATCGGTTTGTATTCACTTCTCTTTCTTTACAAAAATTTTGTGCTTTTTTCGAAAAAAAATGTCAAGCCTTTTTTCGCGATCAAGCAAGTGTGTATGAGAGGAAGAAGAAGACGATAAATATAAAAAAATTGATGTGGCCAAGGACCAGGTACGACGACAGTACGAGAACAAAAAAGTCAGTAAAGTATATACCAGCGATATGTAAGGTGCGCGCTATTGAGCTCCCTTTTGCTAGCTAGACAGTGTATTATTGGTAGAACGGATGTGTCAGAGGTCGAAAAATGTATGAAACGAAATTTATAAAAGTGCACACACACCGCACACTACACCTAGGTGATCCTTTTTTGTACATGTGCCTATGCGAAATCAAAGAAAGGTCTAAAAATCCAAAGATCATTTTTTGTCGAAAAGCCGCAAAATCAAGCCTGCTGAGTAATAGCGACTTAACTTTTTATATCCAAATTTATGATTCCAAAATTTCCAAAATTCTATCATTGTTTTCTTTATCACATTCAAATATATGCCAAACTATGACACATTCAAATCATTTTTTTTCGCTAGCAGTCTAATTATTATTTTATTGCCGTTATGGATGGTTTTGCAGAACCGACCAAGCCAGAATAATGGAAAATCAGAAGGTACTAAATTCAATTTCACGCTTCCACACGCAATCAATAATCTCCCATCAAATAATCAAAAATCATCTACTACTACCCTAATTATCGTATTCACTGACATTTCTTACTTGTCGGCGACTAAAAAATGGATTTCAAGGATGGAAGGATTAGGCTATCAAAATGTAAGGATTTATGCATTGGAAAAACTAGCTTTTCAAGAGCTAAAAAAGCTGAATTTAATATATGAAGTCCAGTATCATAACACAGAATATGAAATTGGTTTAAAACCCAGGAATAAAGCTGATATTTTAGAGTCTTATAAAGATCCTGAAAGGAAATTGAGAGTGAAAAGGGGCGAGAGATACAAAATTTGGAGGATAAGGCTAGAAGTTACTAAAAGAATTTTGAAAGAAGAAAATTTTTCCGTTATTATCTCGGATATTGATTCAATCTGGACAAGATTTGTTGATCTAGAAAACGACTATTTTAACAATTTCGATGTAATTCACTCATTAGGCTATAAAATGCCTGAATGGATTTTAGAAAAGCAAGGTTTCGTCCTTTGTGGATGCTTCGTTTACTACAAAAACACCGCTGAGACCTTGAAATTTATAGAAGCTTATAACTATGCCTGTAAAACCACTCTCTGTGACGATCAAATTTTATTGAACGAATTGTACTTTAAAAATAATGTCTCCTGGACTAATGCTACTACTGATCAAACAAATAAAAAATCACCAATCAAAGAGTATAAAACTGGTATTTTGAAGAGTAATTTGAGAACTTCACGCTCCCACACTCGAGATGTTTTATTGCAAATATTGGTGGTTTCTGAAGAGGATATTAAAAGAGGTGGCACTGCTGGACCGGAGGACTGTCAAAACACTTGGATAATGAATCCGGTATTAAAATTGAGGAGGAGAATGACGGAAAACAGTACTGTAAGGAAGAAATACAAAAACAGCCCTTATAAAAAACTTGAGATTTTTGAGGATTTTGAAAATTGTTAGAAAGAAAAAATAAAATAAACTAATACTAATTTGTATGCTGGCTTAACGTCAAATGCCAAATGAACGTTACAAAGCTTCGGTAGCGGTAAATTACCCCGTATTCAAGCCTAATACTACAACAACATTATTATTATTATATTTTTTCTCGTTGCCCACATGCCACCCGTCTAACTAGCACTGTACACTAGTCCTTCCTTCCTTCTTCTATTTTTTGTCTTCGAGATAAAAACCAAAAACATGCGATTTCAGAAATAGATAAAATACACACGTGTAATTTTACAAATATTTCCAGCCCTTTTTTGCACACTTGAGCGAGTCGTCATATCAGATTTCATTGACTTTAAACAAATTTTAAAATTTGTTTTCAGTAAATCTCCTAATTATCTACACTTGTAGAGCGTGTAATCGGTAAAATTGAGATTCCAGGCAAAAAAATTAATCAGAATAATTTTTTTCGTGGTTTTTTGCTCGGATTTTTGTTGTTAATTTTACGTAACCCGTTTAATAAAATCTTTGATTGTTCGGCACTTGCTATTTTTTCACTCATTTAGCGATCTTTTCTCGTTCATTCAAGCGAGTAAGAAGAAAAAGAAGAAGTAACAATTGATGTAGTAATAAAACGCAACAGGTCGATTTAAAAACGAAACTCAGAAAAATCATTTTTTTGCTGAAAACGTGTTGAAGATTAGTGAATTAGACTCGTTAGTCAAAACTGTGTCAAAACAGTGCATCTTCATTTTTTGTTTTGTGATCAATCAAACTGACACCACGGCATTAGATATTAGAATTCCAGAAAGGGTATTTTTTGAATATACACCACAAAACAGAAAAAAATCATCAAATGTGATGATGACGGTGGTGACCACCGGGCGATAAACACGAAATCATTTTATTTCGGAAACACAATAAATAATAAAGTATGACTTGGAGAACAACGAGATAGTTTACATTTTTATCTAGTTATTACTATTCATTATCTATATGGATGGTTTAAAAGTCATAAATTTTGACAGTGGATAAGGTGGGAAGAATTGACAGAGAGAGAGAGAGATGGCTGAATCGATGAAAAGTGGGATGAAAAATGTGTATGCCTGTGTTTCTGTGTGAAGGAGACATTACCGACACCGCCTTATCAGATCCGGAGAATAGTACGAAATTTATATTATTTTCACGAACATGGTGATTAATTATGGACAGTGAGAAATAAAGCACAAATTTATAAATCAAGACCACCTAGGCACATGGCACACGCGATTAAAGCGATGGTGGTTTTCTTCTTCTTTGTTTTTTCTTCTTCTTCCTCTTTTTTTGTTGGATCTTGTGAAAACTAGTTTTTATTCAGTCTTCAATTTTACTCTTTTACTAAGCCGCATTACCGCGAAAAGTAATGTAAAAAGTGTTTTGTGTACGAATAGGTGCTAAAGGTATACACAAACACCTGTATACTGATTAACGCGGTGTTGAACAAACAAAAACTCAAAAAATAATAAAAACGAAAATAATTTGCAAATTGGTCGTTTTTGGGTCAAATTTATTAGGTCAGTGATGAAAAAAATTATCTATGTGAGTCATTTGTCTCTGTTTTAATAAAAAACGATATAAAATAGGATCAAAACATACATTATGCAAAATAACTCAGTCAGTAACATTTCAGAACTACCGGCGCCTTCGGGATACAGAGAACCTCAAGGACTATCTGGAAAAATTCGAACGTTTGCGATAAAAGTAAAAGAGGATGAATATCTAAGGAAGAAAATTGTGACGGTTTGCTTTCTTAGTCTGTTTACTTGGCTTTGGGTTTATATGGACACACAGAGCTTTGCCGACCCTGATCCAGTTGATGGAGAATAGAATGAAGAATTGAATTAAAAAATAGCTTAATGAATAAATACATAATTGTCTGATAAATTCATAAACTTTTGGATACATATTTTATTGTTGGTCGTCGTTATTTTTTTATAATTTATTGCAATGCCGAACTAGTTTTGTTAAATTATTTATGACAAGCAAGGTTTTCCCTAAAAACTCTCCAGTATCTTGTAAATGATGAATGTAAGCGTTGCTGTATCCATCCAATAAATAAGTATCAGTGTCAAGTTTATACTGTTTAGCATCAGAAAAATCCATAATTTCAAATTCATCTGTAGAATCTGTTTTTAGTTTTTTAATCGGAGGTCCATCTTCTCCACTTGCATCTATTTCACTCTTTCCCTCGCCTTTTTCCTTAACTCCTAAATATCCATCTGCCAAATGAAAAAATGCATTTGTCTGAAAAACACACTTTTTCAATTTCAAACAATCTTCAATAACTTTAAAAATCTTCAAATTATCCTGTTTGACATCTTTTTTACAAAAACTTATCACTACTTCAGCATTTTTAGGCAAAAGTTCCAAACATTTTTTATAAATTTCCACGGCTGAATCAATTTCAACATTTTCTAAAATCCAGTATTTAAACTGAAAACTGTCATCTTCTATTTTCCTTAAACCGACAATAGACTGTTGCCTCCTTCTATAATCATTTCCACCAGGAACAATCGCACACATTTTACCCAAAATACTCGAAAAATCTTCTTTACACATTTTCACGCATTCTGCAGTCCATTTCAAAGTGTTTTCAACACTTTTTTGCAACCTCTTTTTAGAACCGTTTATAGTATCCGAATCTGAATAAGCATCAAAACTGCTACAATCACATGTTTTCACAAATTTTAAGTATTCTTCCATAGAAATTTCCCTTTTACCAGAACTCGTCCAAATCCCAATGCTATTTCTGGTGTTTTGAGCAGGCTTGAAATCGTTTTGTAAGGAGACATTATTTTTAAAGTACAATTCGTTCAATAAAATTTGATCGTCACAGAGAGTGGTTTTACAGGCATAGTTATAAGCTTCTATAAATTTCAAGGTCTCAGCGGTGTTTTTGTAGTAAACGAAGCATCCACAAAGGACGAAACCTTGCTTTTCTAAAATCCATTCAGGCATTTTATAGCCTAATGAGTGAATTACATCGAAATTGTTAAAATAGTCGTTTTCTAGATCAACAAATCTTGTCCAGATTGAATCAATATCCGAGATAATAACGGAAAAATTTTCTTCTTTCAAAATTCTTTTAGTAACTTCTAGCCTTATCCTCCAAATTTTGTATCTCTCGCCCCTTTTCACTCTCAATTTCCTTTCAGGATCTTTATAAGACTCTAAAATATCAGCTTTATTCCTGGGTTTTAAACCAATTTCATATTCTGTGTTATGATACTGGACTTCATATATTAAATTCAGCTTTTTTAGCTCTTGAAAAGCTAGTTTTTCCAATGCATAAATCCTTACATTTTGATAGCCTAATCCTTCCATCCTTGAAATCCATTTTTTAGTCGCCGACAAGTAAGAAATGTCAGTGAATACGATAATTAGGGTAGTAGTAGATGATTTTTGATTATTTGATGGGAGATTATTGATTGCGTGTGGAAGCGTGAAATTGAATTTAGTACCTTCTGATTTTCCATTATTCTGGCTTGGTCGGTTCTGCAAAACCATCCATAACGGCAATAAAATAATAATTAGACTGCTAGCGAAAAAAAATGATTTGAATGTGTCATAGTTTGGCATATATTTGAATGTGATAAAGAAAACAATGATAGAATTTTGGAAATTTTGGAATCATAAATTTGGATATAAAAAGTTAAGTCGCTATTACTCAGCAGGCTTGATTTTGCGGCTTTTCGACAAAAAATGATCTTTGGATTTTTAGACCTTTCTTTGATTTCGCATAGGCACATGTACAAAAAAGGATCACCTAGGTGTAGTGTGCGGTGTGTGTGCACTTTTATAAATTTCGTTTCATACATTTTTCGACCTCTGACACATCCGTTCTACCAATAATACACTGTCTAGCTAGCAAAAGGGAGCTCAATAGCGCGCACCTTACATATCGCTGGTATATACTTTACTGACTTTTTTGTTCTCGTACTGTCGTCGTACCTGGTCCTTGGCCACATCAATTTTTTTATATTTATCGTCTTCTTCTTCCTCTCATACACACTTGCTTGATCGCGAAAAAAGGCTTGACATTTTTTTTCGAAAAAAGCACAAAATTTTTGTAAAGAAAGAGAAGTGAATACAAACCGATCTATCTATCTACAGCTATCTTCTTGTAAGGGCCAACCTGCAACATATACACACAACGCCAAAATATTGGCAATTGCAACAGAGAAATAAAAAATAAAGCAGCAAGCGTTCATTTCAACATACCATACGAGATTACATACTAGAGTATATCAACAATAACAGTTTCATCAACGGAAAAACCGAGAAAATATTTTTTAACCGAAACACAACAAAAATTACATAAAATTTGTCCGGAATTCGGTCGTTAAAAAACACACACAATAACAACAGTCAGTTTTAAATTAAATTAGAAGGGTCGGAAGAAGCCGTTTTTCTAAGGCATACATAAATTTACTATTATTTTTGTGTACAAGCGGCCACGGCAATTATAATAAAAATAGTTTCAAAGCGCTGCCCACCACTAAGTAATAAAAAAAATCATACTACAAATTCACAAGGGCACCACAAGGTCAAGGTACCCTCTCTAAAAAGAACATACACACAGGTCTACACACACCATAATTTTTTACATACACAATAGTAGTAAAAAATAAAAAAAACGAACAGTTTTCTGATCATATAAAAACAATAAAATTTAGAGAGCAATACATCAAAAAAAAACAGTAATAACAACTTCCTTCAATCATTCTTAAAATATGAAATATTTGGTAACTATTTTACTTTTGGTTTGCTTGTCTTCTGTGAATTCCCGAAAATGTTTCACTTGTAACGGAGTTGGTAAAACAGAGGAGGAAAACAGTTTTGGCAATTTCTTTGATTTATCGCATAGGGAAGAAGCTCAGACTGCGGAAAGGGATGAGAGCACGATAGATGTTGATTTGTGTAATAATATTAAGTCGGCGTTGCCTGAGAGAATGTTACAAGATTGCCCGAATGCAGATGATGTTTGTTTTGTTGAGAAAGTTTATGGACGATTGGAAGCGGCTATTGAGATGAGTGATGGCGAAGAAGATATGCAAAGTTTTTTGATAAGTTTTAGAAAAGTCGATTTTTATTTTCATTTTTTGTTTGTTTTTCAAATTTTGCGTTTTCAGTGTCGAAGCAACTAGTACCCAAGTTACTAGAGGGTGCAAAGCGCAAAGTGACTTAACAGGTGCTTTTGAAGCGCTTGTTGAAGCTGAAAAAGAAGGAGTTCCCGTTTTGGAAAAGAATGGTAAACCAAGTCTTACGGAAGAAGT
>JACLAC010016213.1_pt1 | contig 10273 bp, 10 predicted proteins | sample 8027881 | NCBI WGS metagenome assembly JACLAC01 (sample SAMN15725517, study PRJNA655200) | protist metagenome | isolation source: fluorescence activated cell sorting (FACS) single amplified genomes of... | place: Spain: Blaines Bay Microbial Observatory, Mediterranean Sea | collected 2016-01-19 | reverse complement strand
AAAAGGAAAGTGCCTTGGCAGACATAATGTTAAAGAAATTGATACGGTTGCAAAGAAATATAAGATTTCAGTATCGCATATTTGTTCAGTTTTCGCTGGTCGCTATAAAACAAGTGGAGGCCACAAATTCAAAAAGGTAGAGGCTAAACCTATGATGTGCAACGGTAAGCTTGAAATCTTTAAACCGCATCCTAAAATTGAATCACCTTTTGGGGGAATGATTTCTGTGAGCCAATTTGGAAGAGTCAAGTTTGATAAGTATAATATTACGAAAGGGTTCAAAGGCGAAAAATTTGTAAATTATCATAATCGATTGATTGCGATCAACGGGAAAAAGTACATCGTTTCTAGACTTTTAGTTGAGTGTCGAAAAAAACGTGAACTAAAAAGACACGAACATGTTTGTCATACTTGGCGGGGTCCTTGGTATAATGATAAAGATGAGTGTCATCGTAATTGGGGATGTGACTTACGTGTTGACACGAACGCAGGCAACATGAACGATGATGCGAAACAAGTAATAATTAAGGAAATGCCTGAGGAATATGAAGGCAAGACTCTTGTATTCGGTGCCCAAACGTATACTTTCAACATTGGCAAAAAAGTCACGTGCGGCGCTCTTCATATACTTACTGGGAAACCCAGACAAGCTTTCAATGCTGTGGCGAATCCGAATAATCGACGCAGTGAGTGTGACGGTTTTAAACTCGAATATATTTAAATTTATTTATCTTCACATTTTTTATTAAAAGAATTCCATTTACAATAGTTTTTTCTTTTTCTGCACCCTCGTCGTCGTGTTACGTCGCCACACGGTCTCCTGGGTTTTTGTGTTGGAGGATCATCATTTAAAAAGTCTCTTCCCCATTTGACGTCATCATCGTTTTTTATTTTATTGCCGTCTCTTCTACTAATTAAACATGAGGGAATCTTGATTTTTGAAGAATCGCCGCTATATCGTGGATTGAAGATCATTGAGTTCGAGTCATTTTTAATAATTACTGCCGCTGCACCTTGTTTCTGTGCATTTAAAACTTTTTCGTAAAACATACATCCTCCTCTTAATACGAGAACAGTGTTTCCGTCAAAAATTTCTCCTGTCCTTTTGCAAAGATTAGGATTTTTTTTAGAAACTCGAATTTTATTAATAATATCAAAATTATAAACTGAATCAAAAAATCCGAATTCGCTCATTCGAAAATCAATTACATTTCCATCTACGTGCAATTCCGGTGGTTGTTTCGTCGGACTTGGTGTTGGTTGAGGAGTTGATGGCGTTGGCGGGCCTGAGTATGTGTTTATTTGAGCTAATAAATTTGGTGATTTGCCAGTTCTTTTTAATTTTTTTTCAACGCCACTACTTAATAGGTCGGCGCGTGCATTAATAAGATCCCCATTGTGTTTTTGTAGCATCTGTGCGGCTATCCCAGCGACGAGAGGTGTAGCCATTGAAGTTCCTGACATTGTTACAATTGATGTTGGTGACGAAATTCCAAGAGATTCAATGTTTTCACCAGGTGCAAAAATATCGACACATTTCCCGATATTGCTAAAACTAGAACGAAAATCTCTGTAGTTACTTGAACCGACAGTTATCGCATCTTTCGCGCTAGCCGGCGTGTAATTACAGGCGTCATCATTCTGATTCCCCGCTGCAACAACAACGATGTTTGTTTTTGCTGCATTATTTACAGCTTTTTCAAAAGATTTGCTTTTTGATCCGCCTAGCGACATTGAAATAACGACTGTTTTTTTTTTCGTTTTCTTTTCTACGTATTGTAAAGCTTTAATAATGCCAGAAATACTCCCGAAACCATTTTTTGACAATACCTTTATTCCTTTCAAATTTGCTTCAGGTGCCGATCCGTAGTTCTTTCCAGCCGCTGTGCCTGCACAATGAGAGCCGTGCCCGTTTAAGTCTTCGCAAAAAATATCGTCTTCGTTGATAAAATCTGCGACACAATCGACTCGTTTTTTGATATCGTTGTGCTTAGTATAAATACCTGTGTCCAGAATGTAAATATCTTGATTTTTTCCTGTATAAAATGACTGAAATTTTTTATCGTAAGGCAATGAATTTTGATCAATACGATCCAAATTCCAAGGTGTTGAAAAAGCTTGTATTGTTTCATCAGATTCCACATTTTCAACACCAATTATATTTTTTACGTTAGCTGCCATTCTACGATTCGCAGAAAATGATACATAACAATCGCTAGCCTTCAATTCTTCAACGTCTTGATTAATAAATACTCCGTGATGAATTTTTTTATTTATTTCATTTGTAACGCTATCACAATCATGCGTTTCATCAATCATCGCAATCCATTTTAATTCGCCTGATAATGAACGGGTTTGCATCGCGTTTATATAATTTGCATTTTTTAATAAAAATAGTATTAGTAAAATGAACATTTTCTTTTTCTTTTCTTTTATGAATTATTTATATTAACTTAACAAAATATGGTTTTGACGTATTCAAAAAATTATGCTGCATTATTTTTGTTTTTCCTAGCTCATATTCAAATAATAGCTTTTGCTGGCTTTGTTTATAAAACTGTTATTGATGGAAAAAATGAATTTTATAATGTTTGGGATTTCAAAAAGTTATTAGATAATTCTCCTGAAAAAGAAATTTACTACAATTATTTAAACGCGTATTTTGGAACCCTTATTTTTTCGGTTTGCTTTAGTTGTACAGCAGTTATTTCAGCCTTTACTGGCACCGGTCTTTGGGGCAAGTACAAATCAAATCAATCTTTCCAAACTGTGATTCTTCTTTTGTTTCTTAACATTATTATGGATTGTTTAGCCTTAGGTTTTTACCAAGCAAATCTTATTGAATTTTTTGACAGTTCTGAGTTCATTGCGCGATTTATTGCATATTATTTTATCATTATCGGGCTTTTCTTGAGTATTCTTCTATTTGTTTTTTATTCTTACAGTATTTTTTTTGACCGGATGACACCGCTTATTCCAGTTGAAACATTTTTAATTCCTTTTATCCAAACGATCTTCGGAATGTTCATGATTTGGAGCCCGTGGGTTTATCGCTCAGATCTTCAGGAATATAAAACTCTTGTAAATCTTTATTCCAACTCAGTTGGTAAGCAAGAAAACGGATATCTCACAATTTTAATTGTGCTTTCTTTTGCCTTAGTTTCGAATGTAATTTCAATTTCGTATAAAATTATAACTGGTTCAGAATTATCTTTAATAAATCACGGAATAACCATTTCTTGCGCGGGCGTTGCATTAATGCTGTACATATTTGTTCTAATATTTATCCTTACATTTAGCAACGCATACGATCAAAGTGGGCATCAATTCTCTTTTGGATTTATAATTTTGGTTTTATCAACTTTAGTAGGTATATTAGATGTTTCAAACGAAATTGTTTCGAGTCTTGAAAAATTTAATCCTTCCTATTTACGACCGAAATCTTTCACAAAAGGATTCCACTTTTTTTCAAAAGCTTAAAAACATCATAATTGTCTTATTTTAAAATAAAATGTAAAAATTAAAAATGATTTGTGAAAATTGTAAATCAAAAACTAATTTCGTCAACGACTATGCTAATGGAAATTATATTTGTAGAGTTTGCGGCGCAGTACAGACAAAAACTTTATTCGTGGAGCAAATGCACCACGAAGCTCATTCCTTCAATCACACGTCAAACAACAATGAAATGCAAGGGAATTTTCTTGCAATGAATGCTCATATGAAAGCTGAAGAGTATTCGCGCGCTCTTAGCTCGGAACATATAAGTTTAGAAAATAAACCAAAAGAAATCCAAATAGAAAATCGAATTCGCACAATTACATGTTATGCTGAATTACTTGATGCCAATGAATCAATCTTGAATTTTGCGTGTGTTCAAATTCGGAAATGTCCCCAACTTGTCTTAAGAAAGCCAGTTAAAGAAACACTTTATGCGCTTCTTGTTGTCTCATTTCGTTTAAAAAAACATTTTATAAACACGGAAACTGTGCAAAAAGAATTTTTGTTAAAATCGTTGGGAAAACATGTTATTGCGGTTTCGAAAATAGTCAGTGTCAGTATAAATTCTGATCCGATTCTGCAAGTTAACAGATATATTCAAATATTAGGACTTCCGTACAAATACAATAAGCACGTGAGGAGACTATATCAAAAAGGACAATCTATAGCTAAAATGAGCTGTGGCACACTTCTTGGCGTAATTTTATATAAAGTGTGGCGCGCAAATCGTCAATTTTCAAGTCGTGCTGACATAACTCCAGAATTTATCGGAAAAATGTTAGATTTAAAAGATAATAATAAAATAATAAATTTAATTTAATCAAACTTTGTCAAAGTGTTAATTAAAATTTTGTCGTACACACAATCACCGATTCTCGCATTGTTAATTTTAATATTAACTGGCTTGTTTCTCTTAAATTTAATATTTTTTGCATTTTTCGCGTAGCAAAATAAATTTGCATTTAATATGTCAGTTTTTGCTTTTCTGGGGAAAAAATTTAAGTTTTTGTATTTATCGAATATAACTTCATCAGAACAATGTTGAATAATAATAAAAATGTTCTCATTTTTATTTGAATAATTATCAACATATTTTTGTAAGTCTTTATTTGTACGAAAGTTATTAAAAGACTTAAAATTGACTTTGCCAAAAATTAATGTCCTACCTAAAACTGAATTAAACCATTTTACGTCAACATTAACTCGCAAATATTTTGCATGCGTCGCCTCTTTCTCAAATTTATTAGAAATAATTTTATTCATCTTTTTTTGTTTCGTTTGTTGATTCCGATTCATTGGTTTCCCTTTTTTTGATGTTTTGGTGCTCGTTAAGTTTTCTTTTTTTTTTTTCCTTTTCTTCGATTTCATTTTGAGTTTCCATCATTGCATCAATTTCTAATTGCTGCCACAAGGGCGGTACGTCAAATTGAATTACATCTTGTTTTAGAATAACTTTGAAAATGTCGTAATATATAGATACAAATGTTTGTTGGAAAAAAACTGTGTAAAGATCAATTGTGTTTTGAAATGTAACGGCGTTAACAGGATTAAGTTTTTCTTGTTGCAAAGATGTCGACTCTCTATAAGTAGTTCGTACATGCAAACCCAAAAGACTATCGGGAATTCCAAATCCTTGTGCAATTTTTAGTGATAAATTTCTGTCCATTTGTGTATAATCTTGACGAGCTTGTGGCAAATGAGGTTGATATGGCAAACGAAGTCCAGGAGGAACAATATAAATATTATTAATATATTGAGGAGCAAACCCTAAACCAAGCTTTTGCGATTTAAATGAATCTCGCTGAGCCACTTCATACATTTGATTTGCATGAAATTCAACATTACTTGCCATCGTTGTTGAAGCCTTTTCTAAAGTATCAACAGCAGCTGTCGACACTCTGCTTATTTGGCTATTCAAAGACACTGATGCTTGATTCATTTGTCCGCCAACGCCGCCACGTGCTAAAATCGTTTCGCCATTAGATTTGGCATTTGAATCAACTTCGTCTGCATTCGGTTGTAAAAACACTGTTGGATTTGACCGCACGTACTCTGCCTGTAACGAAAATGCTCGAATTTGTCTTTCGTATCTCAAATCTCCCAAAATACCACTCATTACTGAATTAACTACACCGTTTATTGCGTAGGTTTCTAACTCATTTATCATTAAAATTTTAACACCTTTGACTTCTTGAAGATTAGTATCAAGAACTTGAATTGTGTACGTCATTTTTTCGTCGTCCTTATTTAAAACAAGTGAAAGAAACTCTGAAGGCACAATTTTTGGGATTTTATGTTGAGTGTTTTCGGCTTTATCTTTATGCTGGACAATTTTATAAGCACACCAACCTGTTATAATAATTTGCTTAAGAACAGATTTTAAGAACGGAATAAAATATTTTTGTACGTATGAATTTAGAAATTTTTTTGCATTTCGAGTTTTTACGTTTGTAAGAGTGAAGGTTTCAATTAGTTTGGCTGCTCTTGCACAAGTCTGATTTGTAATTAAAAATTGTTCAAGTTCATCGTATAGCCGTTGCTCACTCCTGTAACTAACGTTCGGGTTAAAAAGTTTGTTCATTATTAAGACACACCTTTCTGAACAAAAAAGTTATCTTATATGGTATTAGTTTTTATAAATTAAAAATGGAATTAATTTTAACTGACGTTGTGCCATTAATTTATGAATATGATCACTATCTTGCTAAAAAATTTGACATCATAAAATTATTAACTAATTGCATTAATATTAGACAACAATTATTTGAATACGCTTTGCATAATGTTATTAATTCGTATATTAGAATTAACATTTTTCATAAAATGAATTTTGTGAGAAAAGAAGAAACACGCAAAGAATTATTTGATCAAATAAAAGATTTTGGTGACTTAAAGGTTTCTGAGAGATATTATAAATTATTAGGAACCGAAATTTCAAACGTGATGCCCATGTTTAAATCAATCGCTGCTTTTCAAATGGAAGAAGATGAAGACGCAAAAATGCTCGCTATTCTTTTTGATTTATTTATTAACGATGTTACAGAAAAAACATTATTTATCGAAAAATTTAAGAAAGATAGCCTTGAAATTGCAAATCTGAGTTTTAATAATAAAGCAGAAGCGACACAAAATTTAAAAAATTTAATTTTGAAAGTCAATCAAAACGAAGATCGCATTTTACAAAACATATTAATTAAAAAGAACCTAAAATAATATAAAAGCTTTTTCTGGTAAAATTTTTAAAGAAATGATCATTGTTCAAGGTTGCCCGTTTGATCTAGAAATTTGGAGCTTTTTTCACGACTTTATTGAAAACACAAATTTAAGCGATTCAGTTGAAGATGGCGAGCCACTTTTTCAAGATTCTTCTTTAAGTAATCTTAACAAAACCTACGCATATTTTTCTGATATTTTTGATTGTGCGTCCAATATTGGAACCAAGAAAGTCAATTATGGAATGAATCGAGAAACAGTTGTAAATGAAGTACAATCAGTAATTGAACGAGTAATGTATTATTGCGTACAAGAAACTCTTCCTTTGGACGTACTAAATAACTTTACGGAAGATTTTTGTGGCGAGAAGTGTTTAAATCACCGTTTCAGGGTTAATGTGTTCTATAAAATTCAGCAAATAAATTTACGTTTAACGGAAATTTCGTTTGATAAAATTCCGCCAATAATTTTACGAGAAAAAGAAAATAGGGAAGAAATTACGCAAGAATACTATAATCAAATAAAACTTTCATGTAAAGGCGATTTGTATGAATTTGTTGAATACGTGAAAATTGACATTGCACGGCGTGCAGTAGACAAACCTCATGAAACTATATCAAAAATTGAAAAGTATTTTCGTTTTGATAATGATGACTTTGCTCAAACAACTGACGCATCTGACGTACATAGAATGATTTGGCTAAATTATTTTGATAAGTTTGAGAAAAATTTTAGCGATTTTTTTGCCGCTTTTCAAAATGAATGCATTTTTTATTTTTTGAAAGATTTTTTAAGTTTGGAAATTGAAATAGTGCCATTTTACAGAATTTATTCCTACAAAAACCAAATTTATGACTCACCGGCTGATATTTTTGAAAAAAATGAGTTACGCAAATTAATCGATGAAAAAAAATTAAAATTTCAAGTTTAATTCTTATATTTACTAAGTACTTTATATAAAATATAGACATCCATCAACACAATGAGTATTGAAAGAATTTGTGCCGCATGCACGCTTCCTGCATATGTATCTGCTGGATTAGGAAACCAATAACCTTCTTTCAGAGAATGATTGAAATAAAACAACAAAATAATAATAAAGAAACTTTTAACAGATAAGATAATAGTTTCAAAAAGCAAACGTTGATCTTTTTCTTTTTCGTCTTCATATTTTTCGCCTAAATCATCACTTCCATAAATTGATCCTAAAATCGGCTCAATGAAAAAATAACATAGTTCACATAACGTAAGTAAAGCCAATAATACCAGACTTACAGTCCGATGAGTTTTACCTGACTCAGTTAATCCGTCAACAAAAACTTCGCTAAACAATGTCACGTCGACAACTTGGGTCGTTGTTTCATACGCGCTAGGGCTTCCTCCAAAAGGAATATAAATAGTTTGTTTTAAAGACGCCCACGTCGAAACCCACAGCGCAATTGTAAATCCAAAGGAAATTCCTGCTAAAATATCAACAATTGAAAATTTCATTTATAAATATCATTCCATATCGATCATATATTGATAAACCGAGCAAAATCTATAAACTGCGTAATACAAAAAGTAGAGTTCGTTAAAGTTGAAGATGTTGTCTGAAAGTATTAGGTAAAATATATTCGCGCCGATAAAGATCAACCTTGATTTGTTCAGAATTGTATAGTTACGTTTAAAAAAGGCTATTATTTCGACGAGGGGCATGAATATACCAAGAATCATTTTATTCGCTAAAGAATCCAATTTTATTAAATATTTCTCCATCTCAAACAAGTCATCAATTAATAAGAACAGAAAAAAGTGAAGCGCTGATGATGAATTATAATTAAAAATTGAAAAAACAATCGTTGGAATTTGTAACCAATCAATTTTTTTCGTTTCCCTGTACTTAAAATGTATTAGAAATATTTTTTGCACTAGTAATAGTCGCGAGAATAAACAAACATCTACTGCAAAGAACAATAGGAGAAATAACGATTGGATCAAAGAATTGAAAGTTAATAAACTAAATACAATTGATTCCGTAATAAAATGCAAATTATTATTTATTTCTCGTATGTCAGTCTCTCTATTTATAGACTGCTCAAGGACTGTAATATTAAATAAAACTTTAAACACTTGTAAATGGTCTTTTATTACTATTTTCGTTAAATGGAAAACTAAAACATAGATTGTTAAGATAATTATTATCTCAAAAATCATACATGAAATGTTCAAAATGACTCACGGATTTTGCTTTTATATTAAAAATGTTAGATATAAAAAATTAACTTTAATTATAATGATTAATTAAATTCTGTTGATAACAAAAAAATGTCGAACGTTGATCTTTACTATCCTTTATTTGCGACTGCCACAGCACTTCTTTACTCGGTTGTTATTTTTGCCCCGTTTACTGAAATTGATGATGGGACTGCGAGAACACCTACAAGTCTATTTGACTTAACTGATACGTATGATAACAGTACCGTAACGGCGCTGCAAGGGATTCTAGCTTCGGCTTTCGGTTGTTCAGTACTAGCAATGCTTTCAGCGAACGATATTAATTCTTTCGCGGTTCTGGCACGATCGGCTGCACTTCTGACTACAATTCTTGGAGCAGTCGGTATGATTGTTTACAAAACTAACAGCGATTTTGATTCCGATTTTGACACGTTTGGCGCTTATTCTCTCTACGTAGCATTTGGGCTTTCCGTAATTACTCAAGTTCTCTCAAGAAGCGGACTTGACACTGCCTCGGAAAATAATGATGTATTAAGTGCCAAAGGCCGAGCTGTGGTTGTTCCGTTTCTCATGGCTCTATTGGCTTTAGTCGCGCTTTCTTATCCAGATGCAGCGATCGATTACAATGCAACGGGTAACATGAATGCTTTCATAGCGCTCTGGATTATCTTCGCGATTCCCGTAATGACACTTATCTTTATTACCGGGCCGACGAGCCACACATCGAAAAACGATGGAACCGCGACGCTCATGAATTTCGTATTTACCTTGATTCCTGCCGTAATTTTCGAGGTTTATGCGTGGAGTTCGGATACCTCAGTCTCCATCTCAAAGATTCAGCGAGATACGATCCTTGTTCATCTCGTTTTGAGTGCGCTCGCCGTTCTAGGAGGCATTTTCTTAGTCTTATCTACATCCGCTGAAAAGGCAGCAGCAGCTGTCGGACCTATTATTTATCTAAGTTTAGCCGCAGGAAGCTTCGTATCATTTAGCGGAAACATTGATTATAATGTTGTTGCAAACCTCAATATGATTGTTTGTGTTTGGTTAGTGATGATTTTCAGCGCCTTCATGCTCGGCTATATTCTTTACTCCGACGGAGATGGAACGGCCTCGGTCGCGGGTTTACTAGGAAATCTCGCCGTTCTCCCGCCAAGTATCGTTTATGTCACATTTGCTTGGTTCAGCGACGACAACCCTGCCGTTACAGGCGTTTCGACACTTGAAAGGAATTGCATGACTGCGATTCTTGTTTTTAGTGCACTCGGTTCTTTAGGATTTCTCTTTTTACTGGTTCAAGCGCTATGTAAAGGGATTTCATTCCGCGACTCTTCGGTATAAA
>JACLAC010004297.1_pt1 | contig 10273 bp, 12 predicted proteins | sample 8027881 | NCBI WGS metagenome assembly JACLAC01 (sample SAMN15725517, study PRJNA655200) | protist metagenome | isolation source: fluorescence activated cell sorting (FACS) single amplified genomes of... | place: Spain: Blaines Bay Microbial Observatory, Mediterranean Sea | collected 2016-01-19 | reverse complement strand
GCATTTTTGAATCATTGTTTGAATGGTGGTATTACGGATTACTTCATTGAGAGGCGTTCCTTCTACGATATCGTTTAAATCGCAAAAATAAGATTTGGCAATTTGGTTAATTGTTGTAATTTTAGACGCTAAATCTACAGTAATAATGCCTTCTACCATGTTAGATAAAATTAATTCTTTCTCATTTAAATGGGTTATACTTTTTCGCATTTGAGTATTTAACGTCGTCGCCATATTGTTGAATGATTCAGATAGTATTCTTAATTCCTGTATTTTTAATATTGGGAGTTGATAACTCATATTTCCTTTCGATATTTCATCCACGCCATGAACAAGCATTTTGATGGAATCACTTATTTTTTGAGATACAAAATAACATACAAGTAATAAGTAAATAGCCATTAGGCATCCTAAAAAAAGTATTTGTATGATTCCCATACTGAATATAAAATCCCCTTGATTAATCACCGCATATATCAATAATGCACTCAGTGGAGCAAGAGTAACGCCTACATAAGACCCATACAAATACCCTATTAATTTTTTTTCTTTCATTCTGGCACCTTAAATTTATACCCAACCCCACGAACGGTTTGAATGACGGATGATGCCGTCCCTAATTTTTTTCGAATTGATACCAGTAATACATCAACCAATCGCTTTGTTACAAAATCACTTCCCCCTTGCATGGCATCAATAATTTGATATCGAGAAAATACCCGGCCAGGTTGACTGGCTAAATGACAAAGTAACTTAAATTCTGTGTGATTCAAAACGACTTGAACGTCATCGACATATAATTCATACCGATCGGGATATATTGTTATATTTTGAAAGGATAATACCCTATCTTTATCACGTGTCGTTGGATTGACGGTGCGTCGTAATGCGGTTCTTACCCTTGCAATGAGAATAGATACACTAAATGGTTTTGTTATGTAGTCATCTGCGCCAAGCTCTAGTCCAGTAATAATATTGGACTCTTCTGCTTTTGCGGTCAGCATAATGATTGGAATGGATGCCGTTTCATTATCTGCCTTTAGTTGTTTACACACATCAAACCCATCGATTCCTGGGATCATGATATCCAATAAAATGAGTTTGGGCTGATGACGTTTAATAAATTCAAAGGCATTTTCACCGGATTCACAAGGAAAAACGTCATGCCCTTCTTTATTTAAATTATACGTCAGTAAACGGATAATCTCTACTTCATCTTCAATAATACATATTTTCGTTTTCACCCAAATTTCCTTGTTAAATATTCTTCGGTGCGAGAATGCTTTGGATTTGTAAAAATGGTTTCCGTACGATCATATTCAATAAGTTCTCCCAAATATAAAAATGCTGTATAGTCGGATATCCTTGAAGCTTGTCCAATATTATGAGTTACCATGATAATACTGACTTTGGATTTGAGTTCTATAATTAATTCTTCAACGCGTAACGTTGCATTGGGATCTAAGGCAGAGGTTGGCTCATCCAATAGAAGTACCTTAGGGTTCATTGCTAATGCACGGGCAATACATAGTCGCTGCTGTTGTCCACCAGATAAAAATGTTCCTTTTCGATGAAGACTATCTTTAACCTCATCCCAAAGTGCTGCTTTTTGTAAAGACTCTGTCACAACTTTATCTTTATCTTCTTGAGTTAACTTTATACTATTTAATGTATACCCTGCCAACACATTTTCATAAATACTCATGGTTGGAAATGGATTCGGACGTTGAAATACCATGCCTACTTTTCGTCTTACCATGACCGGGTTCATTTCTAATAAGTTTTTCTGATATAAGTTTAACTGGCCGGTCATTTTTAGATCTGGGACAAGATCACTCAGCCGATTAATACATCGAATTAATGTTGTTTTACCGCATCCTGATGGCCCCATAATCGCAGTTACTTTCTTCCGATAAAAGGACATATTAATATTTTTAAGAATTTCTTGTTCGCCTATAGATAGATTTAAGTTTTCAATCTTTAGTACCATTTTATCTGTATTTCTATCTCTATTTTCATTCATTTGATTATTCATTTTTTATTCACCACCTTTGCAAGTATACTTAATCCCAAAACAAATAAAACCAATAGTAATGATGCGCCCCATGCCAGTGTTTGCCAATCTTTATAGGGGCTTGTTGCATAATTAAAAATAAGAAGTGGTAACGAATTAACCGATTTTAATATATTTGTATTCATAAAGGGGTTTCCAAATGCTGTAAATAATAATGGTGCTGTTTCACCTGAAATACGAGCAAGTCCTAATAAAATACCTGATATGATACCGCTTTTAGCAGATGGCAAGATAACGGTTAGCATTGTTTTATAATACGGTGCCCCTAGTGCATAAGATGCTTCTTTGAATGATTCAGGAATCATGTATAAGGTCTCTTCTGTCGTTTTTGTAACAATGGGTAACATCATTAATCCCAGCGCAATACCGCCCGACAATGCTGAAAATGAACCGAGTGGAATAACAATCCATGCATAAGCGATAATACCCATAACAACAGAAGGAACGCCTTGAAGGATGTCGTTACATAACCGTGCATATTCAGCCAATCGTGATTTTTTATTTTCGGAAAGATACATACCCGTTAAAATACCCAGTGGAATGGCTATTACTGCCGCAATACAGACTAACATCAGTGTTCCTACAATGGCGTTTGACACCCCACCACCGAGTTCACCCACAGGTTTCGGAAGTTGCATAAAAAAATCGATACTTAATGCTGAAAATCCGCGCTGTAAGATATAAAATAAAATAAAAATCAATGGAAGAATTAGAAGAGATGCCAAAAAAATGATACTTATTTTAAAACACTGATCTTTTATTAAACGTACTGTTAATGGACTTGAACCACTCATTGGATGACCCACTTTTTAATAATAATCCGTCCACCAAAACTAAAAATGGTTGTTATGACACATAAAATTAGTGCCAGCTCAATTAAACTTGATAGATAAAGGGCTTCTGTTGCCTCTGCGAATTCATTGGCAATGACACTGGACATTGTATTTGCCGCACTAAAAATAGATAGCGGAATTTTATTGGCATTTCCAATCAACATTGTTACGGCCATTGTTTCACTAATTGCACGACCAAATGACATTAATATGCCTGCAAAAATACCTGATTTGGCATATGGCAATATAACTCTTCTTATCATTTCCAATGGGGTTGTTCCCAATGATAACGCCGCTTCTTTCAAGTCCTGAGGCACCAATGCAATGACTTCACGGCTAATCGATGCTGAGTACGGGATAATCATAAGTGCGAGTACAATCGATGAGGTGAAAATACCCACTCCTATTGGCGTGACACCGATGGCGATTTCAAATGATCGAACAAGAGGGACCAGCACAAATAATCCCCAAAATCCATAAATAACAGAGGGAATTCCTGACAATAAATCCAATACGCTTTTTAATATGGATGACCATACCCCTGTTTTAAAATATTCACCTAAAAATAGGGCAATTGCTATTGAAAATGGAATTGAAATCAATAAAGCAAGAAGTGCGGTTATCATTGTCCCTAAGAAAAAAGGAAGGGCACCAAATGATTCTCTAACTGGATCCCATACATGATTATACAAAAATGAAAACCCAATAGTCTTAATTGATAATAATGATTCTGATATTAATGTGAAAAACAGATAAATCAGTATAAAAATTGAAATAATACCACAAAAAATAAGAAGCCTCTTAAAAAGAAGCTCCTTGATTTCAACTATTGTAATCGACTTATATTTTCTCATTTCTATTTAAGCAAAGGGTCATATGGACGCACCTGAGTAGTTGATTGAGTCCACAATCACTTGGGCCTTCTTTGCTACAGAATCCGGCAACTTAGCATATTGAAGTGGCTCTGCATATTTTTGTCCTTCTGTGATCATCCACTGAATGAGTTTTTTGGTTTCTTTTGCTTGTGTTTTTGTTCGTGAATTAAAGTTCTGATCTTGGTACGCGACAATCCAAGTAAATCCACTGATCGGATATCCATAGGCCGCCTCAGTATTTGTAATCGAAACGCGTGTATCACTCGGCATTGACGTTTTCGCTGCCAAAGATACGGCCTCTACTGAACAGGCAATATAATTTCTGCTCTTGTTTTGTATTTTCGCAACACTCATATCATTTTGTAGGGCATAAATATGGCCCACATATCCAATGGATCCGGGGGTTTGCTTCACAATCCCTGCAACACCCGCATTCCCTTTACCCCCTAACCCCAATGGCCAGTTTACAGATTTTCCATGACCTACTTTCTTGCGCCATCCTGTGCTTACTTTAGTCAAATAATCCGTAAAAATGAATGTTGTCCCACTGCCATCAGATCGATACACAGGCACTACATCTAAATTAGGCAAATCAACGCCAGGGTTAATTTTTTTAATTCGCGTATCATTCCATTTTGTAACGGTTCCTAAAAACATCCCTGAAAGGATGCCTGGGGTTAATTTAATGGTTCCGATATTTGGTAAATTGTAAGAAACTGCGACTGCACCCAAGCATATGGGAATATGTAACACCTTATTCTCAAACTTCTTTAGCGTCTTATCATTCACAAACGCATCTGATGCACCAAAGTCAACCGTTTTATTCATTAGCTGACGAATACCACCGCCAGACCCAATGGCTTGATAATTAATTTTTGATCCAAATTGCTTGTGATATTCACTAAACATTTTTGAGTATAATGGGTAGGGAAAGGTTGCGCCTGCACCCTGAAGTTCAACGGTTTGATTATTGCTCCCGCATCCCGTTATGATCATTGCAAACACACTCAATACAATTCCTTTCTGAAGTATCTGTTTCACATTTAAATTCATTACCTTAACTCCTTTATATGTTGTGCAACGCTTAGAATTTAACACTTAAGTCAAGCTGTGCCAATGTTTGCTTTTGAGTATCTCCAGAAATCTTATCCATAGAGTAAACATCAAGCCCCACAGCAACTGCTTTTGTTAAACCATACTTAACGGCCACTTCAAACCCTTTTGAGTTTGTTTTTCCACCGTAGGCATCTGAATCAGGTAATACATCGAGCCATGCATCTGATTGTAGATATCTGTAGCTTGCCTTTACTTGCCATGTACCAAATCCCTTTACTTTCTTGTTACCAAACTTAACTCCTGCAATGCCGCCTTTCTCTGCATCAGAAGCGGGGCTATTTGTGTTATATACAATCTCACCAAATGGTCGGATTAACTCTAATCCAAACGTATCATGAATATCAAGCTGACCACTTAAAACAATAGGAATATATTCTTTGTCTCTTCCATTTCCATAGGAGTCTGGTTTCGCAGTATCACCCGCATCTTTTGAATCAAGATCTGTGTTATTTTTTACATTTTTAGTAAAATAAACACCTAACCCTCCTGTTGCTTTAATGTCACCAATCATCATTTTAGCAATGGGCTGAATCACAAATAATGAAGGGTCACTACCGTTTTTGTCATCTAAAACAAACGCACCTGTATTTAGAATCAATTCAAAGGAATCCATATCATGGTTGTAACGGAATGCGGCACCGTCAGGATTGATATCGGAATCCCATAGCAAATCAGAGGGTGTCCATAGTGGGTTTTTCATCTTTCCACCAAAAACCGTTAGTACATCTGTTACTTTATGAGATACAAAGGCGTAATCCAGACGAATATCAGGCGTTTGAAAGGAATTTTCTAACGTTTGATTCGTTGATCGCTGATCTGCGCTACCTGTTGCAAAGCCAAATTTAACCTGTGTTTGATCTGTAACCTCGGCTTTTCCTTTTAATCTAAACCGAATTCGTTGCCGTGTGCGTCGTTCATTACTATCATTTTTTTTATCTTCAACTTGGGTTCTTAATCGGATATCTCCTTTCAATTCAATGGGAGACGCCTCCAATGTGGCCATCATTCCCATTACCACTGCCATCATACTGACTGCTGATACATACTTTAATTTCATTAATACTGCTCCTTGTTTTTGAAATTCAATTAATTCTAACGACTTATTGTTAATGTTAAATACATAACTTTGTTAACGTTTGATTAATGATTTTATTCATTGTCTAAATAAATCCCCCCACTTAATGACTAGATATGTGATAAAACTGTACGTGTTGTTTAAAATCAATGTATTATTGGTATAATAAAAACTAGGTGTATAAAATGAGGGTTTTAATCGTATTGTTCTTTTTTTCGGTTATATATAATCCTATATTTTCCCATCCCGTCATTTGGAAAGATGGTATTGTCATTCACTCTACGCTTACAGAATCTATGAAATCAATTAAAACTCATTATAGTATTACAAATAAATGGTCGCTTGGTCTACATGGCATAGACTTAAATAATAGGTCATATGGTATGGCCCAAAGTAATTTTTTACTTAAACGATGGAATGGTGAGGGGTCCCAAGGAAATTTATATCTATTTTCTGGTATGGGTAATTCACTCACAAATCAACACTTAATCATCACCCATCTTGGCTTTCAGGCCGATTGGGAGACACGTACTGTTTATACTCATTTAAGTGTTGATAGTTATTTTAAAGAAAACCCTATTCATTTGCTTAGTACGCGCTTGGGTTTCTCACCCTACTTAGTTTCGTATGATAAGCTTTCTACTTGGTTTATGATTCAAGTTGATGATAAATTACAAGGAAACGAACATGAGATTGGGATAATGCCTGTCATTCGTTTTTTTAAACATAATATTCTTCTAGAACTAGGTAGTAACTTATCCAATAAATATTTAATGACAGTAATGATACATTTATAATACATGAAAAGAAGAAAAATAATGATAAAAATGATCGAGAATAAAAATATAGTTGCCATGATTCTATTCCTATCACTCTTCTTTTATAACACACTGGTGACGGCTTATGGTGGCATTCCTGAATCGAAGGTGACAAACGATATTATTGGCACTGAAAATCATCACTCTATCGGTATGGATCAGTCTAACAATAACGTGACGAAAGGTGTAAGTGAAAATGTATCAATTATTACTAATCCTAGTATTATTATATATGTTAACGGAATGGTCTGTTCGTTTTGTGCACAAGGAATTACAAAGTCATTTAAATCACACAACGCAATTAAAGACGTATCCGTTAGTCTCGAAAATAAAACTGTTAAATTAAAATTAAAGCGTTTTCATAGAATTTCTGACAAAAAAATCCAATCCATCATCAATGATTCAGGATATAATGTTAAGGAGATTAAGCGATAATGAAACAACTCGTGAAACGGATAAGTCTGTTTCTAAGTTTATTTTCATCAACGTCAACATTGGTATGTTGCGCCCTTCCCGCTCTATTTGTCATTCTGGGAGCTGGTACTGTATTTGCAGGATTAACCAGTTCTATTCCACAATTAATTTGGCTGGCTGAACGTAAAGTAAGTTTATTTATTATTTCGGGATTCATGCTCACTCTCTCTGGGTATCTTGAGTTACATAACAAAGACAAGTCATGTGATATCTCTCAAAAAAATTCTTGTGAACAAACAAAACGATGGTCAGCATATGTATGGTGGCTCAGTCTCATACTATATGGAATCGGTTTTTTCTTTTCCTTTGGTTTGACGTTACTATTATAAAAAAGTATTGCAATCAAGAAATAAGGTCATTCTGATATGAATTTCAAATGGCGGGGAGGAGTGGACGATGTTAGAACTTTTTATGCTCAAAATGTGGTCTGCTTTCCCATACCTGATTTCAAACACCTAAAATTTTCTTGATATTTTCAGGTGAATCGACTTTTTAAAACACGATACCATTATACAATATCAGTAGTCTATACGATGTGAATAGAATTGTTAAAAATTATTTTATTTTTGTTATAAAACATTATTCTCAATATAAGCTATAATTCAGAAATGAAACAAAAAAGTATGAACCCCAATATATTATCAGATTTTCCAAAAATAGAATGTCCGTTTGTAAGAAAAATTTACAAAGTAAATAAGGATGATCACAAAAAACATGGTCGTCGATTGCATCTTCGAACCCCAGAAGTTTATATTGTCATAAATGAAGTTAATCCAGGCTACGAATGGGTCTTTGAAGATTCAGATACAATTGCTGTTGAAAAACTAAATGGGACCAATGTTAAACTTAAAACAATAGAAGGTCGATTAACACACCTTCAAAATAGAAAAAACATTATTGACCCTCTTCAAATCATCAAAGGAAAAACGTTCATTGTTGAGGGAGTTCTGAGATCTGTTCATAGAGATATGATTAATTTTAATGGGGAACAATGCGGTGAAGTTATTGGACCAAAGCTTCAAGGCAATCCATACAACATTAATGAACATATTTGGTATCCTTTTGAAAAAACGATTGGTAGTCTACGATATAAATCTTTTGATAATTATGATCGGACACTAGAAAATTGGAGCTCATGGTTTAGGGACTACTTAATTAGCTTGTTTTACTGTAACCACCACAAAATCCTTCATAAAGATTGTAAAGTCATGGCTGAGGGAATTATCTTCTACAATCTAAAACGAAAAAATGAAGGGAAATCCTATATGGCAAAATTGAGGCGTGACATGTTTTCCTGGTTTTATAATCCATACTTGGAGATCTTCTATGATTGAACTATCTAAGATAGTTATAGGGATTTCCCCTTCTTACCCATAAATTCCTTAAATACATCCGTCTCATGAAATTCCGGTTTTTCTTTGGTATTTTCAACTTCAATTTGAGATTCAATAAGCTGATTTAATGATTTTGCTTCTTCCATTTTTTCACTCAATCCATTTTCATCAAATAGATTATTAATAAGTGTTTTAGGCACTTTTATTTTTTTGAACGGCCCCCAATCTCGGAAATTTTTGTTAATCCAAAGTGTGGGCTTTCTTGCACGACACGCCTCATCATTTTTTAGATATGGGCACGTTTTGCAAATTTTAGACAAAATATAGTCATGCGATTTTTCATGCATGGTCAGTAATATTCGTTTACTCTCAAGCTCTCGCCGTACTTTCTCCTGAATGGCAGGAACTCCGATACCACAGGCCGTGAAATGTTTGGTCGTTAATAACCGTATGCAATGCGTGGGCCCAGTAAGGATATCCAAAAACCACATCACCTTGACCTCTTCAAGACTGATTTTAGGGACTCTGAATAAGTACAGTTTCCACCAGATATCTTGTTCTTTTTTTGTCCATTCTTTTGATTCCATACGCTTTTCCATCCATTTTTTTCAATTATTTTAATCTTTCTTTTGATTGTACTCTAATTCAAAAAACTGGAAACAAGTGAAAATTATTATGGATCATAAAAATAAAATCGATATTGCCATCAAATATGCAATCAAATTCAAAAAACACTGTGAAAAAGGGTTAAAGCAACTCAATAAAATTATTGATGACGGGGGAACCGTTAACCAAACGATATACGATCAATATTCTGAATGTGTATTGATGTCATTGGACGATCTCAAAATTAAGTTTCTACAGTTGGAAGGACTTAAAAATTCAAGCGATATTTCTATGGATGAATTTACCCAAGCCGTTATTAAAACAGGCATTGCACCTTCTACAAAGGAAGCAATTGATAAGATATTTGAAAGGCGAGAAAAATCCTATTTAGATCACTATCGTATCGACCGAAATAATCCGGGATTAATGTTTATCGTCAGTCAAATTATCCAAGATGAGATGCAAGTGACCCGTCTTCGCCAGGACTTATTCTTAATCGATTCACAAGCAGCTTTCAAACAAATGAATGCCTCTGATGTTGATGATGCCAAAAAGAAGGTTATTGATTCCATCGCTAAAATTAACAAGACCATTTTTGAATTTACCAAATATCTGGATGATGAAAAATCGGTTATTGAACAAAAGGAATCCGAAGTGAAAGAGAAGGAAGAAAATAAAAAGGAGTTTGGTCTATCTTTTAAAGATTTTTTGGATAAAAAAGAAACGGATACAAAACGTAAAAAAGCTGTTGAAATTCAGACATCTAAAGCCAATGAATATGTCAGCGAAAATTTAGAGGCAGATAATGTCACACACGGATAATATTTTTGTTTCTGACTATACAGAACATAAAATACCACCGCATATGCGTATTGCCTTTATTGAAGATCCTGTCTTGGCTATCGAATGTATTTTCGGGTTTCAATTGGCCTACTTTCAAATTACTCGACTCAGAGAAAGTTGGTTTAAGACCAGTTTTATGGATTGTAGCGGTTACGGGACAGGAAAGACATTTACAATAGCCCTACTCATGGCCTTAAGGGCCATCTTATTTCCCGACCGTGTACA
>JACLAC010001631.1_pt1 | contig 10274 bp, 5 predicted proteins | sample 8027881 | NCBI WGS metagenome assembly JACLAC01 (sample SAMN15725517, study PRJNA655200) | protist metagenome | isolation source: fluorescence activated cell sorting (FACS) single amplified genomes of... | place: Spain: Blaines Bay Microbial Observatory, Mediterranean Sea | collected 2016-01-19 | reverse complement strand
CATTTAGAAAAATTTGATGGCGAACATGCATCATTAGTCTTATTAACTGAAGCAGAAATAATGCATTATTGGTCGACATTAAAAAGACGAATTGATTTCTCAAAATCACATGTACGACAAGTTAGAAGAAGTAGTGGTTGGGTTGCATTTTTACGTTTTAGTGATGCATGTGTTAAAAGTTTAACGGATTCTAGATGGAGAACGTTAAAAGGTGGAATTGATTTTGATTCATTAAGAAATGCATTTGCCAGGTCATGTCCCCAATTTCATTTCACAAGACCAAGGTTTTTAACTATATTGCATGAAAAATTTAATTTTAGAATAGCTGCAAGTATATATGGTAATAAAGGTGGAAGAATTGAAGTATTACCTTCTCCTCGGGAAGAATTAGATGATATGGATGATGATGATTTTGATGAAGTCAATGAAATGCTTTTACTAGATGATATAGAAAATAATAATAATAATAATAGTGCATTAACATATGATGATGATGATAATAATAAATTGCAAAATGCCATGATAGTCCATGATGATGATGATGATGGAGCGACATCAGTATCATCAGAATGGACAGAATCAACTTCTTCACATCAAACAATCAATGACTTGGCAAGTGAAATGAGTTTAAGAGATCAACATTTATTAGATAGAAAATTATTGATGGCATCAAATGCATTATATAGTGGATTTGATTTAGATGGTAAAAATAGATTAGATTGGAGAGGATTATTATGTCGATTACGTGTTTTGATTTTCCCGGAAGAGACACCACAACAACATTTAGAATGGGCATTTTATTGTTATACGGAAGACAAACGGCGTAATAAACATTCGGATCCAACTTTATCAACAACTGAAGCTTTTTTTCTATTTACATTATTTGTCGGTACAGAAGGTTGTGAAAGAGAAATATATCGATTGGTACAGAAAGCATATGATTCCTTACCAGAAGTATTAAAACGAACGGTGAATGATGTTGCCGTAATAACAATTGGTATATTTAAAGAATTAATGGAAACGGAGATATTTAAACCATTATTTGAACAAATGCCAGATTTTTATCGTGGTCATTTTTTGTATAAAATAGAACATATATATTATCATAGATGTTTAAAAATTAAATTACAAAACGTTCGAAAAGTAAAAGATGATTCCGTTAAATTGGATCGTTTCATGAGAAAATGGAAAAATATTAAAACAAATAAAGTCATGATAACGTGGGAAGCATGGTGGAGACGTAGAAAAAGATTGCGTGAAATTATTGTTCCACTTGCTGTTAAATTTAAAAATGATAATACCATCGTAGTCTTTAAAGCATTTAAAATTGGGTGTGTTCAAGAAGCTGGTTGTCTATGGATACAACGTGTTTGGCGGGGACATAAATATGGTAGGGAAAGAGCTCGCTTTGAACGTTTGAAAATACAAAAAGCAATTATGTTGCAACGAATGTACAGGAAACGACTTGGTTGGCAAAAATTATTGTCACGCATAAAAATGAAGAAACGAAAAGCTACTGCAATACAACGTATTGCTCGAGGTTTCTTAGCTCGCAAGATATTTAGGATGATGCTATTGGAACATTATATCAAGATAAGAGCACAAATGGAAGCAGAGAAACGTATGATAAAAGTTCGCCAAATGGAAAATGGAGCAACATTAATTCAAGCAGTAGTACGTGCAAAGGTATTTGCATATCGTTTTGTAGAAGAACGAAAATTAGTTTTAAAAGCAGAGGAAATGGCTAGGGAAATGGATCGTCAAAAAGAGAACGAGGAAATGCGATTTTTACGATTGTATAAACAACAGATTGAAAAATATTGGAAAGATCAAAAACAAGGAGTAGATGATAAAATGGAGAAAGAAAGAAATTTTTTAGTGCAAAAATATGAAATCAAATTGCTACGAGCACATAATCGTTGGCAGCAACGAGATGATACACAAGATGATATACAAAACGATATAAATGAAATTGAAGAGGCAGAATGGGAAGTGTGGCGTACTGAATGGGCAGAAAAGGCTGATCAAGCAGCAGAAGCGGAAGAATCTCGAATTATAGGATTGTGTGAAGGGCGTGGTGGAAAATCGGAGAGAGATCGTGTTGATGGCAAAGATGCACGTGCATTTGTATCAAACTTTATCTTTGATATTATGAAACGTTTTCGAAATGCGGGTGTACCATTGACACGGGAAGATGCAAAAATGAAAGCATATGAAGCAGTTAGGAAAAAATATAATGAACGGATGAGAAAAGAAGTTGCAGAAGCGCAAGAAGTTGATCGCCTTCGTATTGAAGATGAAAAGCAAAAGGCAAGTGAATTAAAGCAACGTGATCAAAATAAAGTCGAAGCAAATATACGTTTAAAAGCAATTATTTCCTTGCAATCGCACTGGAGACGAACCTTAGCAGTCAAAGAATTACGGAAACGTATCAAACGTTTTTTTGTTAAATTGTATTCCACAGAATATTATCAATATTATTACGAACATCGTGTCTCTGAAGTCAAATTTTGGTCAAAGCCTAAAATATTTGGTATTTTTGATTTACCACTTCCAAAAAATTGGTATTTTTTTGAAGATGAGGAAAGTAAACAATATTATTACGTTCAACCAAAAACTGCAGTGGTAAAATGGGAAATGCCAGAAGGTTGTCTTAAATGTGATCAACACTCATTGCGATTTGCCAAATATTATTGTCAAGATTGTGGTATTTTTGTATGCCGACAATGTAATGAAGGCGATGGATCGTACGGTAGCGTTAGTCATGAACAAGAAAATCACAATCGTTTAAAATTAAACGAAGGGATAGTTTATAATATACCAAGTGTGGTTTGTTGCGTGTGTAATGTGTTGGAACCAACTGGTACATGTCGTGAATGCAATGATGCGTTGTATTGCGATTCTTGTTTTAGAGCTTATCATACAAACCCAGATTATCCTGAAATGCATCATCACGATTTGACACAATTATTGTAAATATATATATATATATATAACATAAATAAAATTTTAGAATATAATGTATTACTTTTTTTTAAAAAAATCAATATACATTTTATTATTAGTAACTTTTTGTGTTAGTAAATAGAATTTATTCTTCTATTAATATACCACCTGAAGGAATTTGGGCTGTACCATATTGTTCATCACGTTGTTCTCCAAATATTTCAGGTGTCCAAATTTGTGTATATTTATTTTCACGCTTCCATTGTATTACCCTTCCTTGTCTTAAACAACAATTTTCACAATGATGACAGGACGTTAATCCATCGGTATTAAATACACATGTTACACATATTGCTTCCGTACAATGGTCACAATCATCAACACCATTTATTATATACATTTGATTATTAAATATCATCACTAGGATGATAATTATTTTCATATAATGTTGAATGATTGTAAATTCAATCATATTGTGTATGTGTGTGTGTTTGTGTTTGTATTTATATACATGTATGTATGCATGTATGTATTGTTTGTAATAGATGTGAAGGATGTGATGATTATGTTGTATGTACTTATATATGAAATATATTGATTGTTTTTTTTTTTGAATAGAAGTAAAATATATTGATTGTTGTTCATCCAATCATAGTCGGAACACACAATGCTAATGCAATCACATTGATGTGGTCAAATGGAAACCTAATTGTAACATGAAAATTTGCAAATCTGGAGTATAAGAATAGCATTAGCTGTACTTGGAAATCAACAGGTATAAAATTGACACCATTGTTTACACATGTAAATGTTTCTGCTGTTTCCAATCATCTTTATCATCAATTACAAACAGTGTAAGTTTATAATTTATCAATATTTGTGAATACGTTGTTTGTTAATGAATCCCTACCACTACATTTATTTGATAACTTTTTACGATTATGCCGGTTTAAGTCTCCCGATTCTTTGTACTGTATATAAAATGATATTTTTTTTTTGTTAATGAGAAGATTTAAATATATTAAAATATGTTAAATATTTATGATTGTACTTACTATATACATGCAATCCGGGCACACAAACTTTGTCAGCTTTGGCGAATCCCACTGGAGCCATTTGCCGTGCACATTGTACATGTAATATGGTTGAAATGATGCTGACAAACCATCACTTTTTGTATAACGAATTTTGCTTATGCAAAGTGCCCTTCGCGACCTTTTTTCAGCATTCAGTGCATTCCATTGTTGCAATTTCTTTCACTGGAATAGCCTCTACATCTTTAGTTGGCCAAGATGATGTCCAAGTCTGGGTTCCATCTACATATTCATAACTTCTAACACATGGACCGTCTTGTACCTTTATAATTTGTTTTTTATCTTCAAATATAACATCTTCACGGCGTTTTTTTTTTGCTACCAACTCTGTAATCTCTGTTACATTCAACGGTTGTGTGATTTCTTGACAATCTTTCCACCCTGCACGAAGTAAATTGTTATATTTTTCTTGCTTGCCAAGTGTATATATACATCGAGCCAATAATTCATCAACAACATAATCATATGTTTCAGCACAATTCATGAAGTCCTTCTTTTTATATTTGATCGCTTTTTGATCTACATCTAAACCCCAGCATCCATTCGATTCTTGTGTTATTGGTGGGTACTCATGACAGTTCTTCTCCAACACAATTTTCATGATAGAATGTAACTCTGGCAACAACAAATCGATGAATACCCAGATCTTTCTACCTTTTTCATTTTTTTTTGATTCATTGTTTTGTATTTTCCTAATTTCAATTATCTTTGAGGGCACTACACACATTGGAGAAGTGCAAGCAATAGTATTTTGTTATATTTGCAATGATGGAACTAATGTATGGCTTGTGCAAAGATTGGTAGACCTACCATGTTTAGCAGTTGCTGCTGATGGTGCTATTTTAGGTGGTCGTTTGCATGACACATGTCGAAGTAATAAGTTTAATCAAAACAATTTTGACATGGAATGTGCATTAATGGATAACAATCTACTAGAAAATGTGTGCAGAGAAAGGGGAACAGGAACAATTTTCAAAAACAAACAACATGATACATGGATGAGGAACAGTGTATGCATTGTGCAAATGTAGTGGCACAACGTCAAGCTGAGCAGGGGGGGGAGTCATCAATATTCGTTTATTGTTTGGCAAAGAGGCTCCCCGAGCCACACCCCTGGGCATCATCTATGAAATTTGTAGATGGTGCCATTGTTCATATTGCTGATGATAACAACACCACAGCTCAAATATTGCACAAGATAATGCTTGATGACATGATGCAATTTGAGATTTGCAGAAAATGCTGTTGACTGATTTGAAAGATAAAACTCATGGTCGCGAGAAAATGATAAAAATTATCTCTGATAACCGTAATCCAAATTTAAAACTTTTCATTTACTTTCCTCCACTACATTAAAAATACTAACAAAATTTTTATTTTTTTTTTACAACCGGCATGTATTAGCAATTTTATGTAAATTGTGCAATGCAGGCCATGATATATGTATTTGAACCCTACTCTTCAACTGATATGAAGCTATTCCTATGCTAATATTTTTTTTGAATTTCAAATAATTAATCCTGGCTTTAGCCACAGTATCATATACCAGGCATACATAAGTAAAAAAACATAATAAAAAAAACAAAAATCAAAAACCAATCCATCCACACACAAAATATAATCATCAACATCAACATATATTCCATTACAAAGATATTCACATAATCCCTAGATTAGGAATCAAATTGAATATCCTCCTACTCCCCCCCCGGCGTGGTACAAACAAATGATCGCTCCGTTGCAAGAAAATAATAATTATAAAATGAACAATAATAATAATAATAATAGTTCAAATGTATTTCAACAACCTCCAAGGAAAAAACAGAGAATGGAAATGCATGAAGTAGAGACGGATGGTTCTGAATACATTTGCAAAGCAAATAATGTGATGAGGATAAAATTTTTAACAAATTTAAACGATCTCAATAATGAAGATGAGTCAGATGATGAAGATGATGCCGGTGTCGTTCAATCTTTTGTACCTGAATTTACACATCAATTTTTTGGTGATAGTGAAACAATTGTTGGTTTTAAAAATTTAAAACTTCGTTTGTTTTATACACCTAGTGGTGCAAATAGTTTTTTTCAAATGGCATTTGATGATCGTTTATTAGCGATTGGAGCAGATCCAGAGAAAGATACGCCAGAAGCAAAATTAAATGCAGAGTATGGATTGCCACCTGGTTATACTAAAAACAAAGAAATTTTTCGCCAACAATTGACAACTGAATTGAACGGCTGCTCGCATGTTCCACCTGGTGTTAAAGTAGAAACATTTTCAAATAAATTTGGTACATTCGAAGTATATCGTTCTCTTCCCTCTGAATCTAAAGAAGAAAAAGACCAACATGAGCGATTGGAAACATTGGCATTATACTTAATTGATGGTGCATCTCCAGTTGATTTAGATGATCATCGTTGGAGAGTATATACAACATATCAATTATTAACATCTTCTTCAGCTGGTCCAAATAATGATAGCACTACTACTACGAATAATTATACTCGTAAATTCGTTGCATATATGACTGCACTTGAATTTACAAATCCATTTCGAAAAGAGAGACAAAAAGCATTACGAGTTTGCCAAATTGTAACTTTACCAACAAATCAACGACAAGGCCATGGATCAAAATTATTGGAACAAGTTACAAAAGATGTTGAAAGCGAGGATATGTTTGAATTGACATTTGAAGATCCATCCAATGTATTGACCCGTATGCGTCAAGTAAATGATATAATTGCTTGTAAAAAAAAGAATTTTTTTACCTTTGCAAGTAGTAAAAATAGTAGTAACAACAGCGATAGCAACTCTATGCCTTTGCCATTGGATTGGATAATCAATGCTACTTATCTAAATAAAGTTCAAAAAAGCTTAAGAATAACAAAAAAACAAATTATTTTTTCATATGAAGTCATGAAATATGAAGCAATATTAATTGAAACTGGTGGTAATCAAAGCAATGACTATATGATGAAATATCAAAAAGAACTGAAAGGAAAATTAGAAAAACTTCATAAATTTGATTTAGATCAAATTAAAAATAGTGAAGGTGTGAAAGATGAATTGCAATACAAAGTTGCATTGAATCTTTTATATAATAATAATATCATGTATCTTCAAGATATTATTAGTATAGTAACAAATCAATTGAAGAAGAAAAGTTAGATCTGGGTGCGTGTGATAAAGACAATTGTGCGAGATAGTATAGATAGACAAGAGGGTGATAAAATACAGCAGCAGTATGATTCACATGTGTGAGATGTACGAAGCTTCGTACGAACCGTATAAAAGTATTTAAAAAAAAAACTTTTTTTAAAAAAAATTACGAAATAAAAAATATTTTTTACGAACGTATTGAAAGTGTGATATACCCCCCTCCCTAAATATCTTCAATTTCGTATGTACCACCACCATCAGGCCCCTGATTTAATTTTAATGTTATTTTTTTGGTATGATATTTTATCAAACTTAAGCGATGACCAACACTGATAAAAGAAATACCTCGAGATTTACATTGTGTCATGCATATCCGTTCACTTTCTTCATCAAGCGCAGCAGTTGCTTCATCCATGATACAAAATTTTGGACGATGATAAAATAAACGTACAAAACCTATACGTTGTTGCTCCCCACCACTTAAAATATCAGACCATGGTGCTATGTTATCCAAACCACCACCATCAACTAGCAAATGACCCATTTTTACCAAGGTTAATAATTCTCTCAATTCTGTATCGTTATATCTACCTTTCTCTTGTTCTTGATCTGGATATATCAATTGTGCTCGTAACGTCCCTAATGCTAAGTAAGGTCTTTGTGGTAAAAAGAAAAGCCCATCCTTTCCAATTTTCTGCGGTTTACTAATGGTTCCAGATTGAAATGGCCATAAACCACCTAATAATCGTACTAAACTTGTTTTACCACTACCACTAGGTCCCATAACAATTAACGAATCAGATTCATTAACTTGAAAATCTAAATCGGAAAATAATTGTTTTGTTCCAAATGGTATTTTACAAGAAACATTTGAGACAATTATAGCATTTTCATTAGCAATTGTCTCCCCTCCTCCATTCCTCGTATTCATAAATCCACGATCGTTCTCGTTTCCATCCATATCGTTGTTACCACCATTATTATTATTATTACCTTTTAATGATTGTAATGCTTCATCTAAGATGCTAATTCTATTTAAATTACCGATTGTAGATGAAAATTTTGATATCGATGTTGGAATACTAACAACACTAGTGATCAATTGTTGAACTATAGCATTGCCACCCATCAATCCAAACAGCGTTAATGTACTTGGATTACAATTTGGACCGACAACAAAAATAACATAAAACGCTGAACTGATTACGATGGACAACGTCCCAGTAAGTGCTCGCAAAGCTTGTAATTGATAATCAACTTCTATGAATCTTTCATACACTTTAACTAATTTTCCATATTCAAATTGACCGCTTTCATACTCAGCCATTTCCCCACCAAAAAAAGCAATACTTTCAGCAAATTCATAACTTCGCGCAATTGATCGCCTAAAATCTCCTTCGTTTTTGCTTAATGTATATTTTGCTTTTGCAACTTTAATCATTAAATACCCCATTGCAATCATGGTAATCGAAGCGTATAACAATGTCATTGAAATTATTGTAAAGGATAAATTACCAACTGCGATAGCAACAATTAAATTTATTAACGTACCCAATAACCCTCCATAACCAAATATGTTATCCATAAAATCAGATGATTTCATTGATGCTGCAAATTGTTTCACATCGGTTGCTATGCGTTGATCAATATTATCAACGTCAGTTTGCAAGTGGTTCATTGCATATACGTTAGTTAACTTGAGGTATTTTGCATGTAAATAATTCACTAAACGACGCCTCCATTCTAAACCAACACGTTTTGGTAACCATTGAGATAAGATGAAAAAAATTCCCATGATAATAACAACTATCATGTATAGCAAAATATTGCTGGCTGAATTTCCATTTGAGGCGGAAATTTCAGACAATATTGTTGGATTAAAATATTGCAATACAAAATGTGTATTAGAATATACAAACCCGATTTGGAAGATAATTGCAAGAATAATCTTAAATGTTTGCATGCTTCGAAATCCCGAAAAGCCAATATATAATAAATGTAAAAGTCGTGACCAAATTACTTTCACTTCACTCATACGTGTGGCGCATGTGGCATTATTATTTATAGTAGAAACAAGCGAATTGATAGCATTTGATGAAATCTTTGTCCTCCATTTTTTATGATCTACATTTGAATTATTGTTACTATCATCATCATCATCCTCGAAAATATTTTCAGTAGTAGTAGTATTTGAAGATGATAAATATACTTTATCTGGCGAGCTTGTTAGATTTTTCACAGAATAATTACCATCACCATGTAATCTTAATTCTTGTACATGAAATTTTGTTAATGTAGATCTATGCCCAACAGATATGCATGTGACATTAAATTGATGACATGCATTCATGCATATAGTCTCTAAGTCGACATCTAATGCTGATGTTGCTTCATCCATGATACAAAATTTTGGACGATGATAAAAAACTCGGACAAAACCAACACGTTGTTGTTCACCTCCACTGAAAATATCAGACCAATTTTCAATCGAATCAAAACTATAATCATCTAATAAATGATCTAAATGCAACAATTGCAAATAGTTGTACAATTTCTTGTCCAACGCATCAACACCATTAGCAATATCTTTAATCGTATGTGGATAAATAAATTGCTCTCTTAATGTTGACAATGATAAATATGGCCTTTGCGGCAAAAAAAAGATACCATTGTATCCAATTTTATTTGGTTTTTTTATTGTGCCACTGCCTTTTGTTGGCCATAAGCCACCTAAAATACGAAGCAAACTAGTCTTTCCCGATCCGCTTGGACCAACAATTATTGTCGGTTCACCTGCTTTTACATTAAAAGTCAAATCATCAAACAGTATTCTATTCTCATTACCATTCTCAGACGGCAATTTACAAGATACATTTATTACTTGAATTTCATTATTATTCACTTCCTCATCTGTTATTTCTCGGTGAACAGCAGTTATTGGACGTTGCCTTTCTTCATTTATTTTCAAAAGTCCAATAGCATTGTTTATTTTTTCAATCAGATCCCCAACTCGATGCACTGTCCCAGCAATCTGTGCTATTTGCGAAGACAATGCTACTATATTGATGATCGGG
>JACLAC010022174.1_pt1 | contig 10275 bp, 9 predicted proteins | sample 8027881 | NCBI WGS metagenome assembly JACLAC01 (sample SAMN15725517, study PRJNA655200) | protist metagenome | isolation source: fluorescence activated cell sorting (FACS) single amplified genomes of... | place: Spain: Blaines Bay Microbial Observatory, Mediterranean Sea | collected 2016-01-19 | reverse complement strand
AAACAGGTTCAATATATATATATATATGTGGGACGACATAAATCACGTCGTGTGGCCCCTGCTTGTGAACTTGCCTAAAAGACCTGGACTCAAGTCGAACAGCCCCAAAAGGCATAGAGACTCTTTCTCCACGCAAGGCCATAGACTCGATGCTGTGTCTCTACATTCGGATCATCCGCCACTGGCCCGAACTTCATCTCTCCGTAGTATAGCCAATAATACAGCAATGTTCTGCTTCCCTGTATCGGAATGGATTCCAAAAGCCAAAGGCCACATCGTTTGCCTTTGACACAATGATGCCTGTTGCAAAAACCCTGGAGGTGTTCTGGCCCCACTGCGTTCACCTTCCCCAGCACGGTTTCCGCAGCTGTGACTGGATGCACAACCACGAGCCCACGCGCATCTACGATAGTATTCGGGTGGCAGGTCGGGAAGACTTGAACATGTCGATGGCAGCGGCAATTCTCTGTGCAAGGCAAGAGCACGAACCGAACTCCCCGAGCTACGGCCTGGCGCACCAGCAATTCCTTCGTGTAAAGCATCGGCGTGGTCCGCCTCTGCCTCCAAAGGGATTTCTTCATCTTAACCAACGAATATTGCATCTTCTCCGAGAAGGGAACGTTGAATCGCTTGAACGAGCTCTTCATCATGTTGCATTTCCTCCAGGTCAACATACATGCCCAAGCCCTGGTCTTCGACGACACTGTCGTCACGTCCTGCAAGGAAGTGAGTGATTGATACAAGGTGACACGAAACACGATGATGCACCTCAAGGCAAGCCGATTATTGCATTGCTTGCACAAATCATAAGGACACATGGCATTAGCTCTGCAAATGATGGTTTCGACCACCCCCATATGGCAAAGGTCCTGCGACGGCACCAGCAACAGTTCCGTCGATGGCATTGTCGAAAATCAAATGTATCGAATATTGGATTGTGATCATCTGGATCTGGCAGAGGACTAGGTGCTGGATGTGGAGCATGTGCGTCAGGAAGCGCATCACATGTTTTGGACGCGAAGCTGGTGTCCATACCTGAAACAACGAGGATGTCCATCGGCGACCTGAAATTGCAAGCTTCATCGTCGTCGTGCAACCATGATGATGATGATGATGGCGCCCATTGAGCACGCTGTGCGAGCCCGCGCTGTTGTATCAGGAGACTTAAAACAGAGGCCTTTTTTACAGTGACTTCTAACTCTACAAACCCGCCCCTCACTATTCCAGAAAAGTGTTCCATCTTCCATCACTTGTAGAATCGCCTCCGTAAGCTCGCCAGCCGCAGTAAGTTCGGTTTCCGTCACTGTGGCGGCTTTCGACATGGGTATGGCGCAGCAAGCTAAAAGCTCCCAAATGCGCAAAGTCACCTTCCTCAAGACTAGTAGCACCCCACAAGATCCATCCCGCGCCCGCTCCTTTCTCACACCTGCCTCCGTCAAAGTTTCCACGCAACGCAGAATTTTTTTGATTCTGTATCTTGCACAAATCAACCCATGAGTAAAAACCACTGTAACGAGCAACATGCGTCAACACATCTGCATCGACATTTCCTTCTCTGTACACATGCATGGCGAAATTTTCACCAAGGTTAGCCGCAGTCACTTTCTTGGCTGCGGGTAGTTTTTCTAACTCGTCCTGCAGCTTCGCGACCCTTTCACGATACTGTTTACTGTACACTTTCCAGCATCCATTTAACCAATTCACGATGAGCATGCTGTCGCCGGCGATTTGCACCCTCGTTTCTCCACACTCGGGTCCCCAAACGGTTTTCTTTCTTCGTTACACGCAAGTCTTTCTTCCGTTTTCTCAGACGCTTCAAGATCGACGTGCACGTCGGGCTCCCTCTTTTCTTTCGACTTCACCTTTGGGAGATGCCACCTTCTAAAGCTTTCCCAGGCTCCGTCCTTCAGGACTTTTTCCTTCCAGTCCAATCCGCCCCAGTTTTCGAAAGGCCACGTCCACGCTCTTCGGGGCTGTCCACATTTTCGTCTCTTCATTTGCTGGTTTACCAGCCTAGCACACGTTTCTCGTACCAGTTTCCAATCTCCACTTCCGTGCAGCATGCACTGCGAGGCAACCTTTTCATTTTCGCCCCTAGCGTCCTTGCGGATTGCCCACGATGCCATTTTCCAGATCGACTCAAGCACCCGGGTCTGGATTAAATCGTGCCCCTCCGCCGCGAACATTTATCTTGCCTGCAGCGTGCCTTCCTTCCAGAAGGTCTCCCACGTTTCTGCCGGTTTCTTTCTTTTCCCCGTCATCTTCACCAGTGTCCAGTTTTCAAACCGCTTCAGCACCGTTTCCACTTCCTTCGTCCAAGCCCAGCCACCCGAACAGTGAAGAATCACCGCTTGTACCTTGGACACGTATTTTGTTGCCTTCTCGAAAGCTGACGCTGCGGCATGTGTAAAATTTTTGATCAATGAACCACGCCGTTCGTGCCTTGTTGACTCTGTGCTTCACCGCCGTCATCGTGTGCATGTCTTCGGTCAGTTGCACTCCCAAAAGCTCCACTTCTTCAACTGCTGGCAACACAATGGCTTCTCCTTCAATATCTACCAGGAACCCTGCGCGGTTTTCATGACCACAAGTCATCATTGCCAAGCTGTCTGGTTTCCAACGGAAGTTCCTCTCGTACACGAGTTTTGTCAACTGCGTCACCATGTTCACTAGGCCCTTCTTCGAGTCAGACACAAGCACAAAGTTGTCGGCCCAGATCCAGTGTGTCACTCTGCCGTCCTGCAACTTCAAACCTGCCCCTTGTTTGCTCCATTCTTCAATTAAGGGCTTGATGATCACGGCAACCTCCAAGTTCCATAGCCATGGGCTCTCCTTTCCACCGGTTCTAATCATTTTCTCGTACCTGTATTCATTTGGGGCTTCATGACCTTGGAAGTCCACTCGACATACGTTTCCCACTAATTCATCCAGCACCGCCGCTCGTGTTTTGTGAGTGACATTGCTAGCTCGTAAGCACCAGTCCGCTTCAGCCACCGTCATGCTATCGAAGGCCTTGTAAATGTCCATGAAAGCAAAGTGCGCCTGGACGTCGCCTCCCCACTCGTTCGCTACAGCTCTAAGATTTCGCACGGCCTCCGTCACATGTTCCACTCTGTGGCCCTCGACATAGCCGTAAATTCCGTCAGCTCGAGCTGCGCTGTTTACCGCGCCCATCGAGCTTTCATTCCGTGCCTTCGCAACCAAGCAGGCCATATACCACTTACTCATCACCGACAGCAAGCAAATGTTCCTCGTGTCTTCAAACTTGAACTGCGTGTCCTTTTTTCATGAGAAGCGTAATTCGTAACTGCTTCCAATCTGGTGGGGCTCCACCATCGGTTCCATTGTAGCGATGATTGAAATGTTGTCGAATGATTCGAAGGCTGCCCCACGACAGGGCTTTCAGTAACTCAGCAACAACCCGATCCACCCCCGCACATTTGTCGTTCAGTAGACCTGCACGCGCTTCCATAAGAATTGACATTGGAGTTGGATCCTCTGCCATATCGATTCCGTGGAAAAGATAATTTCTCTCTTCCTCATGAGCTTCATCTCTTGCCGCATTCGCGAGCATGATGTTCTCAAAACCTCTATCCTCATCCTCGTACTTTTTCTTTGCAAACTCGTCGAGCTGCTTGACCCACTTAGTTTTGCTTTCTGTCTTCACGCCTTCGCATTCCATTTATCGTACCAGTGGCGCCTTCATTTTGCTGCTTCCGCGAGCATCATGCCGCGCGAGCTCGGCCCGAAATTTGCGTCGCAGGCGATTCCGTTCACGTTTGGCAAGCGTTTTATGGCTTCCCCACGTCCTTCTGATCTTTCGTTCCGCTATCCACAGCTCGGGTGGCTTCGTTGGCCGCTGAGATTTCCGAAGCGCCGTCGTTTGGAAATCGATAGCCTGCGCCTCCGCACACAGGACATCCGTCGTCATGGACAATGCGGATGTCTTTGGTAGTTCTTCTTTTCGAACACGTCCATCGGTTTGGGCGTCGCGCATGCCTTTCTCGCACGCGACTCGGAATTGTCGCAAGCTCCGCCAGTTCTTCGGTGTCCATCCTTTCAATGAGTGCCCTCGCCAAGAGCTTGGAAACATGCAACAAGTTGCTTGGTTCCACACCATCGTCACAACCATGAAGTGATCCGATACAAACCGGTGAGGTTTGATGAAAGCTTGGGTCTTCCAGATCTGAGGAACAGCTACATAATCTAAAACTTTCCATCGACTTTCCGTGTTCGGCCACCGCGGATCTTTCCGGGTCGGTACCCTTCTTTCGCCAAATGAATTCGAAAATTTGAGCTTAAAACGCTGCGCGACGCTCATCAAAATTTCTCTTCTCTGCAACTGACTTTCATGTTCATGAACATGTGGATCGGGGTGCCAAAAACCTCGCACACAACTTCCAGTGATGGTTGAAGCATCGCTGTCTAACTCGACTTGCGCATCCATGGAAACAACAAACTCTTGAGCTCCAAAATTCTTCGCAGCATGCAAAACACCAATAACATCATCAAAATCACGCTTGAATTCGTCAACACTCAGGTTCCAAGAATTCGGTGGGTAAACTGACACAAATGCCATTTTGCCGAGCAAAACCCCAACACAACTGGTCGCTATCCACGCGTGCTCAAAACGCTTGGCTGCCCGTTGTGTCCACACAACACACGCCTTTCTATTCAATGAAAATTTCCATTCCAAACCCGCAGCATGTCGCTGCAGAAAATCGTCCGAACCTAAGTGCTCACATTCTTGCAAGCCCGCTACATGCACCCCATTGCAACGTAGATGTTCCGCCACATTGTCCAGGGAATTCGTTTTCTGTACATTCCAGCTAGCTAAAACGAGGGTGGCGCTGCTTTCACCTGCCCCTGTTTCGACGCCTTCGAGCGTTTTCTGCTTGCGCCGCCGACCAATTTGTCAAGAATTGTCCAAACGGTACTTCTCCAAGATTTCTTCCGCCTTCGCGTCTGGAAAAACCTCTTTCAACACTCTCTCATTGAAGTGCCAGCCTTCAAGCATTCTAAAAGTCGCCATTATCTGTGGCCGATTTCCCAATGTTGCCAACAACTGTGACTCCGGTGGTCCGGTGACAGGACGCACCCGATTTTCCAGCCCTCCCAGGGGTCGCAATTGTGCCATCATTTTCCCAACTGCAACCAAGTGTGGTTGTTTCCACGGAGCCGCCTCAACAGCCCACCGCGCTCCTTCTGGTACTCCTTCAATTTTGTTTTCATTTGTTTTCAAGTGATTTCGAACATCCCAGGCTTGCTCCGTGGTCGAATCTTCATTCATATTGATCATCACCTTGGTGTACAACATGCGTCCTTGATTTACTTTCCTTGTCGCCTTTTCGTCCACGGTCTTCTTGATTGCGTCCGTAAGATTCGCGAAAATGCTGTCAACTAACGCATCCATGGCTGCTTGCTCTAAGCTTTGCCGGGTTCTTGCTTCCATGTCGTTCCAGTTCGTGACCCAACCCTTAAGCTCCACGTGTCTAGCTCTCCACACTTCGTGTCTAGCCGCAATCCGGGCCGGGCTCGTTTCAGAACTATTTGGGCTCCAACTCGTGCTGCTTCGCCAGGTTAACGGAGATGCCGCCACACTATTGGTAGCTGTCGTACTTCCACTGCTGCTAACGCATTGCTTCACGTCTTTTCGCAAACTTTCGAACTCCGTCTTCAGGGCGTCGAACTTCTCGTCGGTTCTCTTTTCGCTTTCCTTGATCAGTCCATCAGTTCGAAGATTTTGCTTGACTAAAATGTCCTGCACCCTTTTGTCCCAGCTCGCATCACTTGCTTTCACAGCCTGTTCGGCTGCCATCGTTGCTACTACTCTAATTGTTTCCTCCATCTCGGCTGAGGAAGGCTCTTTCCTTTTAGCCATCGACAGATCGTTATCTTCACGATTAGCTGAATCTTGATATATCACTTCTCCTGCTTCTCGCGTCAGGTCTAGATATGCGTTGTCAACGAAAGCTGGCTGAGTGTCGCTTTCTTCCGCAATGGTTTCTTGAAATTCAACGTCTTCGTTGAGGTCAATGTCGGCCCAGCTTTGTTTCAGTCTCTTGACAGAAAGTCCAGTGACCGGTGAGATGTCAGCCAAGGTGTGCAAACCGACGTTGCTTCCTTGGGATTCCGTATTGACACTTTCGCGTCGCACGCCCAAACGGGCCCAAACTCCTGCTAGCTCGTCCGTCGGGCTAGTGGTTTCTTCGGCGGACTGAGTCTGCGATTCAACAATGACTTCTTCTTCTTCCAGGGCAGACCGGGTCTGCAATTCCGAAATGGCTTGGCGAAAAGCTGCTACTACAGGATGAACAGGGTAGCTCAGAAACCAGAAAAGAAGTCCTGGGTTACGGGCCCTCGCTTCGTTTGAGACTGCGTAAAACACAGAGCAGCAGCGCACGAATGATCCGCTCGGATGAAATCGAAATGTCTGACAGATTAAATCAGCAGACAAGTCCAAAAATGTGGACGTGAAGGCGATCTAGCCCCCGCAAAAGCTAACGCAAGACAAGACAAAAGCGTGTCTGAGCAAAGATGGCACTTGTTGAATGACAATCTCGACACAGCAATCACAACGGATCCCCAAGCATATTTGATGTTGCCCAAGGCAAATGAGATGCAACACTCACAGACATCTGTTTTGAACTTCTGTGAGCGAGAGGGCCAACACTCGAGTTGAAAGCATATGGCACGTGATCGTTATCGGAATCAACTCGCTCATCTCTGCCAAGGCACAAATGTACGTTGTCTTGAGACTCAGACAATGCCCGATCCACGAACGCTTCGATCACATAATATTCCCGATTCTTTTCGCCCGATCGTCCCCGTCCGTCAACAAGTAAGAAGTATCGCATACATGACGTGATGGTACCAAGACGTGTGGAAAATTGAAAAAGAATCGTTTGGCATTTCGCGAGAGCCATCCATTGTACTGCACCCCCATGTGTCTGCACGATACTTTTTCATGACAAGTCCTTGTAAACGAGTTGTCAAAGCCCAAATTGGATACGCTGATGTCCGAAGAGTCTCACAAATGAACGGGGAGCAGGGTTTGTCAGATGGCAACCCAGAAGGGATGTGCTCGTCGACGGGGTAGCACGAGTCTGAGGCAAGAACTCCAGTTGCAGTGTCCCAATGTGTTGCAGCAACGTGAAACGTGTTACGTCTATGCTCATCTTCTAACAAACGCATAACCAATGACGGAGACAACGGAAATCCTGGACGCTCTTCTCGCTGGTAGGAAGCAAAGAATTCTTGAGCAGGATCATGGTCATCGTGGCGTACAACAATGGCATCTTCTGTGGGTGGCAATTCAGATGCGTCAGCAAGCCAATCAGTCCAATCGGTCGGTCTCGTGTCATCATCAATGGACACGATGGCTTCACTCACAGCGGCGATCACTGGCACAGCCTCGGCTAGCTCGTGCTCGCGTACACGCCTGGCAAGGACAGCATGTGCATTGCGTGCAGCACGCTCCTCGTCACGCATCGCATCCCACTCTGCCGTAGTCAGTGGCCACGCAGCCACAACATAAATACCGTGACGGTGGGCCATCTCCAAGTTTAGCATCTGCTTACAAGTATGCACACCACGCCCAGCAACAGGTGGATGATAGGAATCTTGAATGGCCTGCATGCCAGGGACCGAGTCAGGGACGCCACGCCGATGTTGCCAGTCATTGCGGGTTCGAATAAGGCCCGACCTTGCTGCGAATGCGCTGAATTTGACGTGCTCCTCTCGACTGAAATGTCGATCGGATGCATGATCCCCTGCCAGGTCAAGCGTATTGCCTTGCAGGAGTTCAAACGAGTTCCGAAGCACGCTCTGCCACTTTCTCGTCCAGACGGGACCCCCACCTTCATCATTCAAAGCATAGATGGACGAGTTCTGCATCTGACGATGCATCTGCTGGAGCCCCTGAGGAATACAACACTTGCACGTTCCGATGAAGCGTACAGCATTGAACATTCGAACTGCATGCGAGGATCGATCATCAACAGACCTGACAAGTTGTGGGGTGCACGCATGTAGTTCATCCATGTGGCGGCGGTGTAAGGCACAACTGACAAGCAGAAAGGCTCTGCGTGCAAGGGCCCGAAACGTAAACCACTTGTATCGAATCGTGCCCACCCCCTTTCAACTGTGCAGCGACGTACATCGATCGGTGGCAGGCATGATACAATAATTCAACGTACCCAGTTTCATCATCAGGCCCCAACAATTGTGATAGATATTGAAGTGCAACCCACAACGGAGAGAGGCGTGGGTTTGTTCATGGGAACCACATTGGTGTATGTTTCGAGTCACGCCTCGCCCTGCGTTGAATGAATGTCGAAACGAATCGTTGGCCTGCAAAGGCGATTGCATACAAAAGAACAATCGGCCAAGTCCTGGGGTGGCGCACATGTTGCAACAATTTCTTGGTTATCGCACTCTTCAGACGGCCGTAAACAGCGCTGTCACCCTCAGCTAAAGCGAAATCAGCATCAGCAGCACCAACATCCCCAAGATATTCTGCGCCAGTCGCAGCAAGATCAGCCTCACGAATTCTAATGTCAAAAGAAGCTTCGATGCGTTCAAGCAGCAAGTGTTTGAAGCCGAGTGCGAGAACCCAGAAGTCGATGGATAAAAGAGTCTTGGTGAAACGGTCGAGGATCGGTCGTGGAGGCCTGGTGTTTGCGACGGTTCTCTCAATGAATTCAACGAGTCTCTGAATGATCTCTTCCCGCGACGCACCACTGGTGTCATGAACAACAAAATTCGAATCGAGACCAAACCAGTCAAAGTGAATCTCATTGATGAAAGCTCTCTCGTAAGCAAGACGGGGCTCTAACGCGCGGCCTTGTCAAATACCCCAATTGGACAAGCCCGAGGATCCGTTGTGATGAAGCCATGAAACCGTGTGGTGGAGCTTCCCTTTCGAATCACAAGACGTGTTCGAACAAGCTTCGGTATGATTCTGAGTACATCGGCCCAATGATTGCCCATAGCAATCAAGGACGCGCCGACCGACATCCACTGCACGATACCGAGGCCATTGAGCTCCGAGTCTCTGATCACATCGTGTTGGCCGTGGTTGTTATCGTGGCCTTTGCACAATTCGTGAAAGTTGACCAAATGTGTGGCACCTGCGTCGAGATGCAATTCCCATTGCAGCAAGCGTCTGTTCGACGACGCCCGATCCTGTGTCCGAATATGTATGGCAGTCTCTGCAAAACGCATAATCCGATCGATTCGCGTTCGTATCGGCTTAACAAGTGGATGGAGATCAAGACCATAATGAATACTCTCTGCAGTCGTATTTTGCAGCGCAACCCGTGGTACTAGAATAGACATCGAAAATGGTGTCGCGGCTGCCGTGAGTTGAATACAAAGTTCTATTCTGCAGACCATAATATGCAATTTCGATCGCTGACGGTCCCTAGTGTCAAATCGAAGTAGATGTTCTGTCTCATCAAAGTTTCGCAGTTCCCACACAATGGCTGGACGAAACATGTCGGCAGCGATAGCCAGAAATTCTAATTGCATACTCACAATGATCCAACAAATGTACATCGCACCTTTCATTGTTTCTCTCAAGAAGTCCTCGGACCGTGTGTACAATCGCGTAGCCACCTTTGAAGCAAACACTAACGGAAACGCAAGTTGCAACCGTTATTTGACCTTGCCCTCGGCTTTACTCGCTTTACTCGAAACCGTCTGCTGTGGAACGAGCTGCTCGTTTTCTCGTTCCAACTGCCTCATTGTTTGACTGTTCGCATCTTGTCTGTAAGAGTGTGATGCTGGTCTGCACTTCTTTATTGAGGGTTGCCTGGCAGCGTTCCAGGTGCGAATACGTTTGTTGTTGACCTCCAACGTTTTCTAGGCTCGGCTGGCACAGTTGCATGGCATGGTGCAGCCTTCGCAACTGCTGGCACAATTGCTGCACCGACGATTGCATCTCCGAGGCAATCATCTTCCCTAAAGGCTTCATCAAAATTGAGATTCATGCAAAAATGTCTGGGCACGTGACTTGGTCAGAAACGGGCAACGGAAATTGACAGAAAGAATAGCGGGAATAGACTGACGGTTCCAACTACAATGTTGCCACTGGGATTGCAGGTGGCGTTACTTGTGTGACAGGACCAACCACCTTCGTGAATTGTTTCAACTGTTGTGTTGACAGGGTCGCGCCATCAACACACGACTTCCCTGGCCGTTCGGTCTGTGCAAGTGATTCGAATTCCATCCTGATCTCAACTCTCTCTTTCACTATTCTCTCCATGCTCTCTA
>JACLAC010000294.1_pt1 | contig 10277 bp, 6 predicted proteins | sample 8027881 | NCBI WGS metagenome assembly JACLAC01 (sample SAMN15725517, study PRJNA655200) | protist metagenome | isolation source: fluorescence activated cell sorting (FACS) single amplified genomes of... | place: Spain: Blaines Bay Microbial Observatory, Mediterranean Sea | collected 2016-01-19 | reverse complement strand
TACATTTTCTTTATTTTTACAACATATGATTCGAGATCCAATTCTATTTGATTTCAATATATTTTTATTTGTCAAAGGAATATTATGAGTAGAGCTAATACTATTTGCTTGAATTGGTTTTAATTTGGATGGCTTTGTAGATATGGCGGTGGTGTAGTTGGTAGTCGTTTTTTTCTTCATCATCATAGGCCCAATAATAGTTTTTGTTTTCTTTTTCTTTTTCTTACTATTGCTACCATTGAAAAATCCTTTTTTAAAGCCACTGAACAAACTTTTGTTTTCTTTTTTTAACTTTTTAGAACGTTTGCTATTACAATTTTTTTCCTTCTTCTTACTATCTTTCTCAAAAATTTTTTTCATATGACTACTTAATAATGTTTGTCCACCACCAGATGCATTAAATAAATCCGGAGCTCCACGATATGATATACTAAAACAATCATTATCTTTCACATTTTGTTTTTCAAATGATTCATTATCAAGAATAACTTTACCAGTTTTTTCGTTTTTCATTAAAAAAATAAATGGTGGATACTTTGATGGAATTCGTTTGGTATGATGCAAAAACAATTTAACAGTACCACACATGTATGTTTTATCAAACGTTTCAGATAAGATATTATACCCAGAATTGGTTGGATATTTTATAATAACTTTCACGTTTTTTTTAATACGTTTTCTGGAAAATACAACGATATTACAACCTGATTTAATGGATTCTTGCATTAAGCAAAAATTACCACTTAATAACTTTCCACGATATATAATGCGTGTTGTATCTTCTGATAAATCATCTTGTTTTAAATTTCCATCATTGATTAACGCTTGTTTTAAATCATTTATCGTCATACCACCATGTACTTTTATCGGGTATACGGTTGGATGTTTATTTCCTTGCTTAAACAATTTATAATAGATAAAATATGTTTTTTTTTGTAACTCATTAAAATTCGTTAATAAAGCAAAAATTTTATGGTCTTGCTGGATATCATTTGCATTTGTCAATGGCTTTCCATTGCATATTAGATTGGTACAATGTAATGGCCATCCCATCTTTTTCTTAATACGTTGTTTTAAAAATGAAATAATATTGAATGCTTCACCTTGAACTTTTGGTATTTTAACGGTCAATGAATTTATTGAAGTAGATGGTATATAAATTTTCATAGTAGTAGTTGATTCCATGTTTTTATATTGGTTGTTTGTATGTATATTTGTGTGTGTGTGTTGTGTCGTATTTATATGATATTTATTTTGAATTCTTTGTTCTTTTTCTATCTCCTGTGTATATAAATGTATAGATATATATATATAGAAAATTTACTTGTTGTCCTCTTGTAGTTCTTATAATAATAATAACAGTAATAATAAGTATAGTTTTTACGCGTGCAACGTTTTTTCTCTACATAATGGTACAATTAGTCTATAGCCGCCTCTTGTTGGTCATTAATCACGATTGCTCACCCGCAAAATTGGATCGTAGGCCATCCTGTGTCCATTGTAGATATATGCTAGCATAGTAGTAAGCTTAAAACCAATAGCATGGACACAAGGGGTGTTATTTTCAATTTGGCATTTCGAGTTGGAGAGGATGAAAGTAGTACAACAATTAGTAGATAAATCCAACTTTTATTACTATCAAACTGAGTTTATTCCAAATCGAAATGCCAAATTGAAAATAACACCCCTTGTGTTTATGCTATTGGTTTTAAGCGTAGTACTATGCTAGCATATATCTACAATGGACACAGGATGGCCTACGATCCAATTTTGCGGGTGAGCAATCGTGATTTATGACCAACAAGAGGAAAATAACTGCTGACGACTGCTGTTATTTATAATCCGGATGCAACAAAATGGCACAATGCTGGAATGCTGGAATGCTGCCAGGCTTACATCTTACGCAAGGAGAAAAAATCAAAAGGCCATACTTTTTTTAAAATATATTAAGTATGTATTTTTGTATACTAATATATATTTCTATAATGTTCAATGTGTTTCTAACCCTATAACCCCAACAAAAATCACAAAACACTATTATTCTAAATTATACGAAGTACTTATAACACTTATTACACTTATTAGACGACATTAGACTTGCAGTGCACTTCTTGGCCAGTTGGGAACGTACTAGTAAAATTCGAATACTTCTATCTTCTGATTTCCTCTTTCCTTTCGCCCCGAAACATTGTCCTTCTACACCGAATTGTCGTTTAAATATGTCAGACTATCAGGTTCTTTCAGAGCGTGATGAAGGGAAGGATTCTTCGACCAATGCTTCAGAAGAATACTTTGATCTAGATCCTACGCTGCCAACGACTATACCAAAATCCTTCTGCTGTATCACGACTGAAAATCTATTTTCTCCAAACTTCTGTCAATTGCTTGACAAACAAAGCGATGCATTAACAATTTGGACAACTGGTTATGCTCATAAAAATAGTGAATCAACCAACAACGTTCAACATGAGCAGAAGTGTTTTCAGAAACGGTACCAAGCCATGCTTCGCTGGAGTTACTTCATATCCGTAGGACCAAGGTTACCGCGTGTATTGCTGAATCTCATTTCAGGTTTAAGCGACCACAATGGCTTGGTGCTTCTAGCTTTCTTTGAGATGCTAATTGTGTTTATTGTTTCATGGGCATACTCTGATTGCGGACAAAAAATGTTTATCAGAGGCGCCCCAAACATTCTAGAAAATCATAAAATGATTGCTGCCTTGCACAGATCTTGGATACTTCCAAAACTTTACTCAGGGGTGCTCTCGTTGTGTAAATCCATACTATTGCTAAAGACAGTGGAAGAAGCTACACTTGAATATGATTTTAGCTTTGTGGGAGGAGGAATAGCAAAACGAAGGCACATTTCCAATCTGGCATTATTGATGTTGTGGTGGAACGCGTTTTCTGACTTTTTAGCTTCTAGAAGATTTGTCATGAAAAAATTTATGAAAATGGTTCTCATCTACAGACAAGAAATGTCGCCACGGGAGGCTCGTTGGGTTGAAAAAGAGATAAGAGAAAGTTTACTTATTTGTACATTTTGGAGATTCCGCATCCCATGGAATCGTAAAATAATTGGGCTACAAGTAGATGAGACGCTACCAGAAGATAAAGCAAACCACCATGTTACACCATGGCGTCAGAGATGTGGATGGTATGTTGCTCATTACACTATAATGGGATTTTGGTATCTCTTTCTTGGAATGTCCGTCGTAAGTTTAATACACCTTACGTTTTGGTACAAACACATATGCTTTATTTGTCCAACGCAAAAAACAAATTCTGACCCATGCTTATATCCTGAGGGATACCCATTGGAATATTATAGACCCAAAACAGATGGTGATTCAGCTTATGCGTGCAATACAATGCCTCCTCCTCCGCCACCACATGATCAACCGTGAAGCAACGTAGGCGATAGTGGACGCAGGACACGAGGCATCATGTATGCCCCAAACGGCAGATACAGAGTGATTTGGAAGCAGTCAACACCTACATATTAATAACATAATAACATAAAATATAATACAACTTACATGTTAATAGCATAGAATATAATACAACACTTACATATTAATAGAGCATAGAATCTACATATCAACAACGGAGGAGGCAGCGACTATTGTTGTTTAGATGTCTGGATCTATCCAAAAACGTATGTGGTCATAAGGATGAATTTCTTTCAAGTCGTATACATAAACCTGCGTAATATAAATGTATCTTCTAAAGATCCAAGTCTACCAAGAGTATCATAGATTTTCCACTTCAGGGCGTATTCGTAATCATCATTCAAAGTAATATTTACTATTATAAAATACATATGTGTACGAAAGTAATTTTTTTTTTTTATTAAATAAAATATATACCAATATTACGTATATTTTTGTATCTGCTGAACGCTGAACCTTTTCAACCAAGAGAGATAAAACATAAAACATAAAAAACAATTTTCTTGTTTTTAATCAATATGATAGGAGGTAAGGTAAAATATTTATGATATCAACTTTTTATAGAAATCATTCTAATGGACAAAAGGATCAGATTCATTGTACACAGCAGGTATTTTTAATAATAATAAACGCAAGAGTTTTAATAACACAAAAGTTTTGTTTCCAATTGAATAAATATCATACGTACGAGGTAGGCGATTATATAATATTAGAGTATATAACACATAATATCTACACGACACATCAATGACAATTACAAATATGTATAATACACATACATCATACAATATATATATATATATATAATATATATATAATCATCATTGTAATAACATCATCATTGCATGTTTGCAATTTTTAATAGCGATTCCATTTAATTTTTCTACATTAATTTCACCATCTATGCCATTTTTCTCTTTTGCTTTTATCGTTAAAACAGTCGATTTAAATGCAAACGAAAGTATTTGATTATATATATCTTTGTCTTGTAATTGTGGTGACTTTGTACTATTTAAAACGCTTTTACATGCTTTTTGGATGTTTTTTTCATTTAATGTTTTATATGATCTAATAGTCGATACACTTCCAATTTGACTATTATTTTTTAATCGTTTAGAATTGCTATTGCGTCTAATTATTTGTTTACTATTCATTTTCTTATTTTGTAACATTGGTGAAGTTATCGATTTTCTTTTCTTCATAATAATACTTCGACTATTTTGCAATAGTTTTACATTATTAATATTATTATTATTATTATTACTAGTAGTAGTAGTAGTAGTGGTGGTGCTGTTGGTAGTAGTAGTATTAGTATTGCGAACATTATTGATGCTATTGCTTTTGCCATTATTCTTGTTTTTATAGCTACTGTTTTTAATAAATTTTTGATTATTAATAAGATTCTTTTTGACACCACCGCGTTTTCTACGTTCACGACGACGTACACGATCGCGTTCCGTTGCACCCGCTAATGCAGCTTGTGCCTTGGAAGTGTTTTGCTTCTTTTTACTAGTTGATATGTTTGAAATTTGTTTTTTCTTCGTATCAGATATACCACTAACATTTACAGATGATTTTAATACTGTATTATGCATGTTGGTATTAGAAGTGTTGCTCTTATTATTATTGTCATCCATCCTATCTGCATTATTATTATTAACGTTTCTTTTGCCATTATTCATCTCCATTAATATACGAGTATCTTTGGATGACAATTTGAAACTATTTTTCATACATTTAGATATATGATTTCTAATATTGTCCACCTCCTTCCCAATATCGATACCATTCTTATTGTCGCCACTAATTTTTGTAATACTATTTGCGTCGCCAAGATATTGTTTCATTCCATCCTTTACTAGATTTCGAATATTTTCAATATATCTTGTCCATCTAGATGCAATCGATTCGGTGGGATTCATGTCAAAATCTTCTGCCTTCATTGCTTTGAACATAATATTTAATTCCTGTTCTAATATCAGTGAGTATAAATTATCATTAGAATTATTGTCAATCTCCTTCAGCTTTGCTATCATACCTTTATTCAAATTGATACCATATGACTTTTCCGAGACATTTTTTTTCATTAGAGCCTGTAAGTGGTCTGTTAACAGCGAATTTAACATGGAGCTGGCATTATGTCGCACTTCCTGCTGTAAAAGTCCAGGTGATTCGAGCAAAATTGCGTATGTTTTGGGGTGATTTTTTTCATTATTAATAGTATTTTTATTTGAATCACTTGGTATTAATACTACATAAACATCTGTTATCGAGGTAGAAGGGGATTTTTCAAATTTAAATTGCCCACTAAATATTGGACACAATCGTCGATTATGCCATGTATTTATAAACTTTACATTATCATTGATATCATCAAAATTGATACTAGCGTTATTGTCGTTGCTATTATCGTTGTTTTTTTTACTATTATTATTATTATTATTAGTGGTGGTGATAGTAGTTGGAGTATTATTCATTTCAAGTTCAAAAACATACGCGCATTGCATTCCTAATGTACATAAAGATGATTGCAAGGAATCGTATGGTATAATTTGAGATAGCTCCAATTTAGTGGAAGAAAGTAAACCACGTCGCAAAAATTCTGAATCATGGAAATCGCCTGCTTCTTCCCCTAACTTTAATAGAGACTGACTGTTATTATCCACATTAATATTGTTATTCAATAGTATATTTTTCAAAGAATGAGGTTTGATGAACGAAACATTTTCAATAATACATTTCCCCCCAAAAATCAAGTCCCCATTCCAATACGTCGATGTTCGTGTTGAAACTGGTTTTGCAGCTGCCTCCTCTGCCATGTTGTCTTTGAGAAGATAGAATTTTTTGTTTTTGGCCACTTTTATTTCTTCATCCTGTATTTTCTTTTATACTTTCGGTGTCGTTTGATTTATTTTATTATTTTTTTGAATACCTTGCATGTCACACATCAAAAGTACATCATCTGCACATCTCCCAGATCTCCCAGATCTCATCAGGAAAAATTTCCTGCTGTGAAAAAATCGTTCATACTTTTTTAAATATTAAATGTATATATATTTGTATACTAATAGTGCTATGAGGCATTTCCAGCAGCATAGCAGATAGCAGCATAGCAGCATTATATTTAGTTACTCTATTATTTGATTATTTGATAATTACTACTGTAATCTAACTACTATAATAAAGGTATAGCTGGATAGATTCGTTTTATAACATTAATACAAAATATCTAGACTATTATTATACATATTAATATATACAGATCTTCCATCAGTAATATATACAAAAGTAACACAATTAAAAAGAAAGACAACAGCACAACGATTTATTCCATCCTCGAATAACTTCTCCATCCATCCATCACCGAACTTTCACGAAACATGGCAGACGTTGCAGATGCAAATGATAATATCAATGTAAAAAATGAAAACAAAGACAATTCTTCAACAATTACCACTACTAATACTGACACACTGCAAGTCAATATACTAAAAGTATTATTGAGTAAGGATCCGAGGCAACGTAAACCTGTGGATATTGGACAAATTCGTCACAAGTTGATTAAAAATGATTTTTTCTTAAAGTTGGATAATTTAAAACGACGTAAATTTTGCAAAGTGATATTATATCATTCGCTTGTGCTGGACCAACACTTGTACGATAAAGGCAGAAAGGCTGATAAAATATACATTATACAGAAAGGCTTATGTAAAATATATCTAAAAAACAATCCTATTAAAACTATCGGTCCAGGTGAAGTATTAGGGGAATCATGTATCTTGGATGAAACTGTTTACCAAGAAACAGTAGTGGCAGAGACTGCAAAGGTCGAGTTGTTAGTCTTGTTAAAGAAAGATTATATAGAAATATGCCAAAATGAACGGAGAAAAGTAAAATTGATAAATCAAAATGTTTTATTAAACATTAGTTGGTTTAAGCACTTCAAAATTCCTGCAATACAGCGTTTATTATATTATTCGACTGTGTGCACTGGCGAGTTTGGTAAATGCATTTTCAAAGAGGGTAAACCTGTACATAGTATATTATTCGTTATTCAAGGAAGTGTAGATGTTAGAAAACGTATCCTGCCTACTTCAATCGGTGGCCGTCCAACAACACCATCAAATACAATAAACAATAATACTGCAGAAAACAATAACAAAGATGAAAATAATACAAATGAAGATGTTAACACTGAAGAAAATTATGATAATAGAAATGAAGTTTTTTCCATAGCAGAGCTTCATGATGGAGATTTTTTTGGAGTGTTTGATTCTAAAGTCAAACCTATATCACAATATACATGTAATTTATTTGTTTCAAAGAGATGCAAATATATACTTGTTCCGATACAATGTTTTGAAACATCCATAAATATACAAGGCCTTGTACCTTTATTTAGAGAATTATTCGTAATTGATGAAAAGCGCCATGAATTATGGGATTTGCATTTTAACGCTCGTAAACGTTTATTTAACGATTCTATCGTCATAGTTGAAGAAACTGTAGATATGTTTCAAACGAAAACTCGTGAAAAAGTCGATTCAATTACTGCAAAATCACCACCGGTTGTTGAAACCACAGGTGAAGACAAAACCATTGCACATCAATCGTGGGTATATCGTATGAAACCGCGTAAAAAGGTAATAAAGCTTTCTCTAGATAAATTAGGTGTAGTTGAAAAAGAATCACAATATGCATCTATGTATAAATCTGAAGCGGAAATGAAATATCATCGAGAAGAACGACTGCATCGTAAAAGCATGAAACAATCAAGCAATATGAATGATGTTAATAAAGCAATTGTTCAAGATATGGTAGAAGAGGGTAAATTTAAAATTAAAAAGCAACCCCAATCACCATTGAAGCCGGGAGAAAATGCTTTGGAAATAGATTTAATTGAACAAAGTGTTCGAGACAATGTACCTGTTGCACAGAGAATCGATGATTTAGTAGTTGCAACGGAAACTGAATTGACTAACATTGATCAAATATTAGAGAAAAAGATGAAAAAAGTGAAACTGAGGCGAATTAAGCAGAATAAAAAGTTATTAAAAACTGGTAGGAGAAAGGGTAGAAGAAAAAGAGGAGGAGGAGGACGTAGCCCCTCCAATGCTGATGGTAACAACATGCCCAAATCTAGATCTCAAATTATGAAAGAAAAGAAAATAAAGGCTGTTTTAGATTCCATTGAAGATTTAAACAAACAAATATATCAGCTAAGTCCGAATTTTCCAGTAAAATTAAATGATTTAAAGAACCATAGACGTGGTGAAAGACCATTTCCAAACGGGGTTGCCGCATTAGCTGCACTGAAATTAGCTGGTGAAGAAAAATCTAACGATCCAATAATTCCAAAGAGATGGGTTGCTGAGTCTCCCCATAAATCAAAAGACCCAACCTTGTTAAACAATTTTGTCAAATCAATGAATACAGGTTTGGTAGATTGAAATTGTGTGGTGTGTGTTATGTAGTATTACTTACGAAGTACTTCGTACATATTTCAATACACGGGACTCGTAGTATTTACTGTGGCATGTGTGGGTCTTAATATTAAAAAATACGACACAATATAAAATATACGATCGTATAATAAATATTATATACGCGTGTAATATATATTTTTTAGTCTTTTTTATTCCCTGTACACACATCTCAAATATTTTTACGCACGATGTTCTTCAAATATTTCTTTTATTTTACGAAAAGTTCAGGTAGAAATTTTTCCCTGACACATCACATAATCATACACTTGCAAATTTCTCTATTGTATCTTTCAATGTTAGTGCAAAATTCTTGGGTTTAATTACGTTATGATATGCTCCATCAACTATATGACTACCGTAAACTATAAATGAAGGAATCTCTTTTAATAAATCCACTTGTTTATTATGATGTTTCATCAACTGTATATTCTCTCCATGATTTGACATAATATGGTCATGTATCGATGGTTGCTTTTGAACTGTTTGCCCACCGCCCTCTTTTATATGTAACCGTTCTAAGTGAACTCTGCAAATAAATTGAACAAATTCAATAAAACACAATCTATCATTTGCAAATTCCATAGAAGCAACACCTTTACATAAATTAATCAGTAGATGACCTTGTCGATTTTCAAGATAGGCTTCAGGCAATAAATCTAAGTGTCGTAATGTTCTTAATAATGATATATCACTTATGCCATGATCTTTCTTCTTAACATGTCGTGGAGATCGTACAACTAAGGTTTCGTCCACATTGATTTCATCGCTTTTTTTATTGTCATTGATTGCTTTCTCTACAATATCTTTATCATAAGTTTCCTTTCTAGAAGTTTCTCTTCGACTATGCATTGACATTAAGTTCCAGTAAATAACTTTTAATGTTCCCATATGTTTTGAAAGCTCGTCATTTGTTTCTTTTAGATCTGTTAAATATGGTATGAAAAAAAAGGACACAAATTATTATTGTTAGAAAAATTAAAATAAAATCTATGATAAAACATGTATCAAATTTTGAGTTTACTTACATAAATATTCTCGACAGAACTTTTCTGCATAAACTCGATGTGCGAAAGGAACCACGCATGTCGATAAGAGTTTATCAATATACACCGATAAATAGCCTCTCTTTACAATATGATCATTTTCCGCGTTCCCTTGATTTTTGGTATTTTTTCTTGAATATTTCGAAACAGATATTTTAATGATTGCTAAAAGAAATCCGGACATCGTCAAACTCTTTCGTTTCATTCGTGACGCAATTGACATGAAAATATTTTCCACATCCTGTTGAAGCAAGGTAAATGTGCTAGTATGTAGACTTTTGTTATTTTCAGTGTTT
>JACLAC010013738.1_pt1 | contig 10279 bp, 8 predicted proteins | sample 8027881 | NCBI WGS metagenome assembly JACLAC01 (sample SAMN15725517, study PRJNA655200) | protist metagenome | isolation source: fluorescence activated cell sorting (FACS) single amplified genomes of... | place: Spain: Blaines Bay Microbial Observatory, Mediterranean Sea | collected 2016-01-19 | reverse complement strand
AGAAGAGGAGAAACATGCTCATGCTTGGAAGATGTGTGGTGAAGGTGAAAAGCTATGGCAGTACCAGAATTCATTGAAATGGAGAGTCGGATTGAAAAGGGTGCTACGGTGGCAGGAGACACAAGAAGGTGTGGGCAGTATCTGAGAAGAAGAGAAGGTCTTCTCTATCGGGCAGGAAAAAGAGTACTTTCGGAGGGTTTTGTGGCGGCGAGGCGGGGTGTGTGCTTGTGTGTGTTATCTCTCTGTGTGATTTGTGATTTGTGTGTGTTGTGTGTGCTTGTGTGTGTGTCTTGTGTGCTGTGTGTGTGATGCGCAATCTGAACCGGCGCGAGAGAGAGAGAGCGAGCGGGTGAGCTACAGCAAAGGCGTGCGCGCCTTTGGTGTGGTGGTTGTGGGTGGGCGTGATTGAGTGTGCGGCGAGACGGTGTCTGCGTTCGGGCTGGTCGTTACTGTCTATGCGCCCGGTGCCCTCTCAGAGGGTCCGGCGCGAGTTGGTGCGGTTTGAAAACGATTTATGGACGAGCGCCGTCGTGGGCGCCTCCAATTATTAACTTTGGCGGCGAAAAACGCGGCGTTCGGCATTTAACCGCCCGCACTTGCAACAGCATGGCGCAGCCACGGACGATTGGTCCCATTACGAAGGCGGCAGGAACGTCAGTTGGTATTGGATTGCAGAACGAGGACAAGGAGGGCAAGCGCGAGGATCACATTAAGGTCGCGTATGTGGAGGACGATTCTATTTTCATCGGGCAGATCGGTGCGAACGATGAGGTCATGGAAGTGAATGGCGTGCACATTGACAGCGCCAAGATTTGCTCGAAGACGATCGTGGAGGCGACCGAGCTCACGCTAAAGGTGTGCGGCAATCGAACAATATTTGGCGGTGTTATTTTTGACTGCATGCGTCGTCTCTCTCGCAGGTCTGCACGCCGAGCCAGATGATCCAGATCATGACTGGAAAGAGCCCGAAGAAGAGATAGGCGCTGCTTTGCAGTACATGATTATACTCGGCATGCGGTCTACGGCGCCCTCTTGTGGTCCATTTTGAATATTGTGGTACGTGCTGCGCTGGATTTAGGATTAGCGCCTCGCCTCGTGGCGTCGTGGCACGTGGTGGGCGCGTGCGCGACGCGTGTGGAGCGGCAACAGACAAACCATTAAAACCTACACCCGCACGCACGTAGATATGCCACCTCTCGCCTCTCGCTCACCTGTAGACTCTACACACTCAAAGATCAGGATCCTCCTCCTCCTCCTTCAGCGTCTTAAACTTTCGATCCTGGCGGCCGCTTTATATGACGCGCGGCTGTCCAAATTGAGCCTAGCCTCGAAGGCGGCATTCTCCGCTTCGAGCGTCGCTATGTCCGCATCGATAATCTGGCTCGCGGTACGAGCGACGGGCTCAGCTGCGGCTGGTTCACCGGCCGCTTTGTATGACGCACGGCTGTCCAAATTGAGCCTTGCCTCGAAGGCGGCATTCTCTGCTTCGAGCGTTGCTATGTCCGCATCGATAATCTGGCTCGCGGTACGAGCGACGCTCGAAGCTGGCGGCTCTGTGGGCTGCTCCGCCGCGAGCTGCTCCATTAATTCCCGCTCCATTGATTCTGTCGGTGCGGGTGGAGGTGGTGGTGCGGCGTCGAAGGACTCTCCGCAGGAGAGTGCGATCGTCGATGGGCGGACGAGCTCGTCGGAGGAGGTCGATGGGCGGACGAGCTCGTCGGAGGAGGAGCTGACCGTGTCCATCCAGCCTGCTTTAATGAGCGTGCAGCCGCGCGACCGCGTCGCGCCGCGCGCGATCGGCGTGTGTGGACGGTCGCGATCCAATAAGTTTAGGTGCGATGCGACCCCGACACAGCAGCCCGCCCACGCCGCTCACGCCGCCCGCCACCTCAATTTTTATTCCTCTCTCGCTGCATTGGAAGCGCCGCATGTGCATCTCCCACTCCGCTAAGTTTGCCCTGCTCTCCCCGCTCTCGTCTTCCGCAGCACAACAATAGAATATGGGCGGTCCTCCTCCTTGCGTCGCGGAGCTCTGGCCGGAGATGCCGGCGTGCTACAAGTGCGTGCGGCATGCAATGTGTTTTCTGCGATTTCCTCTCGCTCACCTGTGTGCTTGTGCGTGTGTGTTGCTCAAACAGGTTATTCAACAGCACCTTCACGCAGCCGCGCACGGGCCTGCTCGTCGGCGCTTTATTCTTCTTCTTTGCCTCGACCTCGCTTATGACCAGCCCTCGTCGCGGCGTCACTTATGAGGTGCCTGGTGGCCACCACTAATCGCTTCCAAGAAGGCGCACAGTTATGTGCGGCTCTCCGTCGGTGCGGCGACTGTAGGTGTGGGATCTCTTGTATTTAACAAACACATATGCTCGCCAATAAACACATCGCTCGCTCGCTCGCCACTCACGCCTCATAACCCGCCTGGTCGCTCGCTGCGGGCCCGGGCGCACTCGCCTTGTTCGCCGGCCGCATCATGTCGACCACCAAACTCGCGACCGCCCTCGCCTGCTTCACCTCGCCATCCTCCTCGTGACTCACACACGCCGGCGCCCCGGCCTTCCGCATCATCTCCTTTGTCGACGAGCCGGCGGAGGACATTCTTCTCGCGACCGCACCACCCTTTGCCAAGAGCGCCGACACTCTCCGCATGCCGCCCCTATCCTTTAACGCCGCCCAGTTCTTGTCGGCTCGTCTCTTCTCGTCAACCTTGGTCACCGCGACCTTTAAGGCCGGGAAGCGCTCTATGACCGTCTCGTAATCGCTCCGCGCCAACCTATACGCCTCCACATACGTGCGTGCCACAACCGTTGCGGCGGCGCCTCTCGTCGCGGTGCCAATGAGCGAGCCTTCACCGATGAGAGCTCCGCGGCCGCGCTCCGCGACAAGCAGCTGCTTTCCAAAGCTGTGCTTCTTCTGCACATAGACGCGCACAATGCCGACGCCGATGAAATAGCCGTCGCTAGACTGCGTGTCGCCCTGCTTGATCAAGCGATCTCCCGGCGAGAAGACGGCCGGTTTGAGGTGCGCGGCCAATGCGCTGTAAAAGTTCTTCCTCAACGCGGAGAGGACCTCCTTCGACGAGCCCGGCTTTTGCTCATCGTCGTCCATTGCGAACGCAGCGACGGAGAGGATGTCGTTGAGCAAGCCGGTGAGACGAGCCTGCTCGACCTCTGTGCGTAGTGGTATCGAGAGCTCGCGCAGCAGCGCGTCCTGATCGGTTGTTAACGTGCCGCGCCTCTCCAGCATGAAATGAAGCAGATGGCGCACGCATCGTCCTTCGAGCTCCCTCGGCAGGCCCGACGAGCGAAGAAAGTCTCTCACCCTTCCGACGCGCATTCGCACCTCACTCTCGAAGACGGTCATCGATCGCACGATCTCAACAACGGTTGATGTGAGCATGGCAACTAAGCCAGTGCCGATAAGAAGGCCGATCAGAGATAGAGCAATCTCTGCATCCGTGTCTCCGTGCACGCCCTCACCGACGACAACGAGCAACCCGCGATCAAAGCATCGTAGGTAGCGCGCCCATACGGGACGCTGTAAAAGCTGCGCCTCTTTGACCCATGGAGTCGCGGACGAGGAGGTGGCATTGTCATAAGTACTCAGCCAACCGCCCTCATGGCCACCAGAATCCACCGCGGCGACAATCGCATTTCCGACGAGGTACTGCAGGCACGCGTACCAGTGGAGCGCAAGTAGCGCCTGGCAGATCAAGATGAGGCCCTGCATTGCCGCGCGCCGATTCTTGAGTGGCCCGCCGTACGTTGGAAAGGCTATGTTGAGCGTTCTGAGCGCCAAGCTGCGTGCATGACCGGCAAACCATAAGCGAGAAAGATGCCCACCATTGATGCAGTTGCCGCCGCCCCATGGTAATAACGCGAGCACGTCGCAAAGCAGCCACGACGATGCGGAGGCGATGAGAAGAAGGCGCCGGCGCCTCGCGAGCTTGTCCTTTTTGCTGTCCTTCATGGTTTTGCTGCTGCTCAGAGGTAGAAGGCGCTGTACGTAGGCCATCGAACGGAAGAAGACTCGCAGCGCGTTTGTCCACAAGACCAAGTCGAGGACGAGTGTCACGACCGCCCAGCCGCTCCCATCGCCAAGGCAGCTTGACTCGTCATCGTTGAAGGCGACAAGCGTCGGCAGGGCGAGGACCTCGAGCAATGCGGCAAGGAATGTGGCGACGCGGAAGCTCTGCGAGTCGAGGGAGAGGAGGAGGCCGCGCTGGGCTTGCTTGAAGCGATCGGCCAATGTGACCTTTTGTGTGACGAGGCCGGCCGCCGGTAGCCCAGCCGGCGTAGGGCCGGCACTGCCAGGCTGCTGCGGCTTGATATCGTTGCGCAGCGCCAGGCTGACCCAGTCAATGTCGGAGGAAGACGGCAGTGAGGACGCCTCGGCGGAGGAAGAGGCTTTATTATTCGTGAGCGACTCGGAGCTGCGCCGCGGAGAGGCTTGTGGCGGCGGCAGCTTTGCCGGCGCCGCGAGGAGCTTGGTGGAGGCTAGGGTGGAGGCCGCGGGTGCGGCCGATGACCTCGGAAGGAGCTGGTCAAGCGCAGCGAGCGTCGTCGCATGAGTATCCTTGCCATTCGGGCTGTCGAGGAGGGCGCGCTGCAGGAGTCGTGCCAGGACTTCGACGTCGGCTCCACCCGCGGCTGGAGACACTATAGGCGGCCCGTTGGTACTGCTGGAGGCGACCGCTGCCGTGGTGGCTGGAGCGGCCGGGTTGAGCACCGATGACGCCTCGCGGACGCCATTTTCGGGATCATGCAGTTCCAACTTTGAAGTGTCGGCGTCCCGAGCACCTTCGAGTCCCAAGTAGAGCACCATCCTTCCAACGGCGTCATAGTGCCCTTCAAGCTCCGATGAATCTAGTGGCAAACTTCTATGTGTAACGGTCGCGAAGGGCCGACGATCGCATTGCGGGTGGTGGACGGATTCACCAATGGTCGAGCTCACCCTCACCGTTAAAGGTTCCTCCTCCGCCTCAAATGGAGACACAGACCGCGTGCTGCTCTGGGTGGACACGCAGCAATTTGTGAACGATCTACTGTATATTGGCGCACAGACGTTTGTCGGCATACTGCCGTGGATCGCCGTGTCAATGAGCCAAGGTCGGCTGCAAGCGCCGGCGCACCAACTCAAGGCCTTCGGCGGCGGCAGCGGCTTGCTCGCCTTCGCTTTCTCTCCGGCTGCAAATCGTGTGCAATTCGGACCTGAGCTCGTGGACCAGGCCACCGTCACGCCTATTACCGAGGTTGTCCCGACCGCGGCCGTGCAATCGGCCCAATCCGCGTGGAGCGTCCTCTTTCCGTCCGTGAAGTGATTTATTGTGTACGTGTGTAGCGAGAATATACGTAGGCGAGCGAGCGAAACTACTACAACACCTCAAAATCAATATGCTTAAACTCTGGATAGTGCGCTGTGATAACGTGCTCGAGGCGGTCGACCTCCATCGACAAGGTCGCGAGGAGGAAGGAGCTGTACCGCTCAAAGATGAGCTTCGCGTCATCCTCCGTATTCACCTCCTGGCAGGATCGGCACGCGGCGGCGAGGTTGTCGTGCGCGGATAGATACTTTTCGGAGAGCAGCGTCGGGTTGAAGTGTATCTCCGCCTTGAAGCGCGCCTCGTTCGGCCCTATCATGACAGACTTGACGTCCTGCACTGAGAGGACCATCTCATCGCGTTCCAACATCGCGACGACCTCCGCCGTTCGTGGCGGCACCGCGCCGCCGAGAAAGACGCGATTCCGGTTGATGATAAATATGGCGGTCGCGCCCATCATGCCGCCGACTGCGATGGAGCCAATAGCGTCGTACATCGGGTTGCCTGTCACATGCGTCAAACCAATCGCACCCGCAGCGACGCCGACGCCAACGACAGCAACCGAATCCTCGAGCAGCACCGCCGGATTGAGCGGGTCGGATCCATCAAAGATGTATTGATACGGCGTCATGCCCACCTTCTCCGCCTCCGACTTCATCTCACGCCATGCGACGCTCAACGTATACGACTCGAGTATACCCGCGGCACCGAGGACCACGACAGCGGTAGGAAGCGACTCGAGCTCGACCGGATGCATCAGCAATGAGACGCCGTGATAGACGGACGCGCCCGCTCCAAGAATAAACGTCGAGACGCCCGAGATCATCGCCCACACATACTGCTCAAATCCATAGCCGTAAGGATGCGAGGGGTCCGCGCGCCGCATCGACTGGCGCAGCCCAATCGCAAGCAGCACCTGATTGCCCAGATCGGCCAACGAATGGAAAGCCTCTGATAGCAAAGCGCCGGAGCCAGTTGACGCCCAGCCAACGAGCTTACCGGCCGTCAATACCAAATTGCCGGCTATTGCCGCGCCAACCGCATTCGCGCCGACAACGACGACGCCCTTTCGCGCGCGGACCGGGCGCAATAGCATCAGCGCCGGCGGCTGCAGCCGCGCCACCCGCCGCTCCTTGATCAATCGACGGCGCTCACGCTCCGCCTCGAGAGCTTCCGAGCTTCCCCACCGCTCGAGCGCGCGGTCTTGCACGTCGAATACGACATAGAAGCGAGTGAGCCGCTCCGTTCCGTGCACATGCCTTCCATCGCCCGTGTACTTGGCGACAAACGGCAGGCCGTCGAGATCGAGCCGTCGCAATAAATAGGCCTCTTGCGCCTCAAAATTGGAGAGCGTCTTCCACTGCTTTGTCGATCCGAACTCGTCGTACCGCCGCTGCTTGCCTGATTCCCAGCGCAGCGTGGAGCCAAAGAGCCTCTCCGCATCGCGAGAACTTCCAATCCTGTCCCACTTTGGCAGCGAACGCAATGGGCCGACGACCGCCTCCACCTTACCAGGCGCGACGATTGTGGGTCGCTGGGAGGAGAGGGCTCGCCGTAGTGATATTCCAGATCGAAGAAGCCTTCCGCTGAGGCCAGTGGGCGCTCGACGGGTGGCGCAAAAGCGGCTGGAAAACATTGCCGAAGCAAGCCTGCACAGCAGCGTGGCTTCCCGGTGGCGGACTTTGCCAAGGATGCCTGACCTCGTCAGCGCGCGGCCTCTCGCGTTCGTCTGGCACGATTTTGCCTCGGCAGAGGAGTGTGACGCGCTCGTGTCGCGTGGTGAGGCCGCCAAGAAATTTAACGAGGCGGAGGGCGCGCAAATAACATATGGAAATGAGGGCTTCCGCCGCGTCTGTATGCTCAACGGCAAGATGTATGCGGAAGTTGGTACTGAGGACGACGGCCTCGATTCGCAATCCAAAATATTGATTGATCGGTTCAATGCAGCGACCTCCAAATTTATTGGCCATTCGTCCAAACCTCACGATGAGCAATGGCAAAACGTCGTCAATTTTACGCCTTGTGCGGATGATGGCGACGACAATGAGAATAGCCTCCTTGCCGGGCTGCACGTCGATACGTACAATGACGCACGTCCACGATTTGCCACGGCGCTGCTCTATCTGCGATGCCACCCGTCGAATGGCTCCGGCGACACGCTGTTCGCGAGTGACGAGGAAGCGGCCGCGCGGCTGCTCGCCGCGGGCATCGAGAGCACGCTCGACGTCGACGATCCGGCCGACGCGCGACATGAGGCCGTGCGTGCGCTCGAGGCCTCAGCACGCCCGCTGGTGCCCGCACGTACCGGCACGCTGCTGCTCTTCTTTGTTCGGGACAAGAGCGGCGCCGTCGATCCGTGTGGATATCACGGCAGCGCCAAGCCGGTGGGGTTGGATAAATGGACGCTGCAGACGTTCTGGGCCGTGCCACCGCAGGAGCCGGACGTCGAGCGCTATGCCAGCGAACGCGTAGAGGCGACGCTGCGCGGCGTGACGTGAGACGGAGATTTAGATAGACTTGCCAAAAGAGGTAGCGGCCATCAAAATCTCGTCGCGTAGGGTCGAGGCGAAGGCCGACGATGGCAGCCTCGACACGCCACTCCTTCCTCCACCTGCTCCTATTCATACCTCCAACCTCCTCATTGTCTCTCCCACCCCTACCGACATCGGTTTCTCTGCCGACATCGGTCCAATCCTTTGCCGCTGCGGTGCTCATCGCGACAGGAGCTCCTGCCGATTTGGCCGACCCCGTCCCCAGCGCCGCCGAGATTATAGAAAGCAGCGCCTCGGAAGCTCCCGCCGAGACGAGAGCGGAGCTCCGCGACAGCATCAACGCGCAGCGCGACAGCCAAAAGGCGCAGCGCGACGCCCAAAAGAATCTTCGTGCCGAGTTCCTCGATAGTGTCGTCGATCCCGACGATCAGACAGAGGTCCTCGTCTTCAAGGAGTCGTCCTCCTTGAAGGACTCAGCCGCGGGCTACAGCGCAAAGAAACAGGCGTCGGCAAAGACGCAACGCGCTGGCGCGATCGCCTTTACCAAGCGTCGTTTCAATGAGGTTGAGATTGCCGGCGCGGGCCTCCTTGCGGGCGGCGCGGTCGAGATTGTTCGCACGATTGTGACGCATCCTTTTGACACTGTCCGCGTAAGGCTGCAGGCGAAAAAGGTGGAGAAGCAGGAGTGGTTCAAGCCGGCTGTGCGGCCGCCGCCTCCACCGCCGCCGCCACCGCCTTCGCCGCCTCCGACGTGGCCAACTGCGATTGGATTCGTGGAGAGTGGCGCAACCATCGCGCCGCCTTCACCATCTTCCGCTCTCGTGCCCACATCAGCCGCAGCTTCAGCGACGGGGGCGCTAGTTCCAAAGAAAGCCCCTTGGGAGATCCTCGGCCCAAACCCGTGGGATGGTTTGAGCCTCGCCGTCTTATTATCGGCGGTGGGCCAGGGCGCCGTCTTCTGGGCGGTCAAGGATGTCGTTCGCCGAGAGATACTTGCTTGGGCGGGCGTCACCTCAGGGAAAGGCACACTGCTTCTCAAGTACTTTTCGGAAAGCTTAGCGACCGCGCAGCTGCCGGCCGTCGCGGAGAGCTTGGGCCTCGACTGGCGCGCGATTGCGACGATCGCGGCCGTCACGCTTGGGCAAGCATGCTATTGGATCGCGCGCGCGCCGACGGAGGTCGCCAAGACGGCGGCGCAGGCGCAGGTTGGCGGCGATCAGGACGAAGGTGGGCAGGCGTCCTCCGGAGCTTCCCACGAGTACGACTCGAACCCTATTGCGGCCGTCTTTGGCGCGTACCCTGTGCTGGCTCTCACCGATTTGGGCGTCATACCTGTCCGCGTCTCCGCCTTCCTATTGCTGCGCAACATACCGCCGCTCACCGACGCATTAACACAAGTCCTTGGCAATGCGGGCCCAACCGGCTTCGCCTCGGATCTTGTGCTGTACATCATCGCCTCGATCATCGCAAACGGCATCTGTACGCCCTTAGAGGTCGTGCGCACCCGATTGCTCCTTCAGCGCAGCGGCCGATCGATCACGCAGTACGAGAACATCTACGACGCGCTCGTGACAATTGGGGCGGAGGAGGGCGTTGCCGGCCTGTGGGCGGGATTGCGCTTCCGGCTGCTGTGGAATGGTTTATTGTCGGGCACGATCCTCTTCGTCCAGCGCTTCTACTATGCGGACGCGCAAAAGTTCTTCCTCGAGCTCGTCGATGCAATCGCCTCGGGATCACCTATAAGGTGAGTGAGGCCAGGGTTATAATACAGGGAGAATAGAAATCTGTGGCAGCATTGCCACAACAAAGATAGAACCATCTTGATCTTTGTACAATTTGTGTGTCGTGTGTGTTTGCATGCTTTTGCATGGAGGTGCGTTGTACGTTATTGTGGTTTTCTCAATAATAACACGCCTCCCACTGCTGTCTCCACGCGTCCCCCTGTACGCGCGCCCTGCCGCCGTGCGCATACGATTTGCTCACACGATCGGCGCGCGCGCGCTGCATCCTCTCTCTCTCTCTCTCTCTTCAGATCTCCGCAGCTGTGGTCGGTGGCGGCGGCAACGCCGGCAGCGCCGGCTGCAGCGGCTGTGCCTGCGGCTGCGGCGCGATCGCCTGCTGAAGCTGGTTGTACTGCTGCACGCTGCTGTTTGCGTGCGCATTCTCCTCGAGTCTCAATATGTGCGCCTGCACGAGCGCGGCCGCCTCCGCCGACGCAAAGTAGCCGAGCGACGCCGCGCGCCGCCGCTTCTCAATGTGGCGCGTCAGCTGGTACGGACGCGACTTCTTGGAGGTCTTGTGCTTCTCCGTGTCGCAATGATGCGTCACATTCTTGAAGCCGCTCTTATTGGTCGAAGAGCGCAGCGACTCGAGCTTCTCGGTCAGGCCCTCCGTCTGCGCGCGCTCCAATGCCGCCTCCCTTGTAAGCATCTGATAGTTGCCGATCGCGACCTTGTACGTCCCGTCCTCA
>JACLAC010026353.1_pt1 | contig 10282 bp, 3 predicted proteins | sample 8027881 | NCBI WGS metagenome assembly JACLAC01 (sample SAMN15725517, study PRJNA655200) | protist metagenome | isolation source: fluorescence activated cell sorting (FACS) single amplified genomes of... | place: Spain: Blaines Bay Microbial Observatory, Mediterranean Sea | collected 2016-01-19 | reverse complement strand
TTGAAGACATCAAGCGCGATGCTCCCGAACTCCTTCTACCGAGATGCGCGTTGTTTGAAGGGAATTCTTTGGAAGAAAAACGAGTGGCTATGCGGCGAGATATTGACACCGCTCTTGAGGCAGATGATCAAGAAAAACACGACGATGAGATATTCGCACACGAGGAGAAAAAGAACGATGACGATATGGACATGATGTCGCGTGGCGTAGTCGTCACCGATATCGAGGTTTGAAAAGGGGGGCATACGTGATCAGGGAATTCACACTTATACGTATGTATGTGTATGTACAATATAATTATTGTAGCTTCTGTAATTTATCATGTTTTACTCCTACTGTCCTCCTGCCTACTCTCCAACAGTTCTACTCCAAATCGAACAAAAGCATAGAAGGGTCCTTGCATTTTGCCTGGAGGTCGCGCATCGATCGCCGATTCCCTCCCGAGACGTACTTCCTATTCGCACCCTTGGCCGTATTCTTGGCATGCCGCTTGGCCTGCGGTGACGTGCCGCCCTTACGCCAGGCTGCCGACGTTCGCCCCCGGGACGACGCTACTTTGCCGCTACTTGCACCCTTGATCAGTTTGTTCTTGCGGCCAAATTGGTACAACATCATGGATCCGTCTTGAAACCCGGCAGCAATGCGCAATGTCCCTACCGCAAGCGAGCATACTGGCACTTTCCTCACCCCGCTGAACGGGTGGGATAGTGTTCGCATACAGTTGCCTGCATGCTTGCCCACCGTGCCCCAGACTTTAATCGTGCCGTCTAGGCTGCAGCTCGTGACCTGAATGAGATCAAGTGCGAGTCCCGTGATCGGCGCCTCGTGGCCTCGCAAAACCTTAGTCCATCCGATGAGCGCAGACGATACAGGCGGTGTAGTGGCCGACGACGCGGCACTTTCCTCTGACGTCGACTCTGCTGCATCTGGAGCCGCCGCCAACTTTACAAGCTCCTCTGTCTCCCAGATGCGAACAGTCCAATCCTCGCCTCCAGATGCCACAAGTCGTATGGGATCTTGCCATTGCGCCATTGCCGTGGTTGTGACAATGCCCACGTGAGCATTCAGGTAGGTCCCCCGCAAGAAAAACGAATCCTTTCCGGTCGATTCCCAGACCCTCAACGTGCCGCTTTCGTCTCCGACAATAGCAACGCAGGGGCTTGTCTCATTATGATGAAAAGACCGCTCCGCCGCCAACGAGGTCACAGGGCTGTTCCCAGTACTCGGAAGCACGCACAACAACGTACCGTCATTAACGTCCCAAAGACATACTCCTCCTCCCGCGTCGCCGGACAAAATGGTGGTCACAGGGCGCGGCCCTTTCGCTGCTGCCGCCGATGCCGACGCAACTGCGGCAGCAGTCTCTTCTGGACCAGCCCCTTCCGCTCGCGGCGACGGCATCTCGACCGGCACGACAAACCTGACTGCACCTCTGGAACCATACATTGTGTGCAGCTGTTTCCCGGAGCGTCTTTCCCAGACCGTGATCGCAGCCGCCCCGGGCTCTCCAGAGTGACCCAGCACCACATAACTTTCCAGCGCCGTCGTCGCGCACTGCACCTGCCACTGGTCTCCACGAATCCAGCGCGGTCGATGCAAAGATACTGGTTGAAGTTGAGCCAAGCGCTTGTCGTCCTTGGCGAACGCCTTTAGATCTTTTTTTCCAGTCTTGCCGTTCCGAAAGGAGTTTGTTGTCCTGTTAGTCACCGATTGACGAAGCGACGCCTTTGACGGCGAGGCGAGAGAACCGGGCGGGCGCGGATGGTGCACCCTCACGGGTACGCTTCGGCTGCCTCCTTTGGTTTTAGTGCTGTCGACATTGAAGGCTACGACGACGTCCGAACCCATTTCTGCAAACACCATGGAGGCCACACCTTTGCTGACTTTACTCCCTCCGCGGCCTTTGCTCCCATCAGACCCATCACTTCTACTATTCTTACGATGCTGGTACAGTGTGGACATGGCGATCACAGGCATGTGGATCATGTTGTTTATGCCTCCCCCCAACCCCCACCCACTTTCACTGCCGTCGCTCTCACTTCCGCTCGTCGTGCCGCTAAGGACGCCGCTCGCCCCACTATCGCTGCCGCTTCCAGGCGGGGACTGCGCCGGGGATGTGAGCCGATCCCTTTGCTCGCGCTCAGCCGCCATGTTTCGCAGTCGGTCGTCCCGCGCCTGCTGCCAAGAATTTCGCTTCTTCTTGCCCTTTTTCTTCCTGCCCTTTTTTTTGGTAGACCGAGATCTCGCCAATAGGCTCCCAACGCCACCCCCATCGATCCCATTAGCCTTCCTACCGCCACTTCCAGGAGGCGACACGCCTAACGTGATCGTCCCTTCTGGCCCAAGTAGACCCGGCGGCGGCGACGCCGGTCGGCCAAGCCCGTCCGATCCGTGCAAACGCATCATCGAGCCCATACCAACAGGATTCGCGGGCGCAGAAGCTGCTCGCAGGACGGGGGAACTTTCAGGTGTGCTGTCCAGACCAAGGGCTGCCCTCTTTTCTGAGTTGTGCAAACGGCGCTGATCTCGATCCTGACGCTTCTTCAACGCCGTCGCCGCTGCAGCATCCTTTCGCGCCTGTGCGCGCCTTAACTTTTCCAGCCTCTTTTTCTCGCGCTTGTTTTTCTTGGAGGATCGGCTACCCTTGCCACTACTGCTACCGCTGCTGACACCCTTCGCACTGGAAGCGGTTGTTTTTACATTGGATTGTTTTTCTAAGTCACAACCACTACTGCTGACACCAAACGCATTGCCAGGAGAGCTCAAAGCCGAGTCGCCAGCAGGATTGTTGCCCTTGTGCATGCGGCTTCTTGCGGCCATCATCATCATCATGCCGCCAGCGCTCCCGGGTGACGAGCTCCCGTGGCCAAAACTGCTGCCGGGAGAGGAGGACGAAGAGAAGGAGGAGGCGTCCATACTGCTCGGGACGGACGGAGGTGTTGATGGAACCGGGGCATTTCTGTCTCGGGGTGGCGACCTACTGGTTCGAGGGGTAGGGCGGGAGCCGAGATCTGTAGGCACGGGCCCTTCAGTGTGAAAGGTCGCCAGTCGCTCTTGCGTCTGATTCTGGCGATGTCGACGACGCTGGACAGCTGTGGAGAGCGACTTTGTGCTTGTCGGAATGGATATGGGCACAGACGACGAGCGGGACGAGCTCACCGATCCACCGGAGCTGGCCGATCCGCGTGCATTTCTCTCCTCAGTCACGCGCCCGCTATATATATTTGCTGCCGCGCTAGTAGCATCACGGGATGGACGACTGCTGTGATCCATAACCAGCGATTCCACACAGCACCCGCCAGCGAGCTCGCTGTCCCTATCTCCCGTTTGACCCTCTTGCTGTTCGTCTTCAGACAAGGCGTTGCCCCACAGATCAAATCCACCAGGCGAGTGCACGAGACGCGCACTGGCGTTGGTCTTCCTCGTGGGAGTCTGCGGGCTACTAGAACTGCGGAGAATCCGCCGCGAATCAGACGAAGGTCCAGAGTCCGCATGGTAGACCTCGCCGTTCTTGGTGCCCCTCAGCTTGGCGCCCAGCAGCCCGCCACCACTGGGCTCGAACGGACGCATGGCTACCGACAGCCCTGACGGAACGGTTGCAGGCATGTCACAGCCGCGCGCGTCTGCCTGCTTGGCTGGTTTCTTTTTCGTTTTCGTTGCAGCCTTGTTCAGCTTGAACTGCACGAGGCTATTTTTCCAGGGCTGCGCCAGCTCCTTGAGCTTTGCGTCGAGGTAACACTTTTTCTCCTGATGACCCTTCACGACTCTCCCGCTCACCTGCACTTTGGGTGTCGGGTGGCGTGTGTCGAATACTGTGGCGTCCCCTTCGATGTTCACGGCGACTATGGAAGTGTCGTCCTGAAAGTGCACGTGCACGACCGCAGGCATGGTCGGCACCACCTTCCCAGCCTCGATGGGTGGGCGCAGGCAGTCAGCCAAGTCGGCGACGTCGCGGGGGCCCTTCATGAGCGCAATGAGCACGCGGCGTCGGTATAGCTCGTGAAAATTAAGGTGGTAACGCGGGCAGTCCGCCCTCGGGCCGGGCGGCTTCGGTGGCTTCCAGCGCGCAAGGTAGAGGCGTTGCCACAGCGCGTCGCTGCGCGCCAACGTCCACCACGCACGGCTCGCCGCGCCCAGCGAAAGCAGATCAATGACGGTCAGCGATGCAAGTAGCGGACAGAGCACGTCAGACGGCAGCGTCGCGAGCAAACCCGAGGCCCCGCGGGGCACCGCGTCAACGACGGCGAGAATTTTGGCTAGAGCAACGATGGCGCGAGTCATGTATCGGTCCTGTTCCAGGTCGGTCGCGCGGGCACGAGTCTTTTTCCTGCGGTCACTGAGAACGGGAAGGATATAATGTCGTCAAATAACGTGACAAATAACGGCAAGGGAGCGGGGGGACGACGGTGCACGGTCGAGGAAGAAGTGAGACGACGGAAACGAATCGGGACGAGGTGAGAACGACGGAGAAAGAAGGAGGAGAAGGAGCGGCGCAAACACGCACCTGCGCGGTTTCGCGGAGGCCCCCGCCGCCGGCGGCGCGCTCGGAGAGGGCGCGCCGTCCCCGCCTGCGGCGGGCGGCACGAACATCATCTCGCGCGCCTGGTGGAAATTGATCCGTCCCGCTTGAACGAGCGCGCGCAAGTCGGGCGTCAGAGATTCCATGAAAATTGAATCTTCCCTTTTTTTGTTTTTTCTAACCGTGGTCGCATTACCCGGGTGCAGCATAGTCCAAATTGTGATCATGTGGTCATCTGGAATTTCACATTAGATTTACTACTTTTAAATCAATCTTTGATTCATTGTGTGTGTAATTTTTTCTCATTTTTGGTGCATTTTGTGACTAAAATCCCAGATGATCACATGATCACAATTTGGACTATAATAGACTATGCTGCGGGTCTTTCGTCGGCGTCGTTTCTGTCGGCGTCGTTTCTGATCCAGAGTTTGGAATTAACGATCGAACGCTTCTTCGCAATTCGCTGAGTATGCTTGAAGACTCGTCATCCGCTCATCCCGAGAATGGTCAAACGCGCTGCTTGGTAGACCTGACGCGAATCGGTGCCGACCCCCGTCGAACAGTCTCGGTTCTCCGTGAAAGCCACATCACAAGAGAAGCACCAAAGCACGTACACGAACTTGAACTGGTGTCTTTCTCGATCGGTTAACAAAAGTTAACAAAAGTTACAAAACCTGAGTTATAGACTTGATGAAAATATGGTGTTTAGAGTCTCGTAACCTCTAGTAAACACCCAATTTTCATCAAGTCTATAACTTATGATTCGTAACTTTTGGTATCTTTTAGGGTAGACTACAGTACTACAAATTTCCGAACAATTGAAACAGAGAATCACTTTTTGAGAATCAAAATGGAATCGAAATGGAATCCATTTTATATTTATAGACTTACTATCGTTCTATGTAATTTCCCCATACATTGATACTAAGTCTATAAATATAAAAGCGATTCCATTTCGATTCCATTTCTATTCTCAAAAAGTGATTCTCTTGTTTCAATTGTTCGGAAAATTGTAGTAACTTTCAGTCAAGAGAGAGATTCTCTAAATGTACGGGTACGGTAACCGAATTTTTTTACGTCATATGCGTGTTTCGTCCGTCGACCCAACGCACAAGATGAGCCATATATATATTAAAAAAATGTAATGTCTCGCTCCGTAAAGTATATAAAATCTGAGTTCAAAAGAAAAGTAGAAGAACAAAGACGAGCAGATATGATAAATAAAAGAAAAAGTGGCGATTGTTAAAATTTTCAATTTTCTGGAGGTTCTTTCCACAGTTTTAACAATCAGATGCGAAGGCTTTGTAGATTTAGATTACAGAGGTTATACTCAGTCACCTGTCAGATACTGGCCGTCGATAACACAGGTATCCAGGTGTGTCTGCGTATATCACGCGGCCAGCCCTACCCATCCGTGATGTAGCCTATGAGGACATCTTGCTCATGTTTGAACTATAGTATATCACGTCCAACCCCTGGCACTATAGTAAAAGGTGTTACAAAGTGTTACTGTACGTCGAACTTAGGAGATTAATATTGATGTGAGGCCTCATGTAACACTTGTAACACTTGTAATACTATTTGTTTTTTTTTTCATGACAGATCAATAAGAATTAGCGTGCGGCAGACATATCGTCCTACTCGCACCTCCTCCAGTGTTTCTTAGCGTTGTGAACCTTGCCGCATGGTTTGCAGCGGATATTCAGCACTGAGGGGGCGCACATCTTCTCGGTCACGATACCCTTCTTTTCGCAATGAAGGCACACGAACTTCACCGTCGGCAGGCCCAAGGACCGCGCGTGAGTGCCTCGCGACTGCGCGTCCTCGCCGAGAGTGTACTTGTCCTCGCCGAGAGCCCACTTCGAAATGCCGAGGTCGTGCTTGGTCGTCTTCGTGGCTCGCTTGTTGTGCTCGTCACCGCCCCCTCGCGGCCGCTGAGTGGAGACACCGACGAAGAAAAGAGCGTACACCACGCTAAACTTTGGGACGGAGATCTTGCTGACGTTCGCGCCAACTTTGTTCAAGTTCTGCGTGGTGAAGCATTTGCTCATCTTCTTTTCCAAGAGCACCTCGCAGCCTTTCAGGCTGATTTCGGACGTCTTGTCACCGAAATTTTGGATCTCGACCTCGATCAGGAACTTTGACGCCCTCGCGACGTGCCTCAAGTCGCTATAAATATGAGAGCTGCTTCTGTTCATTTGCGGATCCGATGGAACAGCACAGGGATATCCGAAGCTTGTATTCGGGTTTGCCGAAGCTCCACTGTACACGCTAATCTCGGGGAAGCCGGTGATCGTTTTCTGGAGGAATTCGCATTGATTCGCGAGGCTGCCTGCTGTTCCATAGAAACGCATGAGGACGCTCAGAACGTTGAGAGCACCTTCACGGCCGCCGACGTACTCCTGCCGTACCTTGACGCGGCATCCACTCTTCTGCTCAAACTTGGGCAAAATGTACTTGACGAGATATTCGAATTCGGGGTCGAACTCCTTGTTCTCCGTCTTGTGAGTGTCTGCACGACTACTGGCAGACGCAGCAGATGGCGAGCCGCCAGAAGACGTACTCGACATGGTTCCGCCAACTGTCTGGTTGAGGGAGAATTCCGAGGCCGCGCCCCCGAGGAGAACAGTTCTCCCTGCCGCGCCCCCATCGTTCCCGTTCTTCTTCTTCTTCTTCTTCTTCTTCTTGGCGGCGCCACCAGGGCCCCACGCTGAGGAGAGCAAGGAGGAGGAGGAGGCTATCCCGGTCCTATGTTTTTTCCTCGGACGCAGCCCTGTCAAAGTGTCTTTGTCGTCGCCTTTGTCGACGCCGCGAACCTGGAGCGACGGCACGCGCTCACCGAGCCCGTCGGTGGCGAGCCGATTCGGCTGTTTTGCCCCCACGAACCTTGTACGTTTGTAAGTTGCAGAGCTCGCATTGTCGGCGGCCTTGTTGAGCGCGGCCGGCACGGCGCGGCGTGAGGACAGCGATTGGCAGGCCACGCCTCTTCCGGACTCGGACATATCGTTGGCTCCGGGATTGTTGCTGGCGGTAGCGGGCCCGGTAGCGGGCGGACGGGTGGAAAAGAAGGCACGAATGTCCATCGAAGTCCCCCCCCCTCCTTTTTTCCAAAATTCAAAACTTTTCAAAACATTGCACTGACCCTAACCCTATGTTTGGTACCTGAATATTGTTGTATTTAATGACTGGGATATGTCCCCATACAAATAACTAGTGGAAACTCTTGCCACACACAGAGTAAAATCGGTTCATGACTCTCACGTCGATTAAGTTTACGATGTTAATGGGCCGCTGACCGAATCGACGAGCACGGATGGACGACAAGGACGTGGACCCGTCGGCCCGCTTCCGCGAAGTGCCAGAGTTCCTCACCGAGGGGTTGAGGTTTGCCGCCGGGCGCATGTGCCAGCAGCTGCGCCTGCTACTCCATGACGTGCCCACGTCGGGCGTACACGGCGCGTACCGCAAGCTGCAAGCGCACGGTTACCCGAAGATCGGCAAGCAGCTCCGCTCACTCTTCCAACTGGAAGAGGCGCTCGCGATCGGCAGGAACAACGCTTCCTTCCGCGCTGCGACGCCGCCGGAGCAGCTGCAGCGCGCACATACGCCGGGAAGTTCGCGCCCGGGAACGAGGCAATCCATGAACATGTTGCACAAGTACAAAAAGACAGCGGCGTCCCTCGCTCAAGCACTTCTAGTGGAGAAGAAAGCCCGTGATATTATTATTGAGACAAAACCACGCAATGCTGAGCGCGACCGCGAGCTTGCGACAGCCAAAGTGTCTTGCTGGCCGGCGCCACGCAACGTGGGGTTCTTCCTGCACACAATTGACGAGGCTATCGAAGCTTCATGCCGGAGAGCATCACGCAGTGTCGACTGGGTGACGTGGCACCAGCAGCTCTTGCAACATCAAGAAACACGTGCCACTCATGCGAACGGAGACGTCAAAACTTTGAAAAACGTGCTCTCCGATCTCGAGGCTGAGAAGAGGGAATCTTTTGCTGCGACGGACGCAACCGAGGCGCTGCTCATGGGAGAAATTAGATACGCGCGCAAGTCGATAGAATTGGAAGAAATGTTTGAAAACAGCTTGCAGGCGCGGTGGGAACAAGACGTTGGTGGACGCGTGGCCCATCGCTGCGCGGACAAGTTGGGAGAGATTGAGGTGCTTGAGATGGAGCTTGCGAGGTTGACCGAGAGTCATCAAGATGAGAGGTTGAGAATGAAACGTGTGATCGCAAAGGCACAGCGCCGCGCGGACGAGACGCGCGAGGAGTGGGAAACAAAGGCAAAGCGCGTGAACGCTAAGCTGATAGAGGCGCAAAACGATATAATAAAAATGGCGGCAACGCGCAAGCGCCTGGAGGGCAACATCAAGAGGGAGCTGCATAGATTGGATCTGGAGGCTGCGCTCTCTCGGGAAGTCACCGAGGCGGAAGAAATGTGGCGCATGGCATGTGAGGATGTAGCTGTTCCAGAGAGCTCAGAGGATGTCTTCACACAACAGGACTCGCGAACCCCAGGTGTTGACGACGGGGCAGTGGGGTCACAGGATAAGGTTAGAATCAAGTCCAAAAATAAGAGAAAGAAGTGAAGAACTAGAAAGAGTGTGCATTAGACTCTATAACAGAAATTTTATAGTCGATATAGATATAGGTTTTTGCAGCTTTTCTCATTTCTCCTTTCTCAGTTCTCGGTACTGGTATGATGTATGATACTACCCTACGGTACGATATTCTGCTCAAATTATTGTGAGACGAAAGATAAAAGACAACGACGCCGTTTTTCCAGGTTCCATATTTTCTGAACTGCTTTACGTTTACATCGCAGGTGTATGTAATCTGCACCCGGCTACCCGGGTATATATTATCCAGGGAATCATGATATCTGGTGACTGGTAACTTCAGCAACTGTATAACTTCGACTTCGTAGCCCAGGGCAGTTTATTCGCGCTTCCCTTCCCATGCAACTGGTCGTACTTATCCTTCAGCTTCTGGCCATCCCGACTCGGATGGAAAATATTGGCCCCATTTCTGTCGTTCCTCAGGATTGCAGCCCACTTCTGACCCTTAGCAAAGAACTTCTTCGTCTGCTTGGTCAGCTCTTTCTCCTCCGCTTTAGTCCAAGGAACCCTCGTCCTCTTCTTCTTCCTCAGACCAGACGTGAGGTCAGAATCGGCCATATCGCTGCGAATTTGCTGTGATTCGCTCTCACGACTGCGCTTGCGGGCCGGCCGAGAACTGGCAGCATCCTCCTCTTTGAGCTGCCGTGATTGTTTCGATTTTGCCTTTGCACGGACATGTCTGCCCCCGACCGCTTTCGAACTCGAATCTTCGTCCTCCTCAGAGGATGATTCCATTCGAATTTCGGACGCGTTTCTCTTCTTCTTGTTCCTAGTCTTCTTACTCTTTACCATGAGTCTTTCTCTGACTACCGCCGCCGCTGCGGCAACTTCAGGCTCCAAATCAATATCGGCGAGAGGATCATCGCGTGTATCGATGGCCTTGTACTTTTCCAGAGCAGAGTTGTTTTTCCGAATCACATTGCTAACACTGCTATTCGGATCCTCGTCGCTATCCTCGTCCGATGAGGAGGCGGAAGAAAGGGAGGGGGACGGAGATGACGACGCGTCCGGTGCAGAATTGCCCTCAGACGAACCCTCGCTTTCGCTGTCAGAGACTTGGGTCTCAGGCTGCGTACGCGGCTTCGTTGAGACCCTCCGCCGATTATTCTGTGTCTTATTGGCTTTGCTTGCTCGTTTGC
>JACLAC010024127.1_pt1 | contig 10284 bp, 3 predicted proteins | sample 8027881 | NCBI WGS metagenome assembly JACLAC01 (sample SAMN15725517, study PRJNA655200) | protist metagenome | isolation source: fluorescence activated cell sorting (FACS) single amplified genomes of... | place: Spain: Blaines Bay Microbial Observatory, Mediterranean Sea | collected 2016-01-19 | reverse complement strand
TCTGCATCGTCAAATTTCTTTCTTTTGACACCATGCGTTTCAAAATTGATTTGTGCATTTGCTAACAACTTCTCAGCCATCAAACCTTTAGGCAATGGTGTTGTTTCCGTTTTTGTGAATAAAAATTGGTCCTCAATTTCAGGTGCCAGGTCTTGCGAGAGAATATATTTCTTCTTCTTCTTTTCCTTTTTTACAGATCTTTTTTGGCGAGAATTACCGGAAATTGGTGATTGGTGAGTTTGCGTGGGCGTCGACGCTTTGCCTTCATCGACGTTTTGCTATCTTTGCAATCTACTGGAAGCTCGAGTGGATCTGGAAATTCCTCTGAACAACAGATGCTAGACACGGCTAGAGGCATCCAGAGCCGCTTACCATTTTTGTATGATGAAGAAGCGATTGGCATGGCCTTTCCGGTTGATTACAACGAGAGTATGAATACAGTCTTGACCCAAGAAGTTAAAAGATTTAACAAACTGTTGCGAGTCATGAAAGAAACATTAAAACAAGCAGAACGTGCGTTGCAAGGCTTTGTTCTAATGTCCGGAGAGTTGGAGAGCCTGGTAAACAGTCTGTACAATAATAAGGTACCTCAAGTGTGGGAAAGCAATGGATACATATCGCTTAAACCTCTTAAGGCTTGGACAGACGACTTGATGCAACGACTGCAGTTTTTGCAGTCATGGATAGACAGTGGTACACCACACGCTTTTTGGATTTCTGGATTCTTTTTTCCCCAGGCATTTGTTACCGGTACCAAACAAAATTTCGCCCGAAAAATGCAATATCCAATTGACACTATTTCATTCGACTTTGTTGTGAAAGATAATTTTAAAGTGGATGCTAGCGATATAACGTCCAAACCAAAAGATGGGTGCTATATGTATGGTCTATTCTTAGAGGCTGCCCGGTGGAATAATGAGACGCACGTTTTGGATGACCCGAGAGCCAAAGAACTATACTCCGCTATGCCTGTCATTCATTTGGACCCAATTCAAAATCGCCAGCTAACTCTGAAAAATGTCTATCACTGCCCCGTCTATAAGGTTTTGACTAGGCGCGGACAGCTGTCTACAACCGGCCACTCAACAAATTTTGTCATGTGGATCGAGTTACCAAGCGATAAGAAAACTATATTTCGTAAGTCTTTAGTGTCTGAAACCAATGCACAGGTGAACTTTGCAGATTCTGAGGAGTGGGTTAATGGAGGGGTAGCTTTGTTTTGTGCTCTTCGTATGTAACGTCGAAGTGTCTAAAATACTTAGGCTAAAAACATAAAATTGCACTACTACTACGAGACAAAAAGTCAACAAATTTGAAATTATTTTTCTATTTAATTCCTGGTGCTAGGCGCCTAGCACTTACACTTGTATTCGTATTTTTTTATTATTCTATTATTTTATTGCATACTGTACCATAATAAATGCATATCCGAAGTACATTATTGTTATCCTATGGCCTCTAAATCTAAATCCTGAATCCCTTCTTCAATGCGGCTATTTTAATTTGTCTACGGCAGCCGTCATTATAATGCTAGGAGCACAAGTGTACTAGCAGTGCTAGTTTAAGTAACAACAACAAGGCACAAATCCGGAATAAGTAGTTCAAATAAGATAAAGAGACAGAATAAAAGGTCAACTACGAGGTATGATGATGTGATAAAAAAATCATATCTTCTCTGCTGTATTATTTATTAGCCTGCTGTTTTGTTGTCGTCTAATAATAAATAATAATATAATAAATTAAGAACAACAACAATAACAATGCGCAACAAAAAATTACACGAACATATGCGGACAGAGACCATTTGGATCGGACTCCTTCTCGATCCATTTTCAAACAGGATTCAGCGGCACAATGTCCAAGAGAGATGGCAGTCCAGATGATAATCAAAAGAGGAAGGGCATTGAGTGCGTGATTTTGTTTACATATGCTGGAAGCGAAGAGAGTATATCGGTTGTGGCCGGCGAGACGGTCCGCTCGAAAGTACTCCCGAGCACGGCAGAAGACGGTTGGATTTATGTTATGAAAGAAAACGGGGAGAACGGATTTGTTCCAGCGACATACGTTGAACCTAGTGATAATGGACTTTGGATCCTTGGAAATGCATTGTACGATTATGAAGGTCACCTGGCAGAGGGGACGGTATCTCTAAAGAAGGAACAAATTATTCTTGTGAACACCGTGACACTAGACAAGGACTGGGTGGCAGTTAGACGCCCAGAGTGTAAAGGTGGTGCTAAAGGTCACGTACCAAGAACCCATGTGGGTCTTATATCCAAACCAAAGAAGCCTGCCGAGGAAACAGGCAGCAAGTTTAGTAAAAGGGTAACTGTAAAGAAAAGGAAAGTTGCTAGGCGTAGAAGGCGAGTTTCAACGACTCCACCTGTGACTGCCTCTAAATCAAAAATCGCTGAGCGAAAAACGCAGCAAAACAACATAGTGGTTTGTACAGCACTTTATGATTTCGACCTAAAGAATATTGACGCGACCTACATAAACGATCCAAATGAACCAGATCTGATACCATTGCAAAAAGGACAACTGGTACATGCCACAGATGAAGAGTTCAACAAGTCAACGGAATCTTGGATTTTTGTAAATAGTGAAAACGGTGAAATGACGGGATTTGTGCCTCGTGCTTACCTGCAGAAATATGATGTGGAACAATCCAAGGGTAACATTGCAGACAAAGTTAAAATAGATTCAAAGAATCTTGCCACGACGCCCACTATCGATGAATCCGTGGTGAAAGAGAGCAAAATGGTGACTGACGATGGCCAAGCTCCAAACATGACAGATATTTCGAAGGAAGGCAATAGCCAAAAAACAGCGCAGACATTGTCTCGGCGTCCCAGCAAAAGCGTTATGGACTTATTGTCTATACAAGGAAAGAGCGATGTCACAATCAAAACTGATAAGCTCGTCTCTAGATCTCGGAGTAGTGACTCTGCTTTTTCTCAATCTTCATTTGCTTCAAGCCGTCTCTCAAGCCTAAGTTTAGGGGGGAGGTCCTCTAGATATTCTGCTCGGACCTCGCGCAGTAGTCGACGATATAGTACAGAAAGTGATATAAATAATAACGCAAAAATATATAGATACGTAAATAGCAAGAGAAGACGGTCGCAATTTGCCAGGAAAACAATGCAATCTTCAGAACTTGATGACAATATAATTGCAAAAGCAAATTCTGAGACTTTAGACAAATGGTACACCCCAAAAGTCGGGCGAAAAGTGAAAGTGATTCTTAGAAGTTCAAAAAATAAAGTCGTGGCAGGCGTAATAAAAAAGGTTCATCCATTTGAAAATACTTTTAACGTCCAATTGAAACACATCTATCAGGGTAAAAACGATAAGGAAGGAATAAAGGTGCTGGAAAATGTCAATCGCCAAGACATTATCTCCTCGAGCTGGGCTAGGAAAAGCGGAAATGTTCCCCCGTCGTTCCTCTCCTGTATGTCAGGGGGTGGTGCAGGTGGTGCAGATCGACCTGTGCGAACCGTTAGAGATGTGCCATTTGTTGCGGCGTTAGCAAGGAGTGCAAAGGAACAAGGGGTAAATGTCTCCGACATTGACTTGCAAGGTATTTTTCAAGCTTTTAACTACAAACGATTTCTTCCAGGGCAAGTATTATTCAACGAAGGGAGTGCTGGGGAAGGTATTTTCATAATTTTGACGGGTAAAGTTTCTATTAGAACTAGTGGAAAAGAAATCAACACGTTATCCAGTGGTGACTGGTTTGGAGAAATTTCTTTGCTACAGCGAAGCAGTCGAACTGCAGATTGCATTGCCATTGGTCATTCGTGCCTTCTATTTATGCACAAAAAACACTTTGAAAAACTAGAAACCAATTATAACTGGTTGAGAAAGGCAATGATGAAATTGTCTAGTCAAAGGACGGGTAAGCTTTTGCGACAAGTTCCATTTTTCAACGACCTGTCCTCCCATTATCTGAACAGGCTTGGAGATGTGTTTGTGTATTGCAGTTACAACAAAGGAAACGTTATATTTAATGAAGGAGATCAAGCCGAGCATTTCTATATCTTAGTCCACGGAAAATGCTCTATTACTGTAAAACGTGGGCACACCTCTACCTGTATTAGGACTCTTGAGGCGGTTAGCCATTTTGGAGAAATTGCCTTGGTAGAAAAATGCAGTCGCACTGCAACAGTAACAGCGGCTAGTGATGTAACTTTACTAGTTTTATCTGCATCGAAGTTCGAAAATTTTATGAGCGATGCGCCTCCATCTTTGTTGCACGCAGTTAGACAGCATGTTGACTACGCGTTGTCTGGTATTGTTCGCAAAATTCCATTCTTTAAGGATATTAAAGATGTTGGTGTTCTTGCTTCAATGTTCCACATGAAAAACTACGAAGAAGGGTACGTTATTTTCAGAGAAGGCGAGCAGGGCACTGCATTTTACATAATTATTGAAGGAGAATGCTGTGTAACGAAATTGAACGATGCCAGTGAGACCGAATTACTAGCAACGCTAAAGAAAGGTGATTTTTTTGGGGAAATCGCGTTGCTTAGACAATCTAAACGTAGTGCAACAATTACTTGCAGCACGAGATGTCGTTTGTTAATTCTAGCTTCGACAGAATTCACCCGATTTTTATCAATTGCCCCAGAATTAAAACAAACATTAAACAGACACGTTCAAAATATTTCAAAAGGTTTACACTCTGATTCGCCAGGTTATGTGGAGGACTTTAAAAACGAAAGCACTTATATCGGCGTTGACATTGACGCGTTATGTGGACTCGGAGATAAGAAGGCTGATATCGCATTTAAACACAGTTTGGAATGGCGCCAGGCGCCGTTACTATTTGGACTACAAAAACGAGATGATGTGTTCACAGAGCACCTGCCCTCTACCATTCGTAACCCAAAGCGGTATTTTCTTAATAGTTTTGTAGACGAGGAATATTACAAGAAGTGGTCGCAATCTGGTACAGGCAATAAAATTGAAATGATTACCGCGCGAGTACATTTTTCTCCGTCCTTGTTCTTGGGGGCTTCTGATATCGATAGTCTTGAAATTGCTTGCTACGTCCACCGAAGTGTAGAGAAAGTGATTGATTCGATAAAAGATAAAATGCAAGATATATGGATCAAACACAATATACCTCTTTCCGATTTTGAAAGGTATGGACTAAAGGTGCTACATAGAAGTGATTTTTTGGTTGAGCGTGATCGTATTGTTGGCGAGTATTCATGTATACAACGTGCGATTCGCATTGGCTCAGCAGTAGATTTCGCACTTATTTTTATCCCAGATGCACAATTAGAAGATGAGAAGCTGCACAATGAAACTGAAGACGCTGCTGACCACGATATAAATCTAGATTATGATCCAGCTTCCAATATCAGTGCTACCAGCGACGCATTGAACGATCAAGTCAATCATTATACCGGCAGCTTTAAAAAATCCCTTGTTGTGTATACAGCAATGGTTGTCAAGAACTTTAATGGCGTTAAGTTTAATTTGTCGGGTAGCATGAAAACATACAATTGCTTAAAACTACGTGAGGGCTCCATCATTTTAGCGGTATTTCCCGATAAATCGTATTTATTAGATGAAAACTTAGCTGGAAAATGGTGTGGGGCAATAATTGGTGGAAGGGTTGGCATGATTCCTCGAAAGTGCGTCGAGCTCTTGTACGAGACTCCTCTGGAAGAATATAATGTAGAAAGTTATTGCCAGTATATTGGAATAAGCCGGCAGCGGAAGGCGTTGAGGCAAAAGAACACTTCCTCTTCCATCAGTAAGCGCCCAAGGAAGTCGTCGTATCATATATCCACAGTGTCGGAATATACACGGCTCTCTCTTGACGTTTCCGACGACTTTATGATGAACGAAGGAATTAGTATACCCAAGTCTGACGCTTTTGCTGGTGCATTAAAGGAAACAAAACCTGACAAAGTTGCACAATTGTGTGCAAATGACTGGGTCGATGCCATACATACAAAACCAACGCAAATGATTCGCCAGATTAGTATTCGTTCGCGGACAAGTGGTTACCAGATGGACGAATCAAGTGAAAGTGTGCATACATCTTCAAACTCGTTGTCCATACCATACAGGCTGCGACTGAATATGGTTAGGAATATGAAATCACTGTTTTTTCGAAGTGAGATATTGGCTGAGCAGGATTGTGTAAAGAAATCTTTCGAAGATGAGGGCATTGTCATTGCCTTGTTAGAAATAGTAAATGATGGCGACACTGTATCTTCTTGTACTTACCAAATATCGTCGGCAAACCTAAGAGAATTGGATCTTGCAAATGATTGCCATATAGCGTCTCCATGGCTTTACTTTATGCATGACAAAAAGACACAAGAAATCAGCACACTAACGGTAGCCTCGGCTAACGATTCTACCACAAATAATAACAAATACTTGGAAATTTCGAATTTGCCATTGTCGGCACGACTTTGTGTTACATTGAAGTACGTTAATGGCCATAGAAGTAATAAAAGTGGTGAAGAATGGCAAAATGGTATTCTTATGGGAGGAACGACAATGTTATTGTTTTCCTTCAAGCGTCTTCTTCAAAGTGGTAAGCAGAGTCTGGTAATTCATCCAAAAAAATTGCCTGAAAGAAAAGTAGTTTCTACTGGAATACCAAATAAAGACTCAGTCATCTTAGAAGTTGAACTAGACACATTTGCAAGACACGTAATTTATAACTTTCCATCTACGTTGCAAAGATTTGAACAGAGAAAAACCACACAGGCAATGATGGACCAAGCAAACTTGGCATTCATACCAAAAAAAGTTCTTGCTCGTTTTGAAAAAACGGCCAAATCTGTATTCGACTCTGGGCCCTCCCATGTTTTCACTGATGACGAGAAATCTCAGATATGGGCATACCGATATCATTTGATGAACAGATCTAGGGCTCTTCCATTTGTGCTGATGGCTGTAGATAAAACAGATCCAAAGCAAATGGAGGATATGTATTCTATGCTTCGAGATTGGAAGCGCCCCAAACCAGTATGCGCAATGGAACTGTTGGACTACCGTTTTGGAGACTACCGGGTTCGACAGTATGCCGTACGTATGCTGGAAGAGATGTCCGATAATGAATTAGCAGATTGCATGCTGCAGCTTATTCAAGTACTGAAATTTGAGCCGTTTCACAGAAGCCCTCTTGCATTTTTTCTACTTCGACGCGCGCTACAGAATCCCCAATTAATTGGCCACAAATTGTTTTGGGGGCTAAGGTCGGAAATGGATACTGTTGATGGAAAAAATGAACGATATGCAAGCCTTCTGCTTGCATATTTGAAAAGGTCTCCAGTGCACGTTAGGCAACTAAATCTGCAAAGCGATATGAATCACTTCTTGGAAAATGCTATATCAGAGATAATTGAAGCTGCACACAATGGGCAGCATGGAGATAAACTGCAAGCATTTGCTCGGTTACGGTTGGAAAAGCTAGTAAATGAGAAACTAGTCGATGGTAAATCCCTCTTATGTTTAGGTTCAGAATGGGAGACTCGTAGGTTGATCATAAAAAAATGCAAAGTGATGAATTCGAAGCAGAAGCCTTTGTGGCTAGTATTTGAAAATGGGGATGAAACAAAAGGGGCAAAAGAAATGTATGCTATGTATAAGTCTGGGGACGATCTGCGGCAAGACCAAATTACATTACAGCTATTGCGATTTATGGATAGGTTGTGGATGACTAACGAAACTGACGATGCACTATCAAAACCTGACGGTCTTGATTTGCGGTTAACACCATATGGTTGCGTATCCACGGGAATCGACATGGGGATGTTGGAGATTGTAACAGACTCAAATACTACAGCAAATATACAGAAAGTTTTAGGATCAATGGGTGCATTTAGGAACAAGAGTCTACTTACATGGTTAAAAAGCAAGAATCCTGATGAAATCGATGATAGGACAGGTGGGTTCAAGCCCTCGTCGAGAGTTGTGGATAATTTTGTGAGATCATGCGCTGGATACTGTGTAGCTTCATATGTGCTTGGTTTAGGGGATCGACATGCAGATAACATTATGATGAAAGAAAATGGGAAGTTATTCCATATTGATTTTGGCCATTTCTTGGGCAACTTTAAAACTAAACTCGGCTTCAAGCGCGAACGCACACCATTCGTGTTTACACCCGAGATGGCTGAAGTAATGGGCGGAGAGAACTCGGAGCAATATAAAAGATTCGTAACTTACTGTGGAAAAGCATTCAATATCCTTAGGAAAAATGCTACTGCGTTGATAATAATGATGAGACTGATGATACCAGCAGGAATGCCGGAACTACGAAATGAATCTGATATAGAGTATATGGTAGAGAAACTTCATTTAAGATTAAAAGATGAAGATGCTGCTATTCTTATGAAGAAGGAGATTAAAAAATGTCTTTCAGATACCTATCGGCGCATAGACAATTTTATTCACAATGTTAAGACAGGATTATGAACTCTTAAAAATTATGCACAAATTATATATTTAAATCGAAATGTACATCTATATTACATATTATATACATGTATCAAGTCTGCATCAGTTGCTAAAGAACCAAATGTCAATATGCATGGTAACGGTAGACATTTCTTGCCCATACTTAGTATTTTACAAAGTGAGCAGCCTCAACCTTCAATGATACGTTACTTACGAAACTTTGAAGCTGCTGCAATGACGTAAATTTAAAGAATGTGCATAAGCTCCTGGCGTACGAACTTTAACGTATCGACATTTACTGCTAATACGCCTAATTGGCACAGCAGCGACTCCTTCTGCCCCCAAGGGGGTTTGTTTGTCACTTTAATCCGGCAATACTTAGCATTGGCTCCATCATCACCCTGGTGTATTTTGGTCTCAATATCGGAAACAAGAGTATATTCGTCGATATCTACCAAGTTCATCTTGCCCTTCTTATCACCTCTCTTGAGCAACACTATACGATCTTTTTCGATAACAATATCTCGTGGGACCCATTTGCGTTTGACCATTTTCGACGAAACTCTTTCAAGAATGGACCCCATCAAGTTTCCTTCCTCATCCCGTTTGAATCCTTTCGGCAATTCAGTTTTAAGTTCTTTTTCCCAAGAACGATATTCTTTTAGAGCTTTTCTTTCTGCAATATTTTTCTCGTACGTGTTTTGCCGAACGATAGAATAGCTTTCGTCACCATCAGAGCTTGTGTCATCACTCTCTGTGTTGCCAAAGTCATTGAAGTTGATTTCACTGCCATCCACTGCATTCTGGAAAAGGTTCATACCCTTCGCTGAAAGTTGGCGTTTCAGACCCCCCTTTTGGGGCGCGAGAGGATCAAATTCGCCGAAACTTGCTTGTCGGGATATTGCTTGTTTCTGCTTAGCCTTTACGACTTTGTTTCCGTCTTCGTCAACATTTAGGCGTTTTTGCTGCTCTGCATCATAGACGCGTTTGTTCCAACTACCCATGTCCTTAACCCCCCGTGGTGCTTCGATCTCTCCCGTGATCCACTTCGGAGGCGCTGCCATTAAATTTTTTACGGCCTCTCTTTTTCTTCCATGTTTGTCGACATTTAAGCGTACTTGTTGTTCTCGTGTGTAATATTTCTCTTGATATCCTCCACTAACAGTCTCTACACCTTTTGGTGCTTCCACTTGGTTGCGGGTGTATGCAGGCCCTAGCATCTGGGTGGTTTGCCTCTTTTTGCCGTATTGATCGACGCCTAACCGTCGTTGCTGGTCGCCAGTATAATACGCTTCAGTATAACCATTAACTGTGCGCTGACCACGCGGTTTTTCCATCTTGCCAAGGGTGTATGAAGGCCCCATCGATTTGACAGAGCCAGAAAATGGATTCAAAGAAGCCAAGTTCTCCGAAAGCTTGGTGCCATTTTCATCCACACCTAAACGTGATTGCTGATCAGGGGTGTACACAGACGCTGTCCAACCGCCCGGCATACGCTTTCCACCTTGAGGCGCTTCGATTTTGTTGCGCGTCCACTCCGGCCCTAGTGTTTGTTGTCCTCCTGTTCTTCGACCCATCTGCAGAGGTTTTCGGCCAGGCTTCGGTGTAAACCCGATTTTCTCCCCAAATTCATCAATGCCGAGCCTACTTTGTTGTTCTACCGTGTAAACAGTAGCCGTCCAACCTCCCATGTCTTTCGACCCAGCTGGTTTCTCAATTTCACCCCGTGTCCAAGCTGGGCCTAAAGAAGCCGGTCCACCAATCATTTGTTGTTTCGCTTCTTGTTTTCCTAACTGATCAAAGTCAGAAAAATCACTCATCATAGAGTAGCAAAATTGTATCGACTTATAG